>Ga0209626_1000002_pt1 | contig 120636 bp, 106 predicted proteins | sample JacPinW_OM1H0_M2_FD_187962 | JGI IMG/M metagenome (GOLD analysis project Ga0209626, IMG submission 187962) | Forest soil microbial communities from Algoma, Ontario, Canada - Jack Pine, Ontario site 1_JW_OM1H0_M2 (SPAdes) (version 2) | ecosystem: Environmental > Terrestrial > Soil > Boreal... | reverse complement strand
GCCGGCGGGCGCGGCGGGCGGCGGCACCGCGCTGGGAAGCCAGCTGGAAAGCATCGAGCGCGACGCCATTATCAAGGCACTCGAAAAGACCCGTTACAACAAGACGGCGGCGGCGAAGCTCCTGGGAATGAGCTTTCGCGCCCTGCGCTACCGGATCAAGAAGCTCGGAATCGAATAGCTTCAGGGCTCGATGAAGCCACGGCTCGGGTGACGTTTTGGGTCACTTTCTGACAGAACCTCCGGCGGGTGGCGTCAGTCTGCGACAGGAGTTATGTCAAAGCGCCACGCCCGGACGGTAAGTAGTTCTACTTGAACATCAATCACTTAAGCGCGCGCGCCCGTCCTGGCATGTGCCTTGCACCTGATCTCGCACCGGTCGCCTTTTGCGCTGCTGGTTGTGTACCTCAAACTTTTAGGAGTTTCTCAAAATGAAGTCTGTGCAAAAGGGTTTTACCCTCATCGAGTTGATGATCGTGGTTGCGATCATCGGCATTCTGGCCGCGATCGCGATCCCGGCCTATCAGGACTATTTGGTTCGAGCCAAAGTGACGGAAGGTCTGAGCCTTGCCGACTCTGCTAAGGTGACCGTGGCCGAGAACGCCTCCAGCGGAGTCGCTCTGCTGAGCACGGGTTGGGTCGTGCCAACTGCCACGCCTATCGTCACTTCGGTGGGGGTCACCGATGCCACTGGGGTGATTACGATTACGTATACCGCCGTGGCCAAAAGCATCGTGATCACTCTGACGCCTAGTTCGGGCGGCGCTGCCCTTGTCGGCGGCACGGTTCCGCCGAATGCGATCACGTGGGTGTGTGCCGTTAATGCCGCTGCCAGCGACAGGTACGTTCCGGCAAACTGCCGCATCTAGCGCTAAACGCGGGCGTCATAAGTTCGACGCTCGGAAGCCCCTCCTCTGAGGGGCTTCTTCTTTTTGGGGCACCACGCCTTTGAACCTCGCTGACTCGACGAGGACTGCGGTCGCCCACGGCGCAGACCACCGCGAACGGCGGGGGCTAGGCCGCCGTTCCCGCCGCAACTTTACCGGCTCGGCAGTGCCCGACGTCTTGCAAGTAAGCCTTCCCGGCGAGCGACCGATTGGTCAGTCGCTTTTGCAGACATAGAAATCAGGACCCCTGGTCCAAATGTGACGCGCACCCCGCCGCCCGGGTGGCCTGGTCGTTCAGAATCGATGGGAATTTGACAATTGCCTTCGCTCCCCTCTCCGGTACACTGAAATTTCCGGGACGGGAGTCGGTTGCCATAAGCCCATGAATGACAACGCTTCTTTAGCTCAAGGCGGTGCCCGCAGCGGCTTCGGCGGCCTGCCGCAGCGCCTGGTGCAGGACGGCGTGGTTGACGAAGCCGCGATGCAGGAAGCCATGAACGTCGCGCGTGAGCGCAAGACGAGCATCGTCACTCAGCTGGTGACGAGCGGCGCGGCCAACGCACGCGACATCGCGATTGCCGCTTCGAACGAATTCGGCGTGCCGTTGTTCGATCTTGACGCGCTGAACCTGGACCTGGAGACCGTTCGACTCGTCAACGACAAGCTCCTCGCCAAGCATCGCCTCCTGCCGGTGTTCCGTCGCGGCAAGCGGTTGTTTCTGGCGGTGGCGGATCCGACCAACCTTCACGCCATCGACGAGATCAAGTTTCAGACGAGTCTCGGCATCGAAGCCGTCATCGTCGAGGACGACAAGCTCCAGAAGGCGGTCGACAAGGCCCTCGAGCAGGTCGACAACCAGATGTCGGCGCTCACGGATGACTCGGACGTCGATCTGGAGTCCCTTGAAGTCACCGGCGGCGAGGACGAGCTCGACGAGAAGATCGGACGCGACGATGTCGAAGACGCCCCGATCGTGCGCTTCGTCAACAAGGTTATGCTGGATGCCATCCGCCGCGGCGCTTCGGATATTCACTTCGAGCCGTTCGAGAAGATGTACCGCGTGCGCCTGCGCATGGACGGGGTGCTCAAGGAGATTGCCCAGCCCCCGGTGCAGCTGGCGCAAAAACTGTCGGCTCGTCTCAAAGTCATGTCGCGCCTCGACATCGCCGAGCGGCGTGTCCCCCAGGACGGCCGCATCAAGATGAAGCTGTCCAAGAATCGCGCCATCGACTTTCGCGTGAGTACCTGCCCCACGCTGTTCGGCGAGAAGATCGTGCTGCGTATTCTCGATCCCGCACAGGCCACACTCGGGATCGATTCGCTCGGCTACGAGTCCTTCCAGAAAGAGCTCTACCTCAAGTACCTGGCGAAGCCCCAGGGCATGATCCTCGTCACCGGTCCGACGGGCAGCGGCAAGACCGTCTCGCTGTACACCGGTCTCCATATCCTGAATCGCGAGGACACGAACATTTCCACCGCCGAGGATCCGGCGGAAATCAATCTCCCCGGGGTCAACCAGGTCAACGTCAATAACAAGGTGGGACTGACCTTTGCCGCCGCCATGCGCGCCTTCCTGCGCCAGGACCCCGACGTCATCATGGTGGGTGAGATTCGCGACCTCGAGACCGCCGAGATCGCCATCAAGGCGGCCCAGACGGGCCACCTGGTGCTGTCGACTCTGCACACCAATGATGCGCCGTCGACCCTGACCCGCATGGTGGACATGGGCGTCAAACCCTATGCCATCGCGACCTCGGTGAATCTGATCATTGCGCAGCGCCTGGCGCGGCGCCTGTGCACCCACTGCAAGCAGCCGCTCGACATTCCGAAGGATGCCCTGCTCAAAGAGGGCTTTACCGAAGCGGATCTCAGCCGCGGGCTGAAGATCTTCGCGCCCAAGGGATGCTCGAACTGTACCGACGGCTATAAGGGCCGCACGGGTATCTACCAGGTGTTGCCGGTTACGGATGCGATTGCCCGAATCATTCTCGCCATGGGCAGCGCGGTGGAGATCTCCGACCAGGCTGCCAAGGAAGGCGTGTGGGATCTGCGGCGCGCCGGGCTCGAAAAGGTGAAGAACGGGCTGACCAGTCTCGAGGAAGTCAACAGCGTCACCGTCGAGTGACGCAGGACGGAAGTAACGTATGGCTCAGGCAGCAACCAGCACACTCAGGGCGATCAAACGCGACACTCCCTTCGCCTGGGAGGGCAAGGACAAGCGCGGCGCGCGCGTCAAGGGCAAGAGCCTCGCGCCCGATGAGCAGACTCTGCGCGCAGAGCTTCGCCGGCAGGGCGTGGCGCCCTCGCGCATCCGCAAGCAACGTCAGAGCCGCACGGGCGGCAAGGTCAATGCGGGCGATATCGCGATCTTCAGCCGCCAGCTGGCCACCATGCTGGCCGCGGGCATTCCGCTGGTGCAGTCGTTCGAAATTGTGGGCAACGGCCATGAAAAGGCGGCCATGCAAAGGCTCATCCTCGACGTCAAGGCCGACGTCGAAGGGGGTACCTCGCTGCATGAGGCGCTCGCCAAGCATCCGCTCTACTTCGACGACCTGTTCGTGAATCTGGTGGAAGCGGGCGAGCATGCCGGTGCCCTCGAATCACTCCTGGACAAGATCGCAACCTACAAGGAAAAGACCGAAGCCCTGAAGAAGAAGGTGAAGAAGGCCCTGTTCTACCCGGCGGCCGTACTGGTCGTCGCGGTCATCGTGACGGTAGTGCTGCTGCTGTTCGTGATTCCGCAGTTCGAAAGCCTGTACAAGGGATTCGGCGCCGACCTGCCGGCATTCACGCAGGCGGTCATCAACCTCTCACGGTTCCTGCAGCACAACGGCATTTTCATCGGGATTGCACTGGGCTTTGTCGGGTACGCCTTCTTCTATTTCAAGAAGCGCTCCAGGGCCATGCGCGAATTCCTCGACCGGGCCTCGCTCAAGATTCCCATCATCGGGCCCATCCTGAACAAGGCCGCCATCGCACGCTATGCGCGCACGCTGTCGACGATGTTCTCCGCAGGCGTGCCGCTCGTCGAAGCGCTCGACTCGGTGGCCGGCGCGACCGGTAATATTGTCTACGAGAAAGCGGTCCTGAGGATGCGCGATGAAGTCTCGACCGGTCAGCGCCTGCAGCGCTCGATGGAAAACACCGGCCTGTTTCCCAACATGGTCAACCAGATGATCGCGGTCGGCGAGGAATCGGGCTCACTGGACGAGATGTCGGCCAAGGTCGCGACGTTCTACGAGGCGGAGGTCGACAACGCGGTCGACGCCATGTCGAGCCTGCTCGAACCCATGATCATGGTGATCCTGGGCGTGCTCGTGGGCAGCCTGGTGATCGCCATGTACCTGCCGATCTTCAAGCTCGGATCGGTGGTCTGACGAACAGACTTCGGCCCGGGGATTCGAAAGCGCCGCGCTCCGCGCGACCATGTCAGTGATCGAGCTGCTCGCGTCCTCGCCCGCCCTGTTCGTCGGCACCTGCCTGGTGCTGGGTCTGGCGGTGGGCAGCTTCCTGAACGTCGTGATCTATCGACTGCCGGTGATGCTCGATCGCGCGTGGCGCGAGCAGTGCAGAGAGCTCAGCGGCGAAGCGGCGAGCGCCACGCTGCCCGCCGCTGCGGAGCAGCGGTTCAACCTGGCGGTGCCTCGCTCGGCCTGCCCGGCGTGCCAGGCACCGATCGGCGCGCTGCAGAACATTCCGCTCATCTCCTGGCTCGTGCTCAGGGGGCGCTGCGCCCATTGCGGCCAGCCGATCAGCGTTCGCTACCCGCTCGTGGAGGCCTTGAGCGGGCTTCTGTGCGCAGCCGTCGCCTGGAAGTTCGGTTTCGGGTGGCCCGCACTCGCGGCGCTGATGCTTACCTGGTTCCTGATCGCCCTCACCTTCATCGACGTCGATCATCAGCTGCTGCCGGACGGTCTCACGCTGCCGCTGCTGTGGCTCGGTCTGCTCGTGAGTCTGTGGGGACCGCAGCCGGGGACTGGCGCCCTCCCCGTGGACGTGCGCTCGAGCCTCATCGGGGCGATGGCCGGTTACGCGAGCCTGTGGAGCGTCTATCATCTCTTCCGGCTGCTCACCGGTAAGGAAGGCATGGGGTACGGCGACTTCAAGCTCTTCGCCGCGCTCGGCGCATGGCTCGGCTGGCAGATGCTCCTGCCCATCATCCTGGTAGCCGCCGCGGTGGGCGCCGTGGTCGGTATTGCCCTGCTCAGCCTGCGCGACCAGAGCCGCGCCACGCCCATCGCCTTCGGCCCGTTCCTCGCCGCAGCCGGCTGGCTGATGCTGATGTTCGGTCCGCAGCTGGTCGAGGGCTATCTCGGCCTGTTCGCGGCACGCCCGTGAGCGCGCGCGTCTACCGCGTGGGCCTTACCGGCGGCATCGCCAGCGGCAAGTCCACGGCGGCGAAGTTTTTCGGCGCCCTCGGCGTGCCGATCCTCGACAGCGACCAGGTCGCGCGCGAGGTCGTCGAGCCCGGCCAGCCTCCGCTCGAGCGGCTGGTCGAGCGGTTCGGCCCCTCGATTCTCACGCCCGACGGGCATCTCGATCGTCCGGCGCTGCGCGAGATCGTGTTCTCGGATCCCAGGGCGCGGGCGGATCTGGAGGCGCTGACGCACCCGGCCATCGGGGCTGCGATGGAAGCCCGCTCGGCCGCTGCCGGCGGCCCCTACCAGGTCCTGGTCATTCCGCTGCTGGTCGAGAAAAATCTCAGCTCTAACGTGGATCGCGTGCTGGTGGTCGACTGTGAGGAACAGTTGCAGATTCGACGCCTGCGGGCGCGTGACGGCGGAACGGTCGAGCAGGCGCAGGCGATTCTCGACGCGCAAGCCCCGCGCTCGGCACGCCTCAAGGCCGCCGACGACGTCATCCGCAACTACGCCGACATGAGCGCGATACGGGAGCAGGTCGCGTCACTGCACACGCGCTACCTGGAACTCGCCCAGCAGCCGCGCGCCTGAGGCTGCCCCGGCCAGGCGAGCGCACGGACTTGTCGCCAGGATCAGACACGGCGTTTACGGATCGCGCGCCGGTCAAGCAGAATACGAACATGACTCAGTCCGCTGTACCCGAGGCCGGGGCCGATGCGGCGCCTGACGCTGCCGCGGAGGTGCTGGTCTTCGAGCAGCCGCTGAACGAGCGGATGCGGACCTTCCTGCGCCTGGATTTTCTCTACAACCAGGCGCTCTATCACAACGAGATGGCAAGCCCCTGGGGCAGCCGTGCGGCGATGTCGAGCCTGATCGACATCCTCGCCATCACCACGCGCGGGGATGTGCGCTCGGATGTGCTGAAAGAGCTCGAGAGCCAGCTGACGAGCCTGAACGAATTTCAGACAAACCCCGGTGTGGACACGCAGCGGCTGAAGACGCTCATGTCGAACCTGCTGCGCCTGCGCGCCGATCTCATGACCGCCGGCTCGACCTTTCTGCAGCCGTTGCGGGATTCGGAGTTCGTGAACTCCATCAGGCATCGCAGCGCGATCCCCGGCGGAACCTGCGAGTTCGACCTGCCGGACTATTACTTCTGGCTCACGCAGTCCGACGATGCGCGCATGCGTACCTTCAATCAGTGGCTGGGGCTCCTGCGTCCGATGTGCGATGCGATCGCGGAGCTGCTGTGGCTCACGCGCCAGAACGGCCGCAGCCGCGAGGAGATTGCCCGGGGCGGCACCTTCAACATCACTTTCGAGCGCGACAATCCACTGCAGCTGCTGCGCATCTCGCTGCCGGCAGCCGTGCGCCTGTACCCCGAGATCAGCGGCAGTCACCATCGCTGCAATATCCGCTTCCTCGCCTGGAACGGCCTGGCGACCCGGCCCACACAAGCGCAGGCGGACGTGCCGTTCATGCTGAGCTGCTGCGCTTAGAGTCGAGGCGGTATCGCGATGAGTCCGCCGCGCGTCAACTGTCCGACCTGCCACCGAGAGCTGGAGTGGAACAGCGCACCGTTTCGCCCGTTCTGCAGCGAGCGCTGCCGCCTGCTGGATCTGGGCGCCTGGCTGTCGGAGCGGCGCGCGATTCCCGGGGATGCCGCGCCCGCGCAGGACCCGGCGCCCCCCGAGAAGGCATGAGATTCCGGTCCTACTGGCCCGCAGGCGCCGTCATTCCCAGCCACTTGGCCAGAAACGCCCACTGGTCGGCGAAGTCATCGATCTGCATCCACACGGGCTTGCCCGCACCGTGTCCGGCGCGGGTCTCGACGCGGATGAGGATGGGATTCGGGCAGATCTGCGCCGCCTGCAACGCCGCGGCGAACTTGTAGCTGTGCCACGGCACCACGCGATCGTCGTGGTCCGCGGTGGTGATCAGCGTCGGCGGATAGCACACGCCTCTTTTCACGTTCTGCACCGGGGAGTAGGCGTACAGCGCCTTGAACTGCTCGGGATCCTCCGCGAGCCCGTAGTCGGATGACCATTGCCGGGCGTTCGCGCTGGCGGTGTGGTAGCGCAGCATGTCGAGCACGCCCACGGCGGGGAGCGCGGCGCCGAACAGCTCCGGGCGCTGCGTCAGGACCGCGCCGATGAGGAGTCCCCCGTTGCTGCGGCCGTGAATGCCCAGACGCGCGCTGCGCGTGTAGTGTTCGCTGACGAGATATTCCGCGGCGGCGGTGAAGTCGTCGAATACATGCTGCTTGTTGGCCAGCGTCCCCGCCCGGTGCCAGGCCTCGCCGTACTCTCCGCCGCCGCGCAGATTCGCCTCGGCGTACGCGCCGCCCAGCTCGAGCCACGCCTGCACGGCCGGCCGGTACGTGGGGGCGAGGGAGAGGTCGAAACCCCCGTAGCCATACAGCAGCAACGGCTGGTTGCCGTCCTTCGCCATATCGCGCCGATGTGTGATGTACATGGGCACGCGCGTGCCGTCCTTGCTGGTGTAGAACACCTGCTCGGTCACGAATTCCGCCGTGCGGGCCGGCGCGCGTGCCTCACGCCACAGGGTCGCCTGGTTGGCGGGCACCTCGAAGCGGAAGATCTTGCGGGGCGTCAGGTAGTCGGTGTAGGAGAAGAACGTCTCGGTCTGGTTGCCCTCGCCCTGGAAGCCCTCGATCCCGCCCAGGCCGGGCAGCGGCACGTTGCCGACCGGCCGGCCATCGCGCTCGTACAACCGCGCGACGTCGTGCGCATCCTCCACGTACTTCGCGACGATCCGGCCGCCGACGTAGGTCGCCTCCTCGAGCGCCGCCGTCCCCTCCGGCACCACCGTGCGCCAGGTGGTCGGTGCGCGCGCATCGAGGGCAATGACGCGCCCCAGCGGCGCGTCCTTGGTCGTCCTGAAATACAGATCCTCGCCGCGTGCGCCAATGAAGGTGTACAGCGCATCCCAGGCGAAGAACAGGCGCTGCGCCCGGGCGCCCGGGTGCCGCAGATCGAGCAGGTTGACCCCATTGCGCTCGTATCCGTCGAACAGCGTGATGATGAGATAGTGCCCGTCATCGGTGACCCGGCCCGCCGGGATGCGCGTCGGATGGTCCGTCACCTCGTACACGAGCCGGTCGTGATCCTGTGCCGTCCCCAGCGTGTGGAAGTACACGGCGGGCCTTGCGGAGTCATCGCCCCGGCTGTCGGGCAGGGCCGGATAGCGGCTGTAGTACACGCCCGACCCGTCACGCGCCCACGACACGCCCCAGAATTTCGTGAATCTCAGGATGTCGGGAAGATCGGCGCCATCGCGCACGCGCCTGAACCGCCAGATCTGCCAATCGGTGCCGCCATCCGAGACCGCGTAGGCGACCACCCGTCCCTGCAGGTCGGGGGAGAACTCCGACAGGGCGACCGTGGCATCCGCGCGCACCGTGTTCGGATCGAACAGCACGCGAGGGGGCGCATCGAGGCTGTCGGACACGAACAGCACGCTCTGATTCTGCTGGCCGTCGTTGTGCAGAAAGAAATAGCGTCCGCCGCGCTTCACCGGCACGTCGTAGCGCTCGTAGTTCCACAGTTGCGTGAGGCGCGCCTTCAGCCAGGCACGCTGCGGCAGCGTCGCCAGCTGCGGTTGCGACAGTGCGTTCTGCGCCATCACCCACTCGTGCACCGAGGGCGCGTCGAGATTCTCGAGCCAGCGGTAAGGATCCTCGACCTGGGTCCCGAAGTAGCTCTCGGACACGTTCACGCGCGCAGTGACCGGATACACCAGTGTCGGCGCCGCCGGCGGCATCCCTACCGCAGTCTCGGTGGCGGTGCGCATGGGTTTGCCGCCGGGACCCGTGCCCGGCACCGGCTCGCGACCGCCCAGCTGCGCTCCCGCACACGCGACCAGCAGGCAGGCCGCGCACAGCGTCATGACCGCGGCCACTGCAGCGCGCCACCGGAGGGTTTTCATGGCCGCACCCGACGCGCTTAGCGCACGCCTCAGGCTCTAGGGAAACTTGATCTTGCCGCCGCCGCCGGCGGGCCCGGCGCCTGGCACGCCACCGCCGACTTCGGGCACCACGATGCGCGAGGCCGCTTCGCGGCGCAGCTCGCGCGCCTCATCGATCGCCTGCTCGAGTGCGACCCTGACCCCGTCGGGAAATTTCTTCAACGCCTCCTCCAGCGTGCCGGCATCGATCTCGAACCCGAGCGGCAGCACACCCGCCGGCGTCAGCAGTTGCGTCTGGCCCGAGAACAGGACCGGTCGCGCCGGATCCACCGAGCCATCGGCAGTGACCGGCGTCAGGCGGCGGATGCTGCCGGCGCGGCGATCGGTGAACACGTCCTCGCGATACAGCGCCTTGAGATCGAGCTGCACCTCAGGAAGATCGTTCTGTGCTGCCATGGAGGTGCATTGTACACGGCCGCTTACGCCGCGCCCTCACCCGGGGGCCGGCAAATCCCGCAACGCTTCGATGAACGGTCGGTCGGCTTCGAGCAGGTCTTCTTCGCCCAAGCGCCCTGGGGCGACCCACTTCAGCTGTTGGCGATCGAGTGACACCGGCGTGCCGGTGAAGCGCTCGATGACCCACAGCGACAGCTCGACGTCGCGATCGGCGTAGGCGTGAGTCAGGCGCATGAACTGCCGGCTGGCCGTTACCTCGATGCCGAGTTCCTCGCGCAACTCGCGAACCAGCGCCGCGTGCTCGCTTTCGCCGGCGGCCACCTTGCCGCCCGGAAATTCCCAGCGGCCCGCCAGCGGCTTGCCCGCGGGTCGCTGCGCAATGAGCACCTGCCCGGTGCGATCGTACAGCGCCGCCGCGACCACCAGCATGGCGGGCCTCGCGGCGCTGCCGTTATTCAACGCTCGAGAGCGCACCGTGACAGTGCTTGTACTTCTTGCCCGAACCGCACGGACACGGCTCGTTACGTCCCACCTTGCGCTCGCCACGCACGAACGTGCCGGCAGTCTCGGCCGCCAGCGCCGGCGGCGCCGCGCGCACCCCCGCCCGCGGCTGGGATGTGCCGGCAGTGGATGCCCGCACGCCGGCAGCGACCGCGGTCTGCTGTTCCTCGGCGGCCGCCAGGAGCGAGGCGGCCTCGGCGTGCTGCGCCTGCAGCGCGCGCATGAGGCGCTGGCGGCGCTCCTCCTCCTCGCGGTCAATTTCCTCCTGGGTGCGCACTTCGATCTTGGCCATCAGCGAGGAGGTCTCGAACCTGATCCGGTCGAGCATGGCCGAGAACAGCTCGAAGGCTTCGCGCTTGAACTCGAAGCGGTAGTCCTTCTGCGCGTAGCCGCGCAGGTGAATGCCCTGCCGCAGGTAGTCCATGGCCGCCAGGTGCTCGCGCCAGTGCTGATCGAGCATGCGCAGCATCACGTCCTTCTCGACGTGGCGCATGATCGGGGCGCCGATGCGTGCGACCTTCGCGTCGTAGGCTTCGTTCACGGCACGCACCAGGCGTTCGCGCAGCACCTGCTCCTCCAGCTCCGGCTCGGCAAGCAGCCAGCTCTTCGGATCCACGCGCACGTTGAAGTCGCGCTGTACTGCATCCGCCAGAGCCTGCAGGTCCCAGTTGGAGGACGCGGCGTGCTTGGGCATGTGCTGATCGAGGAGCGACCCCACCGAGTCCTCCATGAGGCCGCGAATGGCCCCCGAGAGATCCTCGGTGCCCATGATCTCGGTGCGCTGCTGGTACACGACTTTGCGCTGATCGTTGGCGACGTCGTCGAACAGCAGCAAGTTCTTGCGGATATCGAAATTGTGTGCCTCGACCTTGCGCTGCGCCTTTTCGATCTGGCGGGTGAGCATGCCGCTTTCGATCACCTCGCCTTCCTTCATGCCGGCCATCTTCAGCAGCCGCTGCGTGCGCAGCGGATCGCCGAAGATGCGCATCAGGTTGTCCTCCATCGACAGGTAAAAGCGGCTCGAACCCGGGTCGCCCTGGCGGCCCGAGCGGCCGCGCAGCTGATTATCGATGCGGCGGGATTCGTGGCGTTCGGTGCCGACGATGTGCAGGCCGCCGGCGGTGAGCACCCGGTCGTGCCGTGTCTGCCACTCGGCGCGCACGCTCTCGCGGGTGACATCGTCAATCTCCCCCGCGGCGGCGAGCTCCGCCTCGAGATTGCCGCCGAGCACGATGTCGGTGCCGCGACCGGCCATGTTGGTGGCGATGGTCACGGTGCCGGGGCGGCCGGCCTGCGCCACGATGTGCGCCTCGCGCTCGTGCTGCTTGGCGTTCAGCACCTGGTGCTCGACGCTTTCCTTTTGCAGCAACCCGGAGAGAAATTCGGAGGTCTCGATCGAGGTCGTGCCCACCAGCACCGGCTGCTCGCGCGCCGCGCACTCGCGGATGTCCTCGATGATCGCCTTGAACTTGTCGCTCTGCGTCAGGTACACGAAATCCGGGTTGTCCTTGCGCACCATCGGCCGGTGGGTCGGAATCACCACCACCTCGAGACCGTAGATCTGCATGAATTCCGGCGCCTCGGTGTCCGCAGTGCCGGTCATGCCGGAGAGCTTCCTGTAGAGCCGGAAGTAGTTCTGGAAGGTGATCGAGGCGACTGTCTGGTTCTCCTCGCGCACCCGCACGCCCTCTTTCGCCTCCACCGCCTGATGCAGGCCGTCGGACCAGCGCCGGCCCGGCATGGTCCGTCCGGTGAATTCATCGACGATGATGACTTCGCCGCCGCGCACGATGTATTCGACATCGCGCTTATAGAGTGCGTGGGCGCGCAGCGCGGCATTCAGATGATGCATCAGGCGGATGTTGGCGGGGTCGTACAGGCTCTCGCCCTCCTTCAGGAGGCCGGCCTGCAGCATCAGCTGCTCGACGTGCTCGTGACCGGCTTCCGTGATGTGCACCTGCTTGGTCTTCTCCTCCAGTGAGAAGTCCCCAGGGCCCTCTTCCTCCTTCTGGCGCGTGAGCCGCGGCACCAGCTCATTGATGCGCAGATACAGCTCGGTGCTCTCCTCGGCGGGCCCGGAGATGATGAGCGGCGTGCGCGCCTCGTCGATGAGAATCGAATCGACTTCGTCAACTACCGCGAAGCTCAAGGAACGCTGCACCCGGTCTTCCAGGCGGAACGCCAGGTTGTCGCGCAGGTAGTCGAAGCCGAATTCGTTGTTGGTGCCGTAGGTGATGTCGCAGGCGTACGCGGCGCGTTTCTCCTGCGGGCTCTGGGCGTTCTTGATCACTCCCACCGACAGCCCGAGGAAACGATACACCGGACCCATCCAGTCCGCATCGCGCTGCGCGAGGTACTCGTTCACCGTGACGATGTGCACGCCCTCGCCGCTGAGCGCGTTGAGATAGGCCGGGAGCGTGGCCACCAGCGTCTTGCCCTCGCCGGTGCGCATCTCGGAAATCATCCCCTTGTGCAGCGTGATCCCGCCGATCAGCTGCACGTCGAAGTGGCGCATTTTCAGCGTGCGGCGGGCCGCCTCGCGCACCACCGCGAACGCCTCGGGCAGCAGCTCGTCGAGGGTCGCGCCCTCCTTCAGGCGCTTGCGGAACTCCTCGGTTCTGGCGCGCACCGCCTCGTCACTGAGCTCCATGATCTGCGGCTCGAGCTGGTTGGAGGCGCGCACCGCGCGTGCATACCCGCGCACGATCCGCTCATTGCGGCTGCCGAAAACGCGGGTTAGAAGTTGACGCAAGGCGTGACTCGTTGAGCTAAAAACGGCTTTACCGACAAGCACTTACCGCGCATGCCAGGGTGCGAAAGCGGCGTATTGTACGCAATAGACGCTGCTCACGCCCAATTGGTTCGTGGGCGTGCGAAATTCAAGGGTGGGTAGTGCGGCTTAGCCCCGTGGCGTGGCCGCGATCAGCGACCGATGAAGGACAGGGGATCGACCGGTCGGCCGTTACGCAGCACCTCGAAGTGCACGTGCGGCCCGGTCGAGTGGCCGGTGGACCCCATGAGCGCCACGGCTTCACCGCGCTTCACCGTCTCCCCGACGCTCACCAGCGTGCGCTGGTTGTGCGCGTAGCGGGTGACGAAGCCGTCGCCGTGATTGATCTCGATGAGCCTGCCGAAGCCTGAGCGCTCGCCGGCCCAGGTGACGACGCCCGCCGCGACCGCGACCACCCGGTCGCCGACGGACCCGGCGAAATCGACGCCCTTGTGGAACGCCTCGCGGCCATCGAAGGGATCGGCGCGCGCGCCGAAGTAGGAGGAAATGAAGCCCCGCGTGACCGGGCGGCCCTCGGGGTGAATCTCCGCTTTCAGCTCGCGCGCGAGGATCACGTTTTCCAGAGCCGCCAGCTGCGAATCGCGCAGATTCACGCGCTGCTCGAGTCGAGTCAGCCCGGCGGTCAGATCCGGGATCTGGGCGCTCACGCCCTCGCCATCGCCTTCCGGGCCGCCGCTCGGCGGCTCGAGCTCGAAATTGAACTCGTGGCTGTCGATGTCCGCCATCTCGGTGAGACGCTTGCCGAGCGCATCGAGCCGGATCACGTGCGCGTTCACCTCGCCCAGGCGCATCGCCATGGCGTCCACGCGCAACTGCAGCTGCTGCCTGAGGTCGGCGATCTGGCGCTTCTGCTCGGCCAGAAGGCCCCCGAAGCGCAGCGTGTCACTGAGCACCCCGCGCTGCAGAGCGCCGTGGCCGAACTGCAGACCGAGCGCGAAGGCGCTGCCGAGGATGGCGAGCGTCAGGCCGGCGATGAGACTTAACGTAAGCGGGTGGACGAGATTCAGCTGTCGCGCCTTACCCTTACGCCTGGACAGGAAAATGACGTTCATGCCAAGCCCGGGCGTGAACCGCCCTGTTGTGCCTTAAAAAATCTGTACGATGCCGATGCTGGCAACCCCGCTGTCATGGCTCCTCGCTTTAGACCGGTGGCTTTGCGTCCCCGCCTTTCAGCGGGTTTGCCCAAAAGTGCAGCCAGGGCAATATGCCGAAGAACATGCCACGAAACAAGCGCGGAAAACCCCTAGTGAGGACTGCGGCAGGCCTGCGGCCGCTGCGGCTTGATTCTGTTAAGGAGCTGCTGGCGCGCACCGCCCCGGGCATGACGCGCGTCACAGATCAGGCCGCACGCCAGGGTTTCTGGAGCGGCTGGCTGGCTTCTCATCTGACGACGGACATCGGCCCGAGGGTCTCGGGCGTCCTCGAGCGCGACGGCACGCTGGTGATTTTCGCCGCCTCCGCCGCCTGGTGTGCGCGGCTGCGCTACGCGATACAGGAACTGGAGCCGCAGATCCGCGCCGCCGCCCCGCAACTCACCGCAATCGCGGTGCGCGTGCAGCCCCGCAGGTAAAGTCCTCAGCCCCCGGGGGGATGCAGTGCCGGGGCCTCGATGTAGGAGATCGGCGCGTCCGCGTAGCGCTCGAACACGACCTCTTCCCAAGCCGAGGTGTCCGCCAGCAGTGAGCGCAGCAGCTTGTTGTTGAGCGCGTGCCCGGATTTGTGGCCGCTGAATTCGCCGATGAGGCTGTGGCCGAGCAGATACAGGTCCCCGATCGCATCGAGGATCTTGTGCTTGACGAACTCGTCCTCGTAACGCAGCCCGTCTTCGTTCAGCACGCGGAAGTCATCGAGCACGATCGCGTTGTCGAGACTTCCCCCCAGGGCAAGGTTGCGCGAGCGCAGCGTCTCGAGATCGCGCATGAAACCGAAGGTGCGCGCCCGGCTCACCTCCTTGAGGAACGAGGTGGTCGAGAAATCCATCGACGCGCGCTGTGAGCGGCGCTTGAAGATCGGGTGGTTGAACTCGATCTCGAAGTTCACCTTGAAGCCGTCGAACGGATCGAACTGCGCCCATTTGTCGCCGTCCTCGACGCGCAGCCGCTTCTTCACGCGCATGAAGCGCTTCGGGCGGCGCTGCTCCTCGATGCCCGCTGACTGCAGCAGGAACACGAACGGGCCGGCGCTGCCATCCATGATCGGCACTTCCGCAGCCGACAGCTCCACGATGGCGTTGTCGATCCCCAGTCCCGCGAACGCCGACAGCAGGTGCTCGACGGTCGAGACGCGCGACTCGCCCGTGCCGAGCGTCGTGCCGAGCATGGTGTCGCCGACGTTCTCCGCGTGGGCGCGGATATCTACCGGGTTCGGCAAATCCGTGCGCCGGAACACAATGCCCTCGTCAGGATCTGCAGGGCGCAAGGTCATGAGGACCTTCTTGCCCGTGTGCAGGCCGACACCGGTGGCGCGAATCGAGTTTTTTAACGTCCGTTGTCCGACCATGCGTACTGCTTTGCTACACCGACCGCAGTGTGCCGCGGATGAGCAGCGCTACTTGCGCGCCGTAAGGAGGGACCGCAAGCGGCCCCCTCCCCAGGCACTTCACATAAGGCGCGCTACCGTATCACATCAATCAGCCTGCCGCCGCAGGAACGCCGGGATATCCAGCAGATCCTCCGAGTCGGCTGCCGGCTGCAGCCCATCCCCGACCGCCCGCTGCCGCTGGACGGTGGGCTTGTCGAGAGCCGCGTAGTCGCTGCTCGACATGGGGCGCCGCACCATGCGCATCGAGGGCTCGGCGCGCACCTCTCGGGTGTCGCGGCTTGCGGCCGCCCCGCGCTCGCGCTCGCGCTCGCGCGGTGAAGTGAGCGGCGCTCGCACCGCAGCAGTGGGTCGACCTAAGCCGGTCGCCACCACCGTGACGCGCAGCTGGTTCTCCAGCTCCGGATCGATGACCGTACCGACCACCACCGTGGCGTCCTCGGAAGCGAACTGCTTCACGATCTGCCCGACCTCCTGGAATTCGCCGATCGACAGATCCATGCCCGCGGTGACGTTCACCAGGATGCCGTGCGCCCCGGCAAGGTTGATGTCCTCGAGCAATGGTGAGGACACGGCCGCCTCCGCCGCCGCGCGTGCCCGGCCTTCGCCGCTGGCCGCGCCCGATCCCATCATCGCCATGCCGGTCTCGGCCATCACGGTGCGCACGTCGGCGAAGTCGACGTTGATGAGGCCGGGGCGCGTGATGAGCTCGGCGATGCCCTGCACCGCGCCCTGCAACACCTGGTTCGCCGCCTTGAAGGCATCCAGCAGCGTGGTCTGCGGACCCAACACCGTCAACAGCTTCTGGTTAGGAATTGTAATCAGCGAGTCGCAGAACTTGGACAGCTCGCCGATACCGTGGTCGGCGACGCAACCGCGCTTGTTGCCCTCCATCTCGAACGGCTTGGTTACGACCGCGACGGTGAGTATGCCCAGCTCGCGCGCCACCTGTGCGACCACCGGCGCCGCACCGGTGCCCGTGCCGCCGCCCATGCCGGCGGTGATGAACAACATGTCGCAGCCCTCGACCAGCTCGACGATGCGGTCGCGGTCCTCCATCGCCGCCGCGCGGCCCACTTCCGGGTCGGCACCCGCGCCCAGTCCCTTGGTGATGTTGCAGCCGATCTGCAGCGCCGTCTTCACCTTGGCGTGCTTCAGGGCCTGCGAGTCGGTGTTGACACACATGAACTCCACGCCATCGATACCGACTGTGACCATGTGGGCCACGGCGTTGCCGCCGCCACCACCCACGCCGATCACCTTGATGACGGCGCTCTGGCTGTATGCGTCCATCAGTTCAAACATGGTTATCGCTCCTTACACGAATACAAAGGTTGGTTGAGAGTCGCTCATCGCTCTGTCAGCTTCAAAAGTTGCCCTGGAACCAGGAGCTCATGCGGTCGAACACCGATTTGGCGTTCCCGCCCAGGGAGCGCCCGCGACGCGCGGGCAGGACGTTGTCACGGGCGTAGAGCAGCAGCCCCACGCCGGTGGAATAGATCGGGTTGCGCACCACCTCCGAGAGACCCCGCACGGCTTGCGGGATCCCTAAGCGCACCGGCACGTGGAACACTTCCTCGGCGAGCTCGATCGCGCCTTCCATCTTGGCGCTGCCTCCGGTGAGCACGATGCCGGCGGCGATTACTTCCTCGAAGCCGCTGCGCCGCAACTCCTCGCGCACCAGCCCGAACAGTTCCTCGTAGCGCGGCTCGACGATCTCGGCGAGCGTCTGCCGCGCGAGGCGGCGCGCCGGCCGCTCCCCGACACTCGGCACCTCGATGCTCTCGTCGGGGTTGGCGAGTTGCGACAGCGCGCACGCGTAGCGGATCTTGATGTCCTCGGCATACTGGGTTGGCGTGCGCATCGAGACTGCGATGTCGTTGGTGACCTGGTCGCCGGCGATCGGAATGACCGCCGTGTGGCGGATCGCCCCGTTGGCAAACACGGCCAGGTCGGTGGTGCCGCCGCCGATGTCGACCAGGCACACGCCGAGCTCCTTCTCGTCCTCGGTGAGGACCGCGAAAGCCGAGGCGAGCTGCTCGAGCACCACGTCGTCGACTTCCAGCCCGCAGCGCTGGATGCACTTCTCGATGTTCTGCGCGGCGCTGTCGGCGCCGGTGACGATGTGCACCTTCGCCTCGAGGCGCACCCCCGACATGCCGATCGGGTCGCGAATGCCCTCCTGGCCGTCGACCAGGAACTCCTGCGGCAGCACGTGCAGGATCTTCTGATCGGCGGGAATGGCCACTGCCTTGGCCGCATCGATCACGTGCTCGACGTCGCCCTGCGTGACCTCCTTGTCGCGCACGCCCACCACGCCGTGGGAGTTGAGGCTGCGGACGTGGCTGCCGGCGATGCCGGCGAACACCGAGTGGATCTCGCAGCCGGCCATCAGCTCGGCTTCCTCCACGGCCCGCTGGATGGACTGCACAGTGGACTCGATGTTGACCACCACGCCCTTCTTCAGTCCCCGCGAGGGCTGTGAGCCGAGCCCGAGGAGCTCGATCGAGCCGTCCGGCGCCACTTCCCCGACCAGCGCCACGACCTTGGAGGTGCCGATGTCGAGCCCGACGATCAGATTTCTGTCCGCACGCTTAAGCATCGTGGCCACCGTCCCGCCCCGCGGCGCCGGCGGCATTGCCGCGCCAGCCGATCGCAAACCCGTTTGTGTAGCGCATATCCACGTAGGCGACGTCCTCGCCGCGCTGCGTGACGAGCTTCAGCGCGGTGTTCATGAATTTCTCGAAGCGCTCATCCACCTGGCGCCTCCCCAGACGCACGGTGACGCCGTTGGCTAGATCGAATTCCCAGGCGCCGCGTGCATCCAGACGCATTGCGGTAAGGCGCAGGCCCGCCTGCGAGAGACGTCCTTCCGCGGCCAGATAGCGCTGCGCCACCAGTGACTCCTTGCCATCGGGGCCGGCGAGCTGCGCCAGTTCCGGCGGAATGTGACGCTCGTCGGTGTCGAACAGCTCACCACGGGTGTTGAGCAGCCCGCGCTCGCCCCAGCGGGCCGCGGCGGTCTGCTCGATGACCAGCACGTTCAGGCCCCGGGGCCAGGCGCGCTGCACGCTCACCGAATCCACCCACGGCAGCGTGTGGATGGCGCGGCGCACCGCCGCGAGGTCCACCGACAGCAGGCCCGCGCCGTGCACCTTCTCTTTCACGACCCGCTCGACGTCCACCGGCGCCACGCGCTGGAAGCGCCCTTCCACGGCCACCGTCTCGATGGGTTGATCGAATGCCCACGACACCGCGCTCGCCGCCGCCGCGCTCGCCGCCAGCGCGCCGAGCGTGACGCCCACGCGGCGCCAGTTGATCGTGGGCAGCCGCACACGGTGCTCGGAGGGTTTGCGACGATTTTTGGGGCGGCCGAGCATGTTGCTACACCGCTCGCTGCGGACCTGAGGCGGGCCGGCGGGTGAAACTGGTCTCGAGCACGCGCCACACGAGTTCGTCGAAATCGACATCGATCGCGCGCGCCGCCATGGGCACCAGGCTGTGACTGGTCATGCCCGGAACGGTGTTGATCTCCAGCAGCAACGGCCTTGCGGCGGCGTCCATCATGAAATCCACCCGTCCCCAGCCCGAGGCGCCGGCGGCCTCGAAGGCGGCGAGCGCGAGATTGGCGAGATGCTCCTCGGCGCTGTGCGAGAGGCCGGACGGGCAGAAGTAGCGCGTGTCGTCGCGGAAATACTTCGCCTCGTAGTCGTAGAAGGTCCTGGGCGTCTCGATGCGGATCGAGGGCAGGGCGCGCTCCTGCAGCATCGCCACGGTGTACTCAGGTCCCGGGATCCACGCTTCCGCAAACACCAGCGTCTCGAGCTGCACGGCGAGCGCGTAGGCGGCGGGCAGATCCGCGGCACGCTCGACCTTGGTCATGCCGACGCTCGAGCCCTGGGTGGCGGGCTTCACGATCAGCGGCAGCTTGAGGCGCTCGAGCGCCAGCTCGAAATCCTGCGCGCCGGAGAGCACCACGGAGTCCGCGGTCGGAACCCCGACGGCCAGCGCCAGGCGCTTGGTACGCAGCTTGTCCATGCCGATGGCCGAGCCCATTACGCCGCTGCCGGTATAGGGGACGCCCAGGTATTCGAGCGCGCCCTGCAGCGTGCCGTCCTCGCCTCCCGGACCGTGCAGCGCGATCCAGACGCGGTCGAAGCGGCGCGCGATCAGCTCCGACAGCGCCGTATCGCGCGGATCGAAGGCGTGCGCGTCCACGCCGCGGCGCTTGAGCGCATCCAGCACCGCGTTGCCGGAGAGGAGTGAGATCTCGCGCTCGCTCGAGTCGCCGCCGAACAGCACCGCGACGTGGCCGAACGCGCCGGCGTCGGTGACGCGGCGCAGCTGGCGCGGTTCGTAGCAGAGGCGCATGGCTTACGGCGCTCCCACGATTCGCACCTCAGGGCGCAGCGCGACGCCATGCACGCGCTGCACCGTGTCGCGCACGTGCGCGATCAGGCGCTCCAGGTCCGCGGCGCTCGCCTGGCCGTGATTGATGATGAAATTCGCGTGCTTGTGCGACACCGACGCATCGCCGATGCGAAATCCCTTGAGCCCGGCGACCTCGATGAGGCGCGCGGCGTGATCTCCCGGCGGGTTGGTGAACACCGAACCGCAGCTCCACTCGCCGATCGGCTGCGACGCCTTGCGCCGCTCGAGCAGCGCGCGCACCTCGCTCTCGTGCGCGGCGGGACGACGCTCGAAGCTCAGGGTCGCGGCGATGAACCATTCCTCGGGCGCGGGCGCGATGACCTGGCGGTAGCTGACGCGGTACTCGCCGGCCGCGCGGCTGTGCGCCTCCCCGCCGCGGTCGATGGTTTCCACGCTCAGCACGTGGCGCCAGGTTTCCCCGCCAAAGGCGCCGGCGTTCATCGCCAGGGCACCGCCCAGGGTCCCGGGAATACCGGCGAAGAATTCCGCGGGCCCCAGACCCCACTTGACGCATTGCCTGGCGATGCGGGCGCAGGCAACGCCGGCCTGCGCGTGCACCGTGGTCTCGTCGATGCGCGTGAGGACATCGAGCGTGCCGTGCGTGCTGACGACGATCCCCTTGACTCCCCCATCACGCACCAGCAGGTTGCTGCCGAGGCCGATGAACTGGATGGGCACCTCAAGGGGCACGGTGCGCAGGAACGCCGCCAGCTCGGCGCGGTCGCGGGGATTGAAGAACACTTCCGCAGGTCCCCCGACGTGCCAGGAGGTGTGCCGGCTCAGGGGCTCATCGCGGCGCACGCGCATCAGGAATTCCGGGGCCACGGCGAGCGTCACGACGCCCTCCCCGGCGGCAGCAGGGCCGCGAGAGCCGCGGGGAGCGCATGCGCCACGGCGCTGATGTTGCCCGCGCCCATGGCAACGATGACGTCGCCATCGCGGATCACGTCCTTGAGCGCCTCGGCGAGCTCCTCGACCTTCTCGACAAACAACGGCTCGAGCTGCCCGCGGCTGCGCACCGCGCGGCAGATGGCGCGGCCGTCGGCGCCGGGGATCGCGGTCTCGCCCGCGGCGTAGACCTCGGTCACGCACAAGGCATCTGCGCCCGACAGCACCTTGCCGAAATCGTCGATCAGGTCGCGGGTGCGCGTGTAGCGGTGCGGCTGAAACGCGAGCAGCACGCGCCGGCCGGCGTAGCCCTGGCGCACGGCCTCCAGCGTCGCGGCCACTTCGGTCGGGTGATGGGCGTAGTCATCGACGATGCTGACACGCCCCACGGCAGTGAGCACGTCGCCGATGTGCTGCAGGCGCCGGTCGATGCCCTGAAAGCCGGCCAGCGCGCGCAGGATCGCAGAATCGTCGATGTCGAGCTCGGTGGCCACCGCGATCGCCGCGAGCGCATTGAGCACGTTGTGAATGCCGGCAAGATTCACCGTCACCGCAAGCGCTGCCGCTGCCGGCCGTCTGACGTCGAAATGGGTCTGCAGCCCCGCGGGGCGGAGGTTCTCGCCGCGCACGTCCGCGCCCGGCTTGAGGCCGTAGGACAGGATCGGCCGGCTGACTTCATGCACTATGCTGCGCAGCTGCTCGTCGTCCGCGCACAGCACCGCCAGGCCGTAGAACGGCAGGTTGTGCAGAAAGTCGACAAAGCTCTGCTTGAGTAGCCCGAAGTCCCCGCCGTGCGCGCTGAGGTGATCGTTGTCGATGTTGGTGACGATCGCGATCAGCGGCTGCAGATGTGTGAACGAGGCGTCGCTCTCGTCGGCCTCGGCGACCAGGTAACGCCCGGCGCCCAGGCGCGCGTTGCTGGCGGCGCTCTTCAGGCGTCCGCCGATGACGTAGGTCGGGTCCTCGCCGCCTTCGGAGAGAATGCTGGCGATGAGGCTGGTCGTGGTCGTCTTGCCGTGCGTGCCGGCGACCGCGATGGAATAGCGGAAGCGCATCAGCTCCCCGAGCATCTCGGCGCGCGCGACCACCGGAATGCGTGCCTGCAGCGCCGCCCGCACTTCCGGGTTGTCGCGCGGCACCGCGCCCGAGGCAACCACCACATCGGCGCCGGCGATGTTGGCCGCCGCGTGACCGATGGCGACGCGTGCGCCGAGTCCCGCGAGCCAATCCGTCACGGCGCTGGCGCGCAGGTCCGAGCCCTGCACCCGGTAGCCGAGATTCAGCAGTACCTCGGCGATACCGCTCATGCCGCTGCCGCCGATGCCGACGAAGTGGATGGTGTTGATGCGCCGCATGCGGTCGCGCCGCTCGGGCGCGACGCGACGCTCGACGCTTACGCGCTCGGGCAACGTGCGCCGCTCGCCGCTCATGCAGCCCTCCGCGCAAGCTCCAGGCACGAGGCGGCGAGTTCGTCCGCGGCGCGCGGCTTGGCGAGCAGGCGCGCGCGCTCGGCCATGGCGAGGAGCCTGCCGCGCCCGGCGCACAGGCGCTGCAGCTCGGTCGCCAGGCGCTCGGCGGTGAGCTCGCGATCGGGTATCAGCACCGCGGCGCCGGCGCGCACCAGGTACTGCGCGTTGTGCGCCTGGTGGTCGTCCACGCTTGCGGGGTACGGCACGAGGACCGCGGCCACGCCCACCGCGGCGAGTTCCGACACGGTGAGCGCGCCGGCGCGGCAGATCACCAGGTCCGCCCAGCCGTAAGCCTCGCTCATGTCCTCGATGAACGGACGCACATCCGCTCGCACCCCCGCCTGGGCATAGCTGGCGCGCCCGGCGTCGATCCAGCGCTCCCCCGCCTGGTGACGCACGTCGAAGGCGAGCCAGCCCGCAACACGTTGCAGCGCAAAGGGCACGACGGCGTTGAGCCGCGTCGCACCCTGGCTGCCACCGATCACGAGGATCCGCACCGGCCCGGTGCGCCCGGCGAAGCGCACCGCCGGCGGCGGCACGGCGCTGATATCGCGGCGCACCGGATTGCCGATGAGGCGCGCCTGCACGTCGTGTCCGAAGCTGCCGGGAAAGCCTTCCAGCACCTGGCGCGCGAGGTGCGCGAGGCAGCGGTTGGTGAAGCCGGCGACGGCGTTCTGCTCATGAATGACCAGCGGCCGGCGCGTGAGCCATGCGGCGAGACCGCCGGGACCGGTCACGAAGCCTCCCAGGCCGACCACGACCACCGGTCGGTAGCGCTGCATGACGCGCAGCGCCTGGATGAGGGCGAGGATGAGGCGAAAGGGCGCGGCCAGCCAGGTGAGCACGCCCTTGCCGCGCAACCCGCCGACCGACAGCCGCTCGATCGGAATGCCCTCCGCCGGAATGACGCGCGACTCCAGTCCGCGCGCCGTACCGAGCCAGACAACCTCCAGCGACTGCTCACGCAGCAGGCGCGCCAGCGCCAGCGCCGGGAATACGTGTCCACCGGTGCCGCCGGCCATGATGAGGATCGGACGGCTCATGCCGCACCCCGCACCGTGGCGGAACCGCGTTGTTCGCGCAGCGCCTCGTGATACACGCGCAACACGAGTCCCACCCACGCGAGAGCGACGATCAGGCTCGAGCGGCCGTAGCTCATCAGCGGCAGCGTCAGGCCCTTGGTCGGCAACACGCCCATGTTGACGCCGATGTTGATGAAGGCCTGGATGCCGACCCACAGGCCAAAGCCCGCCGCCAGCAGGCTTGGGAACTTGAGTCCCGCCTGCGAGGCAAGGCGTGCGATGTGGAAGCTGCGCCACACTAGACCCAGGAACAGGGCCAGCGTCAGCACTACGCCAAGCAGCCCCAGCTCCTCGGCCAGCACCGCGAACAGGAAGTCGGTGTGCGCTTCCGGCAGATAGAACAGCTTCTGCACACTCTCGCCGAGTCCCACGCCCAGCCACTGGCCGCGGCCGATGGCGATCAGCGACTGAGTCAGCTGGAAGCCGCTGTTGTACGGGTCCGCCCACGGATCGAGAAACGCGGTCAGTCGCCGCAGCCGATAGCTGGCGCTGACCGCCAGCACTGCAAAGCCGCCCACCGCGATCGCGGTCATGGCGATCGCGTAGCGCAACCGGGCGCCGGCCAGGAACAACAGGGCAAAGCCGGTGGCGAACAGCACCGTCGCCGCGCCGAAGTCGGGCTCGAGCAGCAGCAGCGCGCTCACGCAGCACAGCAGCCCCAGCGGCTTGCCAAGTCCGGCGAGGGACTCGCGCAGCTGCGTTTCGCGGCGCACGGCGTAACTAGCGACGTACACCAGCACCAGCACGCGCGCCAGTTCCGATACCTGGAAGTTGATCCCGGCGAGCCGCAGCCAGCGGCGGCTGCCGTTGACCGCGTGCCCGAGCCCGGGAATGAGCACGATGAGCAGCAGGCCGATCGCGACCGCCAGCACTGGCACGCTGGCGCGCTCGATGAGCGCGGTGGGAATCGAGAACACCAGCGCGGCACAGGCGGCGCCGATGAGCGTCAGCAGCAGCTGGCGCTCGAGGTAGTAGAACGGCTGACCGGTGTCCTGGCTGGCGATCGACACCGAGGCGGAGGTCACCATCACGAGTCCGAGCAGCACGATGCCGAGAGTGAGCGCGATGGTCACCGGATCGAGGTGCACGCCGCCGTTGCGGGCGCTGGAACGCGCGAATCCCAGCAGCGCGGAATGCGCGGGAGCGCTCATGCCGCGAGCTCCTGCACCGCTTGTGTGAACACCGCGCCGCGGTGGCTGTAGTCGCGGAACATATCGAGGCTCGCGCACGCCGGCGACAGCAGCACCGTGTCGCCCGGGAGCGCGGCGCGCGCGGCCGCCTGCACCGCCGCCGGCAGCGTCGCGCAGGTTTCGAGCGTGCACACGCCCGCGAGCGCCCGCTCGATGACAGCCGCGTCGCGCCCGATGAGCACCGCATGGCGCACCTTGCCGCGAAAGGCCGCCGCGAGCGGCGCAAAGTCCTGGTTCTTGCCGTCGCCACCGGCGATCATCACCAGCGGCCCCGGCATGCCGGCGACCGCGGCGAGCGTGGCGCCGACGTTGGTCCCCTTGGAGTCGTCGATGTAGGTGACGCCGCGCACCTCCCGCACCCACTGCGAGCGGTGCGGCAGCCCCGCAAATGCGGCGAGCTCCTGCAGCATCGCCGGCAGGGGGAGCGAGAGCGCCTCGCCCAACGCCAACGACGCGAGAGCGTTGGCGACATTGTGAAGTCCCCTGATCTTCATGGCCGACACCGGCATGAGGGGCGCCCCGGCCCGCGTCAGCCACCATTCGCGCTCGCGCATGGCCACTGCGTAGTCGGCGCCGATGGCGGCGCGCAGCGAAAAGCTCAGGGTGCGCGGCGCCGCGCGCGGCATGGCCATCACCAGCGGATCATCCAGATTGATCACCGCGGTGTCGCAGCGGGCAAAAATGCGCGCCTTGGCGGCGGCATAACTCGCAACGCTCGCGTAGCGGTCGAGGTGATCGGGGCTGACGTTCAGCACCGTGGCGGCGCGGCAGCCGAGGGTGGCCGTGGTCTCGAGCTGAAAGCTCGAGAGCTCCAGCACGTACAGCTCGGTCCCCAGGCTGAGCAGCTCGAGCGCCGGTTCGCCCAGGTTTCCGCCGGCGCGCACGCGCACTCCGGCACGCTGCGCCATGCGTGCCACGAGCGTGGTGACCGTGCTCTTGCCGTTGGTGCCGGTGATGCCGACGACCGGCGCATCGACCGCGCGCGCGAACAGCTCGATATCGCCGACGATGTTGAGCCCGCGGCGCCGCGCCTCGGCAAAGAACGGTTCGGCGAGCGACAGCCCCGGAGAAGCGACCACGCATAGCGCGCCCTCGAGGAGGGCCGCATCGAGTCCGCCGGCGCGCACGGGAATGCCCGCATCGAGCGCGCGCAGTGCGGCGAGCTGCGGGGGCGCGGCGCGCGTATCGGTGACCGCCAGGCGCCAGCCGCGTAAGTGCAGATGCCGCGCGCACGACAGCCCGGTCCGACCCAGGCCCACGATCACGGCGTAAGGAGCGTCGCGGGTAGTGGCACTCATCGCAGTTTCAGCGTCGCAAGGCCGGCGAGCACCAGCAGCAGCGAGATGATCCAGAAGCGCACGATCACCTTCGGCTCCGCCCAGCCCTTGAGTTCGAAGTGGTGGTGGAGCGGCGCCATCCTGAAGATGCGCCGGCCCGTCAGCTTGAAGGAGGCGACCTGCAGGATCACGGACGCGGTCTCGAGCACGAACACCCCGCCCATCACCAGCACCACCACCTCCTGGCGCACGATCACCGCCAGCACGCCGATGGCAGCTCCGATCGCCAGCGCCCCCACGTCGCCCATGAACACCTGGGCGGGATAGGAGTTGAACCACAGGAACCCGAGTCCCGCCCCCGCGAGCGAGGCGCAGAAGATCAGCAGCTCGCCCGCACCGCGGATCTCCGGAATCTGCAGGTAGTGCGCGAACACCGCGTTGCCGCTGGCGTAGGCGAAGATCCCCAGCGCCGCAGTCACCAGCGCCGCCGGCATGATCGCCAGCCCGTCGAGCCCGTCGGTGAGATTCACCGCATTGCTCATGCCGACGATCATCAGGTAGGAGAGCACGATGAAACCGAAGGCCGAGAGCGGCGCGTGAAAGGTCTTGAAGAACGGCAGGAACAGCGTGGTCTCCGCCGGCTCGGTGGCGGTGAAGTAGAGCGTCGCGGCGGTGGCGAGCCCGGCCACGGATTGCCACAGGTACTTCCAGCGCGGCACCAGGCCTTTGGGGTTGCGCACCACCAGCTTCAGGTAGTCGTCGTAGAAGCCGATGAGACCGAAAGCGAAGGTGACGCCGAGCACCGTCCACACGAGGCGATTCGACAGCTCCGACCACAACAGCGTGCTGACCAGCGTGGTCACAAGGATCAGCGTGCCGCCCATGGTCGGGGTGCCGGCCTTCAGCAGGTGGGTGGGCGGGCCGTCGTCGCGCACCACCTGTCCGATCTGGTAGCGCGACAGGCGCGAGATCAACGGCGGTCCCACCAGCAACGACAATCCGAGCGCCGAGGCGGTGGCGAGGATCGCGCGGAATGTCAGGTACGAAAAGACGTGCAGGCCGCCGATGCGGCCGGTGAATTGCTGTGTGAGCCAGTAGAGCATTCAATGCCCGCCCGTCTTGGGCCTGGAGTCGGCGGCGAGCGCATCGACCACGCGCTCGAGGCGGTTCACGCGCGAGCCTTTGATGAGCAGCCGCACGTCCGGCGCTGCCTTGCCGAGCGCCCCGGTCAGCGCCGCGGTGAGGGCCGCGGCGTCGCTATACCACTGCGCACCCGCGCCGAAGCTGTCCACCGCGCGCGCCGCGAGCGAGCCGGTTGCATACAGGCGTTCGACGCCGTGCGCGCGCGCAAATTCGCCGATCGCGCTGTGCGCGGCTTGAGCGAACTCGCCGAGCTCCGCCATGTCGCCCAGCACCAGCCACTTGCGGCCGGCGAGTGAGCTGAGCACTTCGATGGCGGCACGCACCGAGCTGGGATTGGCGTTGTAGGAGTCGTCGATGAGCCAGGCGCCGCTTGCGCCCTGCTTGAACTGCAGCCGGCCGGGAACCGCACGCACCGCGGCCAGACCCGCGGCGATGTGCTCGAGGCCCGCGCCGGCGCTCGCGGCGGCGGCGGCGGCGCCCAGCGCGTTGGCAACGTTGTGGGCGCCGCCCACGGCGAGGTGAATCGCAGCGCTGCCCGCGGGGGCGCTGAGGCGGAAGCGGGTGAGGAACCCCTCGGGCCCGACCGAGGTGTGCACCTCGGTCGCGCTGAAGTCCGCCGGCTCGCGCACCCCGAACGTAACCACGCGCGCCGGCGTGAGAGCACGCCACAGGCCCGCGAACTCGTCGTCCGCATTGATGACGGCGGTCGCCCCAAGGGTGAGTCCCGCGACCATCTCACCCTCGGCGCGCGCCACACCCTCGAGGCTCCCGAAGCCCTCGAGGTGCTCGGCTCCGGCATTGGTGATCATGCCGATGGTGGGGCGCGCGATGCTGACGAGGGCGGCAACTTCGCCGGCCCGATTGGCGCCCATTTCCACCACCGCGAAGCGATGCGCCGGCGTCAGCCGCAGCAGCGTCAGCGGCACGCCGATGTGGTTGTTGAGATTGCCGCGGGTGGCGAGACAGTTGCCGGTCTGCCCGAGGATCGCGGCCGTCATTTCCTTGGCGGTGGTCTTGCCGTTGCTGCCCGCCACGCCCACCAGGGCACCGTGAAAGTGCGCGCGCCAGTGGCGCGCGGCGCGCTCGAGCGCCGCCTGGGTATCGGGCACGATGATCTGCGCCAGCCTCACCGGCTGCTCGGCATCGACCAGCGCGCCGGCGGCCCCCAGCGCGAGCGCCGCGCCGACGAATTCGTGGCCGTCAAACCTCGGCCCCTTCAGCGCGACGAACAGCTGTTGGGGGCTAAGCGTGCGCGAGTCGCTCACCACGTCCGTGTACGCGGCATCGTTACCGGACAGTCGGCCACCACAGGCACGCGCGAATTCCGCCAGCGTGCGTTTCACGCCGGCCGCCTCGCAAGCTCGGCGCTGACAACCGCCTGGTCGCGGAACGCACGCCGCACGCTGCCGTGGATCTGATAGTCCTCGTGCCCCTTGCCGGCGATCAGTACGACGTCCTCGGGGCCCGAGCGCTGCAGGGCCATGCGGATGGCGAGCGCCCGGTCATGCTCGATCACCAGCGGCGCGCCGGGCGCCACACCGGCGACGATGTCCGCCACGATCCGCGCGGGATCTTCACTGCGCGGGTTGTCGTCGGTCACGATGATGTCGTCGGCGAGCTCGGCCGCGATCCGGCCCATGAGCGGACGCTTGCCGGCATCGCGGTCGCCGCCGCAGCCGAATACCACGCGCAGCTGTCCGCGACAGTGCAGGCGCGCCGCGCTCAGCGCCTTGGCGAGCGCATCGGGGGTATGCGCGTAGTCGACAATGGCGAGCGGGGTGCGCCCGCGTCCGCCGAACATCTCCATGCGCCCGCTCGCCGCGCGGCTCAGCGACAGCGCGTGCGCAGCCTCCTTGAGCGGGATGTTCCAGGCCTGCAGCACCGCCAGCACCGTGAGAGCGTTGTCGACGTTGAACTCGCCCATCAGGCGCACCGGCAGCTGTACGCTTCCGAAGCTCGACTCCACCTCGATGCAGAGCCCGCCCGGATCGGGTGTTACGCGTGCGGCGCGCACGAACTGCGCCCCGCCGGGCAGCGGCGCGGCGGCGCCGGCGGCGCGCGTGGTTGCGGTGAGACGCGCGCCGGAGGCCTCGCGCGCCAGACGCTCCCCGAACGGATCATCGATATTGATGACCCGGTGGGCGAGCCCGGGTGCGCCGAACAGGCGTGCCTTGGCCGCTCCGTACGCCTCCATGGTGCCGTGATAGTCAAGATGATCGCGGGTCAGGTTGGTGAAGGCCGCGGTGTTGAAGCGCACGCCGTTGACACGCGCCTGGTCGAGGGCGTGCGAGGACACCTCCATGCTGACGCATTCGGCGCCGAGGGCCCGCAGCGCCGCGAGCTGGCGGTGAATGCTCACCGCATCCGGGGTGGTGTGCAGCGAGGGAGTGAGCTGCGCGGGCACGCCTACACCCAGGGTGCCGATATAGGCGGCCGGCCGGTGGCAATGCTGCAGCGCCTGCGCCAGCAGCCACGCACAGGTCGTCTTGCCGTTGGTTCCGGTAATGCCCGCGACCGTGAGTTGCTGCGAAGGCGCGCCGAAGAAGCGGTCGGCTATGACGCCGGCGCGCTCGGTGAGCTTCGGCACCGCGGCGACGAACGTGCCGGTCGGCAGCTGCGGAGCCGCGCCCCCGGTGTCGCCGTCGCGCTCGTAGAGCACGGCGCGCGCGCCGCGCGCCACCGCGTCAGCGGCGAACTCAACCCCATGATGCGTGCGTCCCCGGCAGGCGAGAAACAGCGCGCCGGGAGTCGCGGCGCGGCTGTCGAGCGTCACATCGCTCACCAGCACGTCCGCTGGCACGGCGGCAAAGCCTGCGGTGAGCTGCGCCAGCGAGCGCCTCGCCGGGACGCCCGTGTGTCCTGCGCCGCTCATGGGAGCGCCGCCGTGCGCGTGCCGCCGAGGGCGGGGCTGGCCGGCAGTTCCTCGGGCGCGTTGACGGGCTGGTCGGGCGCGACCGCGAGCAGACGCAGCGCCCCGCCGATCACCCTGGAGAATACGGGAGCAGCGACCTGTCCGCCCATGTGCAGCCCGGCGCTCGGCTCGTCGATGACCACCACCGCGGCCAGGCGCGGCTCGCTCGCGGGAGCCACCCCGCCGAACACCGCCATGTAGCGATCGGTCGAGTAGCCGCCGGCGGTGGCTTTCCACGCGGTGCCGGTCTTGCCCGAGACGCGGTAGCCCGGGATGGCCGCGAGCTTCCCGGTGCCTTCCGCGGCCACCACCGACTCGAGCATGCCGAGCAGTTCGCGGCACACTTGGGCTCCGAGCGCCCGCTCGCCGGGCGCCGCCGCCTCGACGCGCAGGAACGACACCGGACGGGCGATGCCGAACGCGCCCAGGGTTGCGTAGGCGTGCGCCAGCTGCAGCGGTGTGACCGACAGGCCGTAGCCATGCGACATGGTGACGATGCCGATGGGACGCCACTGGGAGTAGGCAGGCAAGACACCCGCCGACTCCCCCGGATAGCCGCTGGTGGTGACCTGGCCGAAACCAAGATGGTTCAGCGTGGTCCAGATCTCCTGCGGCGGCAGCGTGAGGGCGATGTGCGCCATGCCGACGTTGGAGCTCTTGGCGAGCACGGTGGCGATGTCGATCGCGCCGTAGTTGTGCTCGTCCTCGAAAATCTTCACGCCGACCTTGAAGAAGCCCGGCGAGGTGTCGATGACGCTGCGGCTGTCGTATTTGCCCGAGGCGAGTCCGGCGGCCACGAAGAACGGCTTGATGGACGAACCGGGCTCGAAAATATCGGTGGCCGCCCGGTTGCGATAGACGCCGCTCTGAATCTGCTCGCGGTCGTTGGGGTTGTAGGCGGGCTGGTTCACCATGGCGAGCACCTCGCCGCTGGCGACGTCGAGCACGACCGCGGAGCCGGCGCGGGCGCGCTGGTCGCGGATCGCCGCCTTCAGCTCGCGGTACGCGAGGTACTGGATGCGCAGGTCGATCGACAGCACCAGATCGCGCCCCGGACGTGCCGGTCGGATGCTCTCCACGTTCTGCACGATGCGCCCGTAGCGGTCCTGGATGACACGCTTGGCGCCATCCTCGCCGGCGAGCCAGTGATCGAACGCGAGCTCCAGGCCCTCCTGGCCGGCATCGTCGACGTTGGTGAACCCGAGCAGATGCCCGCTCACCTCGCTCGCGGGGTAATAGCGGCGGTACTCGCGCGAGGTGTACACGCCCGGGATCCCGAGTGCCTTGATCTGCGCGGCTTCCGCGGGCTGGCGATGGCGCGCGAGGTACAGGAACTCGCGCTCGAGATTGCTGGTGACACGCCGCGCGAGTTCTAAGGCGTCGAGCTGCAGCGCGGCGGCGAGTCGCGGAATCTGCTCGGTGGCGAGCGCCAGCTCGCCCGGATTCACCCACACCGAGTCCACCGGCGTGCTGACCGCGAGCGGCTCGCCGTAGCGGTCGGTGATGGTGCCGCGATGCGCGGCGATATCGAGCACGCGCGAGAAGCGCGCATCGCCCTCCCGGGCGAGAAAACCGTGATCGACGAGCTGCAGATTCACCGCGCGCCACGCCAGTGTCAGCGCGCTCATCGCCAGCAGCCCGAGCAGCAGGTGCGCCCGCCAGCGGAACGAGCCGGGCGCTGCGTCGCGTGCGCTGCGCGCCTTCATGGGACGACGATCTCGATCTTCTTCGGGGGCGGCATCGCCATGTGGAGCTTGGCGCTCGCGACGCGCTCGACGAAGGCATGGGTGGCCCAGGCACTCTGTTCGAGCTGCAGCTGGCCCCATTCGATTTCCAGGTTGTCGCGGCGCGCGTTCAGAGCCTCGAGCTCGACGAACATCTGCCGCGCACGGTGCTTGCAGTAGATCGCCCCGGCCGCCGAGCCGAGTGCCGCCAGCCACAGCAGCGGCATCGCGATGATGAACGCAGCGCGCACCCTCACGCGAGTCGCTCCGCCACGCGCAGCAGCGCGCTGCGGGCGCGCGGGTTGCGCTGCAGCTCCGCGGGCGCCGGCCGGCTCTTTCGGCCGATGAGCTTGAGGCGCGGTTGCGCCGCGGCGGGCACTACCGGCAGATCCCTCAAGGCCGGGTCGATCTGCGACTCGCGCTGCATGAAGCGCTTGACCACACGATCCTCGAGGGAATGGAAGCTGATGACCGCGAGGCGCCCGCCGGGCGCGAGAGCGTCGAGCGCACCGCCGAGGCCGCGCTCGAGCTGCCCGAGCTCGTCGTTGGTGAACATGCGCAGCGCCTGGAACGTGCGTGTCGCGGGATGCTTGCCGGGCTCGCGCGTGCGCACGGCACCTGCGACCAGGGCGGTGAGCTCCCCGGTGCGGGTCAGCGCGCGCTCGCGCCGCGCCGCGACGATGGCCTGCGCCACGCGACGCGCGAAGCGCTCCTCGCCGAAGGTGGCGATCACCTGGCGTATCTCGTCGATGCCCGCACGAGCGATCCACGCAGAAACGGGTTCGCCCCGCGTCGGGTCCATGCGCATGTCGAGCGGGCCGTCGGCTCGGAAGCTGAAACCGCGCTGTGGATCGTCGAGCTGCGGCGAGGACACGCCGAGGTCGAAGAGCACGCCGCGGCAAGCACGGCCGTGAGCCTGTGCCGGCACGAGCGTGCCGAGATCGGCAAACGACGCGTGCACGAGCGTAAGCCGCATTTCGTCGGCAAAACGCTGCCGGCCGGACGCGATGGCCTGCGGATCCCGATCGAGTGCCAGCACGCGGCCTTCTCGACCCAGGGCCTGGAGTAGGAGTGACGTATGACCGCCCCGCCCGAACGTCGCATCGACATAGTAACCGCCCGCTTCCAGGGCCAGTCCCGCGAGCGCCTCAGCGGCAAGCACCGGTGTGTGCTCATCCACCTGCGCGCTTGCCACGGGCTACGCCCAACCAGCCTGTCGAACCCTTACAGCGACAGTGACTCGAGCTCGGAGGGCAGATCGGTCGGGGTCTCTTCGCTCGCAAGCCAGGCGTCGCGGCGCTCGCTCCAGCGCGCCTCGTCCCACAGCTCGAAACGATTGCCCTGACCGATCAGCATTCCGTGCCGCCCGAGCTTCGCGAACTCACGCAGCTCAGGCGGCAGCAGGACCCTGCCGTGCCCGTCGAGGGGCAGATCGGTCGCGTGGCCCACCATCAGCCGCTGCAGCCGGCGCGCCGTCGCGTTCAGGCTGGGCAGGCTCATGAGCTTGCGTTCGATCTGTTCCCATTCGGGCAGGGGATAGATGAGGAGGCACTGATCCTTGTCGACGGTGACGATCAATTTCCCCTGGGCGAGTTCGGTGATCTGCTCCCGGTAGCGGTTGGGCATGACCATCCGCCCCTTGTCGTCCAGGGTGATCTTTGTTGCACCGCGAAACATGACCCATAGGGCGAGAGCTCGCCCATTTCCCCCCACTTATTCCCACCAGGCGCCACTATAGGAATCGGGGGCGAGCTATGTCAATTCAAATAGTGTGAAATTCGTCGCAGTCACAAAGACTTATGTAGAAAACCACAGTGTCCGGAGGGCGCTGTGGCGCATTCGCCGATAACAATCAGCCGTTTGCCCGACGAATTTTATACAGTGATTCACGGGAAATGGGCTGTGCAAGGCTCATGAGGCCTCGAACGCGTGCTCGATCCACTCCATGCGGGGCGCGGCGCCGTGCGGATCCCACACCAGGATGACGTCGAAGCGCACCGGCAGCCGCGCGAGGTCTGCATGCTGCTGCAGGAGCTGGTTGGCGGCGCGTGTAATGCGCCGCTGTTTGCGCCGGTCGACGCTCGCCGCTGCGCCGCCGAAAGCCGCGCTCGAGCGGGTGCGCACCTCGGCGATCACCAGCAGGTCCGCGCGCCGCGCGACGAGGTCGAGCTCGCCGAGCCGGCGCAGGTAGTTGCGTTGCAGGATCTCGAAGCCCCGGGCGCGCAGGAATTCGGCGGCCAGCTCTTCGGCGCGTCGTCCGCTTTGCTGTCGCGCGGTGAGCATCCGTGGCCGGATCAGGTGCTGGCTGTCAGGTGTTATGTGTTATATCGAATCATGGCGCCGCCGCCGGTAACAATCGCAGCTCGCCGTTGTGCAGCTGCGCCCAACCCATCTCGCGGCGCACGTGCCGCTCGGGATCGAGACTCAGGCGGCCGGTCAGGCCCTCGAGGCTGATGCTGCTCACGGCGCCGCGACGGCGCAGCGCCTGCGCCAGGCGAAACGCATCGAAGCCGAACGCGAACAACCGGCCGCGCTGCGGGCCGCCGCTGGGCCAGGCCTCGCGGGTAGCGCTGCGCACGGCATCCGCAAGATCCCCGCCCAGCATCCATGGCATGTCGGGAAACATCAGACCGTCGAGATCCTGGTTGGCGCGCACGTCCGGTTCGAAAGCATCGGAGGTCGCGTAGGTGGGAATGTCGCCGGCGTAATGAAAGCGCAGCTGCGGCCGCAGCAGGCGCTCGGTGTTGGCCGGTGCCGGAGCGAAGATGAACTCGATGTCGCCGCGACGCCGCGGCTCGAACTGCAGCTTGGTACCCAGTGCGGACTCCAGGCGCTTGTAGCGGGCCGTGCTGTCGCTGATGCGCAGCACCTCGGTGATCGACCCGGAGTAGTCGGTGCGGGACGCATCGATGACTGCGGTGCCGAGGAGCTCGCCCCCGCCGCCTTGCAGCTCCTGTTTGAAAGCGGCCAGCACCCGATCTCCCCAGGCGCCCGCCGGCACCAGCGCGACTCCGCGGCGGTGATGGTCATCGAGTATGCGCCGCGCCGCGAGGCGTGCCTCGTCCTCGGGCGACAGCGCGTACTGATAGAACTGCGCCGGCGCCGGCTGTTCCGCGGGCAGGAAGTTGAGCGCCAGCAGCGGCGCACGGGCCGCGGAGAACTCCGCAGCCGCGACCACCTCTTCGCGCGTCAGCGGGCCGACGATGAAGTCGGCGCCCTGTTGGGCCGCCTGCGCCAGTGCCTCCGCCACGCTGTGCGTGCCGGTGTCGTAGACGCGTACCCGCGGTCGCTCATCCGCCCGGGCCAGGTAATACCCCGTCATGAAACCATCGCGCACGCTGATGGCAGCGCCCGCCGCGCGGCCGGTGATCGGCAGCAACAGCGCGATGTGCGGCCCGACCTCCTCCGCCGGCGCCGCGCCGACGAGCCCGCCCTCCGGGCGGCCGCTCGCGAGCGCCGCACGCGCCTGCAGTTCGCGATAGCGCGCCGCCTGCGCAGCGCCGCGAGGTTCGGGGATCGCACTCAGCTGCTGCGACGCTTCTTTCCCCTGGCCGCGCTCGATCAGGAGCTCCACGTTGGAGAGCGCGCGCTCGTTGCTCTGCTCCGCGGACAGCGGACCTTCGGGCATCGCCAGGACGCGCGCCGCGTCCTGCGCATGATGGGCCGCAAGGTAGCCGCGCGCGGCGCGTAACAGCAGCGCGTTGCGGTCCGCACCGCTGTTCTGGGCCGCCAGATCCTCGTAAACACGCGCCGCGCCCGCGGCATCGCCCGCGCGCTCCAGCGCCTCGGCGCGCTCGAGGGATGGCGGCAGCCCGGCGCGCTCGCTAAGGCTCGGACAGGCGCTCAGGGCCAGCACGCCCGCCGCAACGAGCACGAGGCGAGCGACCGAGCGTAGTAGCATCGCGGATCCAGGCGGCATGAGGCGGGGATTATAGTGGCCAGGATGCACGGGCGGCTGCAAGTCGTAGCCACGCCGATCGGCAACCTCGCGGACCTGAGCGCGCGTGCGCGCGAGGCGCTGAGCAGTGCCGACGTGATTGCCGCCGAGGACACGCGTCGTACCCGCGTGCTGCTCAGTGCCATGGGCATCGCCAAGCCCCTGGTGTCGCTGCACGCGCACAACGAGTCGCAGCGCACGCCCGAGCTCCTCGCCCGACTCGCGGCGGGTGAGACCATCGCGCTGGTGAGCGATGCGGGCACCCCGCTTCTGTCCGATCCGGGACTAGAGCTGGTGCAGCGGGCCGCGCGCGCGGGCTTTGAGGTGCACGCCATTCCCGGGCCATCGGCGATCACCAGCGCGCTCGCGGTCGCGGGGCTGCCGACCGGCCGCTTCTGCTTCGAGGGCTTCCTGCCGTCGCGCGAGCGCGAGCGGCGTACCGCGCTCGCCGCTCTGGCGCACGAGCCACGCACGCTGGTGTTCTTCGAAGCGCCTCACCGCATCGTGAAGACCCTCGCCGATATGGCGGCGGAGTTCGGCGCCGAGCGCCCCGCGGCCGTGGCGCGCGAGCTCACCAAGGCGCACGAGACCACTTACCGCGGCACGCTGCAGGAGCTGCTGGCGCGCGCGCAGGCGGAGGAGAACTTCCAGCGCGGCGAGATCACCCTCGTGGTGCACGGCGCCGCTGCGCCCACAGCCGGCGTGGATGGAAAGCTGTTACGCCGCACCGTGGAGCTGCTCGCGCAGGAGCTGCCGCCCGGCAGAGTCGCGGCGATCGCCGCGCAGCTGACCGGGGCCACCCGCGCCGCGGCGTACGCGCTGGCAACGCGCGGCGCGTCCGGATCGGGCGACCGCGGCACCGTGTCCGAGGACGAGGAAATGCCCTAGCCGGAAAAAAAGCGGCCAGGATTTGACTTCGGCGCACACGGCCGTATCGTGATCCGCGAGAGTCGGCCGGGCAATCGCTGCCTTGTGCCAGCAATGGCTTGGGTGGAGGAAAGTCCGGGCTCCGGCGGATCGGGTGCCAGGTAACGCCTGGGGGGCGCGAGCCCACGGAAAGTGCAACAGAGAGCAGACCGCCCAAGTCCCTCACGGGACCGGCAAGGGTGAAACGGTGCGGTAAGAGCGCACCGCGTCGGTGGCAACACGCGACGGCACGGTAAACCCCACCTGGAGCAAGGCCAAATAGGGAAGTCGCTTCCGCCCCTCACCGGGCGGGCGCAGCGCTGATCCGCGCGCGCTTCCGGGTAGGCCGCTAGAGGTCCTCGGTGACGGGGACCCCAGAGGAATGATTGCCCTCGACAGAACCCGGCTTACAGGCCGACTCTTTCTACGCGCTGGCGCGCGGGATCTACGGGGTTCGCAGGAACGAACCCCGTCCGTGAATGCGGCGAAGCGCCGGCAAGAGCTACTTGACCACTTTCAGCTGCGGGCGGCGCGTGCCGCCCTCCTCCGCAGGGGTCGGCCGCGTCGGCGGCTCCGGACCCAGGTCCTGCTCGGAGAACACCATGCCCTCGCCGGTCTCGCGCGCGTAGATGCCGAGCACCGCGCTCACCGGAAACCTGACGTGGTGGATCACGCCGGCGAAGCGCGCTTCGAACTCCACGTCCTCGTTGCCGAGGCGCAGGCGCTGGGTGGCGCCCTCGCTCAGGTTCAGCACGATCTTGCCGTCCTTGACGTAGGCACGCGGCACCTCCGAGCCTTCCCGCCCGGCATCGACGATCACGTGCGGGGTGTTGCCGCACTCGGTGATCCATTGATGCATGGCGCGCAGCAGGTAGGGGCGCTTGGGCAACACCTTATTATTCATAGCTGCCCTACAGCCGCATCTCCTGCTCGCGCTCCGACAAGCCCTCGCGAAACGCCGGGCGCGAGAACACCAGCTGCGCGTACTTCTCGATCGGCTGGGCCTGTGGCGGCAGATCGATTTCATAGTGAGGCAGCCGCCACAGCACCGGCGCAATGGTGGCATCGACCAGCGAGAACTCATCCGACAGAAAGTACGGCTTCACCTTGAACAGCTCGGTGCTCTGCAGAATCGTATCCCGCAGGATCTTCTTCAGCTTGACGCTCTGTTTCTTGTCCGGCTCCTGATCGATCTGGCGCGCCAGGGTGTACCAGTCGCGCTCGATGCGGTACAGCGCCAGCCGGAACTGCGCGCGGGTCACCGGATCGACCGGCATCAGGGGCGGATGCGGGAAGCGCTCGTCGAGATATTCAATGATGACGCGCGAGTCGTACAGCACCAGATCCCGGTCCACGAGCGTGGGAACGCTGTGATACGGGTTGAGATCGAGCAGATCCTCCGGAAAGCGCCCGGCTTCGACGCTGACGATATCGATGCTGATGCCTTTTTCGGCCAGCACGATCCGCGTGCGATGACTCCACGGGTCATTGGGCGCGGAAAACAGGGTCATGATGGATCGTCTGCTCGACAAGTTTCCGCTCCTGCGAACCGTCTCTTGGAGGCGCCCGGTTCCGGCGACGCCCAAGTGCGACGGTCAGTGCACGTCCTTCCAGTACTCACGCTTCACGAGCCAGGCGAGCCAGGTGAACACCAGCAGAAACAGCACGACCCATACCCCCAGTGCGCGGCGCGCCGTCTGCGTCGGTTCGCTGACGTAGTCGAGGAAATTCACCGTATCGCGCACGAAGCCGTCGTACTCCGCGGCGCTGAGGCGTCCCGGGGCGATCGGCTCGAAGTGGTCAAACACCTGTTGGGTGACCCCACCTTCAGCGGAGCCGGCCACTGCCTTGTATACGGCGCGCTTGAGTCCCTCGAGCTCCGAGAGCACGTGCGGCATGGCCGTCGCCGGCAGCCGCAGGTTGTTGGCGCCCGTCTGACTCGCGGGATCCACGTAGAAAGTCTTGAGGAACTGGTAGAGGTAGTCCTGACCGCGGGCCCGCGCCATGAGCGTCAGGTCCGGCGGGGTCTTGCCGAACCAGGCTTCCGCATCCGCCGCCGGCATGCTGGTGAGGATGTACTGCGCGGGCTTGTCTCCGGGCGGCAGCAGATCCTGCTGCAGCAGCCGCGGCGGAACGCCCAGGTCCTCCCCCAGGCGCGACCAGCGTTCGTACTTGAGCGAATGGCACCCGAGGCAGTAGCTGACGAAGTTGCGCGCGCCGCGTTGCACCGAGGGTATGTCCGCGACGTCGTTGGCGGCCTGCCAGCTCTGCCAGTCGGCACCGAACCTGGCGGCCGCCTCCGGGCTGGCGCCCGGTTCCTCGGCCGACCACGCGCCGTGCGTGGTTGCCACGGCCGCCGACAGCAGTGCCGCGGCCAGCCATCCGCGCCTGCTGCGCCCGCTGTCAGTGCGCACGGTAGGTCACTCGGTCGGGCACCGGCTTCACCGCGTCGATGCGGCTGTAGAACGGCATGAGCAGGAAGAACGCGAAGTAGACGGCCGCGAAAATGCGCGCCAGCACCACGTACAGGCCTTCCGCGGGCTGCAGGCCGAGGTAGCCGAGCGCCACGAACGACACCGCGAACAGCGCCAGCGCAGTGCGCGACATCCAGCCGCGATAGCGCATGGACTTCACCGGCGAGCGGTCGAGCCATGGCAGGAACAGGAACGACACCACCGCCAGCAGCATGAGGAGCGCGCCCATGCGCTGATTGGGCACCGCGCGCAGGATCGCGTAGTAAGGCGTGAAGTACCACACCGGCGCGATGTGCTCCGGTGTGGACATGGGATTGGCGGGCTCGAAGTTCGGCGCCTCGAGGAACAGGCCGCCAAGCGTCGGTTTGAAGAACACCACCAGCGCGAACAGCAGCAGGAACACCCCCACCCCCACCAGGTCCTTGACCGTGTAGTAGGGGTGGAACGGAATGCCGTCGAGCGGCTTGCCGTCAGGGCCCACCTTCTCCTTGATCTCGATGCCATCGGGATTGTTCGAGCCGGTCTGGTGCAGCGCCACCAGGTGCAGCATCACCAGCAACAGCAGCGCCAGCGGCAGCACCGCGACATGCAGCGCAAAGAAGCGGTTCAGGGTCGCATCGGCAATGCCGTAGTCGCCGCGGATCCATTCCACCAGAGGGGTGCCGATCCCGGGGATGGTGCCGAACAGGTTCACGATCACCTGCGCGCCCCAGAACGACATGTTTCCCCACGGCAGCACGTAACCCATGAAGGCCTCGGCCATGAGCGCCAGGTACACCAGCATGCCGATGAGCCACAGCAGCTCGCGCGGCGCCCGGTAGGAGCCGTACAGGAACGCCCTGAACATGTGCAGGTACACGACGATGAAGAACGCGGAGGCGCCGGTGGAATGCAGGTAGCGGATGAGCCAGCCGAAGTCCACCTCGCGCATGATGTATTCGACCGAATCGAACGAGGTGAGCTCGCCGGGCTTGTAGAACATGGTGAGGAAGATGCCGGTCACGAGCTGCATGACCAGCACGAAAAGGGCCAGCGACCCGAAGAAATACCAGACGTTGAAGTTCTTCGGCGCGTAGTAACCGGTCAACTGCTCGTGCATGAACTCATCGACCGGCAGGCGCTTGTTGAGCCAGGCCCACAGGCCCTGCTTCGGCGCCGCGCCCCCCGGCAGCCGGGCCGGTGCGCCGCTGGCGCTCTTCACGCTCATCAGGCGACTCCTTTCTCGTCCGCGCCGATTACCAGCGTGCGCGCGTTCGGATAGGAGTACGGCGGGACCCGCAGGTTGGTCGAGGCCGGCGAGCCGTCGAACACCCGGCCGGCGAGATCGAACCGCGACCCGTGGCAGGGGCAGAAGAAGCCGCCTGGCCAGCCTGCGTACACCTCGCCCGCGCCGAAGCGTTGCTTCGGCAGGCACCCCAGGTGCGTGCAGGTGCCGATCAGCACCAGAAACTCGGCGCTGCGGGAGCGCAGCGGGTTGCGGGCATACGCGGGCTGATCGGACTGGTCAGACTTCGGGTCCTTCAGCAACTCGTCGTGACCGGCGATGCGCGCCACCATGTCGGGGGTGCGTCGTACCACGTAGATCGGGGACTTGCGCCAGATGGTGGTCGCCATCTGGCCCGGCTCGAGCTTGGAGAGGTCGAGTTCGGTGGGCGCGCCCTGGGCCCGGGCACGCTCGGACGGGTTCCATGACTCGATGAACGGCACTGCGGCGAACGCCGCGCCGACCGCGCCGGTGGCGATCGTCGCCCGAGTGAGGAACTTGCGTCGGCTCAGGTCGACTTCATCGTCGGCGACGACTGCGTGATCCGCCATCCAACCGCTCTCCGTTCGCGTCGCACCGCCGCGCGGACGATTCAGGCGCGCGGCGCGATTTCGTACCTTGCGGGGGGCGGCGCATTATACACAAACGAACACCCCCTTCCGGGCGCGCCGCCGCCGGTGCGCGCGCGAGGGTTTTCCCGGAGTTTAACGATGCTCAAGCGCTTAGGAAGCGCATTGATCTTCGTGGCGGGATCGGTCGTGGGAGGCCTGGCACTCGCTTTCCTGATCATCGCGCTGCGCCCGGATCTGATTCGCGCGCCGACCCGCTCCCCCGGTCCGGCGCTGCCGGCGGCGGACCGCACGCTCCCGGCGCCGGAGCGCGTCACCTACGCGGCCGCCGTGCAGCGCGCCGCGCCGGCCGTGGTGAACGTCTACACGGCGCGCCTGGTGACCGAGCGGGTGGCGCCCTCGCTCGGGGAGCTGTTCGGGGATTACATGCCGCGCTACCGGCAGCGCATCGAACGGAGCCTGGGTTCCGGAGTGATCGTCGATGAGGGCGGTCACATCGTCACCAATCAGCACGTCATCGCCAACGCCGATTCGATCCGCGTGCAGCTCGCCGACGGCCGGGTGGCGGGCGCGCGCATCGTGGGCCGCGATCCGGACACCGACCTGGCGGTGCTCAAGATCGATCTCACGCCCCTGCCGGTGGCTATCTTCGGGCGCTCCGATCAGCTTCGGGTCGGCGACCTCGTGCTCGCGATCGGTAATCCCATCGGCCTGTCCCAGACGGTCACTCACGGGATCGTGAGCGCGACCAGCCGCCAGCAGCTCGGGATCGCGCCGCTCGAGGACTTCATCCAGACGGATGCACCGATCAACTTCGGCAACTCGGGCGGCGCGCTGGTCGACTCCAGCGGCGCGCTGGTCGGCATCAACACCGCCATCGTCGCCAAGAACATCGGCGTCGAGGGCATCGGTTTCGCCATCCCGGTGAACATGGTGCGCGGCGTGCTGGCGGACATCATCGCGCACGGCCGGGTGGTCCGTGGCTGGATCGGCATCGTTCCGCAGGACGTCACGGACGAGCAGGCGCAGCAGTGGGGGCTCGCCCAGGCCGCGGTGCTCATCGACAACCTGTACGTGGGGAGCCCCGCTCAGCAGGCGGGATTACAGCCCGGCGACCTGCTGCTCGCCATCGATGGGGTGGCTCCGAGCAGCGCGCAGGACGCGCTCGGGCGCATCGCCGGCCACAAGCCCGGTACCAGCATCGTGCTGCGCGGGCAGCGCGGCCGGCACGTGTTCGAAGTGCGGGCGCAGGTGGGCGAGCGCCCGCGCAGCGGGTAGCAAATCGAGTGACCACACTGACCACGCGCCGCTTCCCCTCGCGCGCTGCGCTCGATGCGGCCCTCGCGCAGCGCCTCGGGCAGGCGATCTCGGCAAACGGCGCCTCGGCCATCATGCTCTCCGGCGGCACCACGCCGCTGCCGGCCTATCGGGCACTCGCCCGAGGTCCCCTGCCTCATGATCGGCTGCAGATCCTGTTCTGCGACGAACGCTATGTACCGTCCGACTCGGACGCCAGCAACTATCACCAGTCGCGCCCGCTACTGGATGCGCTGGCGCTGCCGCCCGCCGCTATCCTGAGGGTGCGCACCGAATTGCCGCTGGAGGAGGCCGCCGCGGAATACGAGCGGCAGCTCGCCGCGCTGCTCGACTCCGGGACGAAGGTCGGTCTCGGGCTTCTCGGGCTCGGCGCGGACGGTCATACGGCGTCGCTATTCGGCGCGCCCGACCTGGAGCGCGCGCGTGGCCGGCTCGCCATCCCGGTGCACCGCCCCGATGGGATGTCGGCGGTGAGCGTGACGCCGGATTTCCTGGCGCGCGTGGCAGAACCGGTGTTCGTGGTCGCGGGGAGCGGCAAGCAGAATGCCCTCCGCGCACTCACCACGCAGGATCCGAATCTAACCGCCTGGCGCGCGGTGCAGGGATGCCCGGAGGTGGAGCTGTGGATGTATGAGGGTGACTGAGGGCGCCCGCGGCTGCCGAAGTGAACCGACGCGGATGCCGATGCGCAGCGGGCGGCTCCAGGCACGGCGGCAACGCTCCACCGGCGCGCGCGGCGCGTCTATACTGCCTTTCCCTTCGATCGCAATGACGGACTGGCAATGTTCCTGCAGGTAGAGAACCTTCTCGCCCCCGCGGAGGTGCAGGCCATTGCCGAGATCGCTCGTCAGGCGAAATTCATCGACGGGAAGCTTTCAAACCCCCACAACATCAACAAGGACAACGTCATCGGGGATAACAATGACCCGATGGCGCAGAAGGCGGCGCAGATCGCGCTGCTGGCCTTGCGGCGCTGCGAAGAGGCCAAAAATTTCGCTTTTCCGCAACGCGTTGCCGTGCCCACGCTAACCCGTTACGAAGCGGGCATGAAGTACGGCGCGCACATTGACGCTGCGTTCCTGCCCGTGGGTCCGCAACCGCTGCGCTCGGATGTTTCCTGCACGATATTCATCTCGAACCCTGCGGACTATCAGGGCGGGGAGCTGTTGATTCACCTGGGCACGGAAGTCACGCGGATCAAGGGCAACGCCGGTTCGGCCGTGTTCTACCCCTCGACGCGCGTGCATCAGGTGACGCCCGTCAGCTCCGGCGAGCGCCTTGTCATGATCACTTTCATCGAGAGCCAGATACCCGACGAGATGCAACGCGACCTTCTGTACGCACTCGGCGAGGTGCGCGCGCTCGAGGGCCTGAAAATGGACTGGAGCAACCGCACCCAGCTCGAATACGTGATCGCGAATCTGCTGCGCATGTGGTCGAGATAGCGACCGGGGACCCCAAAGCTCATCCCCTGAGGCTCCGCGCCGGGCTGACCCTCACGCGGTGCTGTGGTGTGTGAAAGTGATTCAAGGAGTGACGGCGTCAAAAACCACTGCGGCTCTGGTTCGTGAGGCCGAGCGGCTCGAGAGCCAGGGTCAACTCCGCGAGGCGGCGTCGACCTATCAGCGCGTGCTCGCCCGTTGGCCGGATCTCCCGGAGTGCTGGTACAACCTGGGCCTGCTGCAACGCCGGTTGGGCGAGTTCGATGCGGCGCTCGACTCTTACGGTGAGGCGCTGCGCCGCGGTGTGAGCCAGCCCGAGGAGGTTCACCTCAACCGGGGCGTGATTTTCGCCGACTGCCTGCGGCAGGACGCGGCGGCGGAGAGAGAGCTGCGGGCGGCGCTTGCGCTGAATCCGGCGTATCGGCCGGCGCTGCAGAACCTCGCCAATCTGTACGAGGACCTCGGGCAGCGGCCGGCGGCGCGTGGCCTCTACGAACGTCTCCTCGAGCTCTATCCGCACGCCTTCGAGGCGCTGGCCCGATACGCACAGCTCGCCGACCCCAGCGGTCCCGGCGACCCCCTGATCGCGCGGCTGCGCATCGCGCTCGCGCACCCGGCTGCAACGGCCGCCGAGCAGGCGAGCCTGGGATTTGCCCTGGCCCAGGTCCTCGACAAGATCGGCGCTTACGGCCCGGCTTTCGAGACTGCGGAGGCGGCAAATCGTGCCAGCCGCGCCAGCGCCGGGCCCGCGGCATGCTACGACCGGCAGGCCCAGGAGCACCTCATCGACGCGCTGATCCGGGCCTTCCCGGACTCACCCCCCGCGCTGCCCCCGCCCGGCACCAGCCCGCCCTGCGGTCAGCCGCAACCGATCTTCATCTGCGGCCTGTTTCGCTCGGGCTCCACCCTTACCGAGCGGCTGCTGTCCGGACACCCGCTGGTCGCCGTGGGCGGCGAGCTCGACCTCCTGAGACAGCAGGTACAGGCCGCTCTGACGCCGTTTCCGGCAGCGATGGGGGCGGCGACGGATGCGACGCTCGCCCGATTGGCCGCCCGGTATCTGGACAGCCTGGCGCGGCTGTTCCCGGCGGCCGCCCGGGTCACGGACAAGCGGCCGGAGAACTTCCTCTATATTGGCCTCATCAAGCGGCTGTTCCCGCGGGCGAGAATCGTGCACACCACGCGCGACGCGCTCGATACCTGCCTGTCGATCTTCTTCCTGCATCTGGATCAGCGCATGCCCTGGGCACTCAGTCTCATGGACATCGGCCACTACCTGCGGCAGTACCGCCGCCTGATGGCGCACTGGCAGGGGCTCTACGGCGAGGACATCCTGGATTTCAACTACGATAATCTGGTGCGCGAGCCACGTCCGGCGGCGCGGCGCCTGCTCGCGTTCTGCGGCCTCGACTGGAACGAGGCGTGCCTCGACTTCGCGCAGCGCGCCGGCAGCGTGAAGACGGCGAGCGTCTGGCAAGTGCGCGAGGCGCTCTACCAGCGCTCCTCGGGACGCGCGCGCCACTACGCGCGCGAGCTCGACTGCCTCGCGAAGTACCTCGCGGAGCCCTAAGACGACGATGACGACCGCGGCCCCGACCCTTGTCCCGATTTTTGCGACACCCTTCGCCGTCGTATCGATCAGCGCGCCTGCGGATCTCAACGCGACCCTCGCGACCCTCATCCTGAGCCGCGCCACCGAGCAGTACCGCGATCCTTCAGCAGCCCGCGACCCCCTGTGCTTTCGCAGCCTTGAGGCCCTCTTCGAGTGGGACAGTGAGGCGGTGGCGCGGTTGAGGCGGGAAATGCTCGGCGCAGTGTCCGCGGTGGTGATGGCCGCCAACTGCTACCCGGACGCGGAGTTCGAGGCCCTGGGGGTGCAGGCACGGGCGCGCTTCGCGATCGTGCGCCCGAATGGCGGTATGCCGGGAACCACGGCGCCGATGGCTTCCTGGTGTGCCGTGTACTGTGTCGCGGCCCCTTCTGAGGCGCCCACCCGGGCGGACAGCGCGGCCCTGCGACTCTATGCCGTCCGCCACGCGTCGATGTTCCTGGATGCGACCAACTCGCAATTGCGGGCGCCTTTCAGCGTGACCCATTACGTTTGGCGGCCTGTTGCCGGCGAGATGGCGGTTTTTCCTGCCTCGATCCTGCACGAAGTCGCCCTCAACCGTGCCGGCGAGGACCTGTTGCTCGTCACCGCGCGCATGCGCTTTGTTCACCGCGATCAGCAGGCCCAGCCCCCGTGGTGAATGCCGGAATCCGCATCAGCTCCGCATTTGCGGTGCCTTTTGGCGAGGCGCGGCTGCCGGCCTGCGAGCGGCTGAACCGCGAGCTCGAGGCGCTGTTCCTGGCACGCGAGACCGACGAATACCGCAATCCCACCCCCACGCACATCCCGCAGCAGGAGATGTTCGAGAGCCGCTTCAACCTGTTTCTGTGGCCCGAGGCGTGCGTGCAGCAGCTGCGCGGCTTCATGCTCAATTGCGTGGCACAGACGGTAGCGGAAGCCTCGGAGTTACAGCCCGCGGAAGTCGCCCGGTTGCAGATCCACAATCACACCTGGTTCCACGTCACGCGCTACGCCGGCTCGTTCGTCGCCCACAATCATCCGCTCGCGTCATGGTCAGCCGTGTACTGCGTGCGCGCCGGCGAGCGCCTGGCCGAGCGCCCCGACAGCGGAGTCTTAAGATTCATCGACACGCGCAGCGGGGCGGGCGGGTATCTGGACATCGCCAATCGCCGCCTGCGCCCGGCGTACGCCCTCAAAGCCCGGGAGATGCGCCTCGAGGAGGGTCAGGTAGTCGTATTTCCCTCCTTCGTTTTTCATGAGGTTGCACCGTTCTACGGTCGGGACACGCGCATCACCGTTGCCACGAACTGCTGGTTCAACTGAGCGGCGCCTGCCGAGGCACGGTCGCACGACCCAAAGCGATCGGGGAGGCGGCTCCGATACTGTTGCGAATCCGCAACATATGTCTACCTTGCTTCCCTTGGGCGCGGAAAACGCGGCACAAGCGCCGCGGGCGCTCTGGGGCAGGTTGGCAACACTCTCACAGCGTGGTAATAATGCGGCCCCAAGTCTCAAGTGGACTAGCGGCGGCCCGAGGGAAGGGTTCTTGCGTGTTCGATGCGCGGGGCGCCGTGCGTGTTTCTCACGAACAATTTGGAATTCAGAGGAATCAATCACATGGCGAAAAGTCGCAGCTTGCAACAGGCGGTGCGCTTTGCGTTGGCCACGGCCGCAGCGGGGGTCTCCGTGCTCCATGCCCAGGAAGCACCGGCGCCAACGGCAGCGCCCGTTGAAGAGGTGGTGGTCACCGGATCACGCCTGCAGACCCCGAATGAGACCTCCATCAGTCCGATCACTACGGTGTCGGCGGTCGACCTGCAGCAAACCGGTCTGACGCGCGTCGAGGACGTGCTCAACAATCTGCCCATGGTGTTCGCGGGCATGAACTCGACCACCTCCAACGGTGCGGACGGCACGTCCGTAGTCGACCTGCGCGGTCTGGGCGCTCAGCGCACTCTCGTGCTGGTGAACGGCAAGCGCTTGGGGCCGGGTTCGTCGCTCGGCGGGCGCAATTTTTCGGATATCAACCAGGTTCCGGCCGCCCTCATTGAGCGCGTCGATGTGCTCACCGGCGGCGCTTCCGCGGTGTACGGGGCGGACGCCGTCGCGGGCGTGGTGAACTTCATCCTCAACACGCACTTCGAGGGCGTGAAGGTCACGGCGGGCTACCACTTCAACCAGCACCACAACGGCGACCAGGACGGGGTGGCGTCGATTGTGACCGCCGCCAACGACGCGCTGCCGTCGAGCAGCGTGAACACCGCCTTCGGCAAGAATGTCGCCGTGCTCATGGGCTCGAACTTTGCCGACAACAAAGGCAACGCGACGGCCTACGTCACGTATGACAACCAGGGCCCAGCGTTGCAGGGCCAATTCGACTACAGCGCCTGTACGCTGGGTCCCGCCGGCGCGGCCAAGCTTGGGTGCAAGGGCTCCGGAACTTCGGCGAGGAATGGCGCCGGCGGATATTTCCAGGCTTATCCGGCTGCCGGCGGAGCCGCGCTCTTCACCAATACGGTGGACGGCACGACCGGCCTGATGCGCCCCTACGATTTCTCCCACGACCTGTTTAACTACGGTCCGCTGAACTTCTACCAGACGCCGAACGAGCGCTGGACGGCCGGCACGTTCCTGAACTACGACGTCAACTCGCATGTGAACGTCTATGCGGAAGTGATGTACATGCGCAACTCGTCCTCGGCGCAGATCGCCCCCAGCGGTGACTTCTTCCTTAACACTTTCATCCCGTGCGCCGATCCGTTGCTCACCGCGCAGGAGAGCGCGACGATCTGCACCCCGGCTAACCTGACGGCACAGGGCAACCCGACCGAGACGTTCAACGGGGTCACCTACCCCGGTATCAACATGTACATCGGCCGCCGCAACGTCGAAGGCGGTAATCGCATCGCGACCTTCATCACCAACTCGGCGCGCGAGGTACTGGGCATCAAGGGCGACTTCGCCGACGCCTGGAGGTACGACTTCTACGCCCAGCACGCCACGGTGGACAACAACAACGGCAACCTGAACTACCTCAGCAACACGTCCATCGAGGAGGCGCTGAACGTGCTGCCGGGCCCGGGGGGCACGGCGGTTTGCGGCGGACCCACGAATCCACTCGGCAATGCTCCGCTCGTCGGCACGGGTACCGCCTTCTCCCCGGATGGCGCCTGCGTCCCCTGGAATATCTGGCACCCGAAGGGCGTGACGCCCGCGCAAACGACCTTCCTCAGCGTCCCGCTGATCACTGTCGGTAACACCACCGAGTACGTCGCGAACGGCTCGGTCACGGGCGATCTGGGCAAGCTCGGCGTCAAGCTTCCCTCGGCCGACTCTGGCCTGCAGCTGAACGTCGGCGTCGAGTGGCGCGAGGAGGCCACGGACTTCCTCCCGGATTTCCTCTCGCAGCAGGGCTCGGCGGCTGGCAGCGGCGGTGCGACGTTGCCGGTCAGCGGCAGTTTCAACGTGAAAGAAGCGTTCACGGAAATGCGCCTGCCGCTCGCCAGCCATATGCCGGCCGCGGAAGATCTCGCCCTGGAAGGCGGCTACCGCTATTCCAAGTACAGCCTCGGCTTCAACACCAACACCTACAAGCTGGGTTTGGAGTGGGCGCCGGTGCGTGACGTGCGCCTGCGCGGCAGTTTCCAGCGCGCCGTGCGTGCGCCGAACATCGGCGAGCTGTTCAGCCCAACGGCCGTGGGACTGGATGGGTCGCATGATCCGTGCGCCGCGCCCGAAACCGCCCCCGGGTCCGGGGTGCTGACCAACGGCGTGACGGCCGCGCAGTGCGCGCGCACCGGCGTGACACCCGCCCAGTTCGGCCACATCGGGCCGAACGCGGCCTTCCAGTACAACGGTCAATTCTCAGGAAACCCGAACCTCGTGCCGGAAGTCGCCGATACTTATACGGTGGGCCTGCTGTTACACCCGCAGTTCGTACCGAACCTGACAGTCTCAGTCGACTACTTCAACATCAAGATCGACCAGCGGATCGGGCCCGTTGGCAGTGACGCCATCCTGAATAACTGCATCACGAACAATATCGGCTGCGGTGCAATAAACCGCAGCCCCACCGGCTCCCTGTGGAGAGGTGGCGGGTTCACCAACGATCCCAACGTGAACCAGGGCTCGCTGAAGACCCAAGGCATCGACCTGAAGGCCAGCTACCGCCTAACGATGTCGAGTCTTGGGTCGCTGCTGTTCTCGCTCGAGGGGACTTATCTCGATAAGCTGATCACGCAGCCGATCGCCGGCGGTCAGTCGTACGACTGCGTCGGACTCTTCGGCGTGACCTGCGGCGGCGGCAACCCGAAGTGGCGTCACGTGTTCAATGCCACCTGGTCGACGCCGTGGGATGGACTCGACCTCAACCTGAGGTGGCGGCACTTCGGTTCGGACAGCTCCGAATCCGCGACCACCAATCCGTTCCTGCAGAAGACCCCGTACGTGCCGCTGTCGAACATTGCGGCTTTCAACTACGTCGACCTGACGGGTACGTTCAACCTCTACAAGAACATCAGGTTGGAGCTCGGTGTCAACAACATCGCCGACAAGTCACCGCCGATCGTGGTCGGAGTGGACTGCTCCACTGCCAGCCCCGCCGGCGCGAACTGCAACGGCAACACCTTCCCGGGAGTCTATGACGCGCTGGGGCGATACCTGTTCGCCACCATCACGGCGCAGTTCTAAAGGCAGGAGTTTGCTTGACTTGAGACGGCGGGCCGCAAGGCCCGCCGTTTTTCTGCGCTCAGTGCAGCCGGCGCGCGCGGTGGGTGCGATGGCTCGGCGTGTGCATGATGTAGGACCCGAGCACCGCGCGTGTGACGGTCACCGTCTCACCAGCCGCCAGGAGCGGATCCGCGTCGTCGAGCTCCCACAGTGCCCCGCCCTCGAGCAGCACGGTCATGCGGCCGCCGGCGCTGCTTCCCACCGAGACAACGCGCCCCTCGAGGGATGCGGCCGCCGCGCCTGGTGGCGGCTTGGGGTGCTCGGCGGCGTAGAGCCCGAAGGTTTGCGCCGAGGGCGGCGCTGAGGCGGCGGCCGCCGTCGCCGCGGGTGCAGAAGCGGTGGCGGAGTGGTCCGGCGCCGTCGCGGCAGCACGCGCCACGCCGCGCCCGGCGAGGTGGTCGTAACAGGCAAGCCGGTCGGCGTCGGAATCGAGACCCGCGCAGGCGCGCAGGGCAGCCTCCGACACGGTGGTCGCGGCCGCGCCTGCGCTGAGCGCAGCCGGGGCGAAGACGGCCAGCACCGCCGCAGCGAACGCGGGCTGCGCGGGCCTTCGCCGCCCTCGCCTCACAGTGTGTCCCGGGCAGTTGCGCCGTAGTAGGTGCCGACGACCTCGGTGGCGGCGCGGATCAGGTCACGTTCGGCGAGCGTGAGGAACGGATTCCAGACGTCGAAGATCAGCACCGCGCGCGGCACGTCCGAGAGGTTCCAGGCCTCGTGCTCGATGGTGTCGTCGAACGCCCAGGCCTTGCCCGCGACCCATTCGCGCGTCTCGCTGCCGACGCGAAAGCCGCACTGCGGGGGCACGATGAGCGGCAGGTGCACCGTCAGGCGCGTGTTGGTGACGCCGGTGTGCGGGGGGATGCGCGTGCCGGGCTCGAGTATCGAGAAGAATGCGGTCGGCCCGCGCGCCGCGACGTCGCACTGCGGCGCCCCCTTGAGCACCTGCGCCGTGCGTGGACAGCGGGCCAGATGCGCCGGCTGCGGCATCGACTGATTCCACAGGAAGTACGCGCTCCAGCGGCGCGACTTATTCAGCTCTTTCCACTGCCTGAGCGGCACGCCGTCCGGGTAGGAGATGTAGGGCTCGAGCCCCTCGCGATCGGAAACCAGCACGGTCATGAGCTCCGCGCGGATCTCGTCGGTGGCGGCCTCGATCGCGTCCAGCCAGGGGAAATCATTGCGCTCAAAGAACTCGACGGCCGGGATCTCGGGGAAGTACATGAAGGTGGGCTGCGGAGTGAAGCGGGTGCGGCCGCCCGTCAGCAGCTCGATGCAGTGCTCGATCCGGCGGTACGACCCGCCGCCATGCTGCTCGCGTATCGCGGCGAGCCGCTCCTCGATCGCCGCGGCGAGCGCCGCGTCGTCCTTGGCAATCGCTGCGCGCGCGTGCTCGATCATCGCCGCTACACCCTCCGGCGCCGCCGTCCCCGCGGGCAAGGTGGCGATGGCGTTTCGATAGGCGCGCGCGGCGTTGCGCGGGTCGCCGGTGTGCTCCAGCAGCTGACCCTTCTGCAGCAATGATGCGAGGTGCCGGGGCTCGAGCGCCAGCGCCCGCTCGATCGCGTCGAACTCATCCGTCGGCAGATTCAGCTCATGCAGGCTCTGGGCGAGATTCGACCACAGGCTCGGATGGCCGGGATCGGCCTGGGTCGCCCGCTGAAACAGCTCGCGCGCCCGGGCGGAGTCGCCCCGCTGCATCATGCGCAGGCCCAGCTCATTCAGCACCGCCGGATGAGCGGGCGCGAGCTGCGCCACGCGCGCGAGCAGCTGATCGGCCTCGCCAGTGCGGCCGGCGGCGCCCGCGGCCTTGCAGGCCTGAATCATCCGCAGCACGGTGGCGTTGTCCGGGGCCGGGGTGCCGGCCATGGCATTGACGTCGCTCAAGGGCTTCCCCTAAGGTTTGTCGGTTTGCGCTTGGATTCTAGCGCGGCCGTGCAAGGCTTGGAGGGCAGTTGACCGCTGGCAGCGAAGTGGATTTGCGGTTGATCCGCATCGCCTCACTGCTGGAGAGCGATCCGGCCGCTGCCGCCAGCGAAGCCGCACAGATCGTGCACAGCCACCCGAAGCATGTGGCTGCGGTGCTGCTGCTCGGCACTGCGCAGCGCGCCTGCGGCGATGCGCGCGCCGCCGCCGCACAGCTCAGCGAGCTCGCCGCCGCCCAGCCCGACTCTGCACCGGTGCAGCTCGAACTCGGGCGCACGCTCGCAGCTTCGGGCGATGCCGAGCAAGCGCTCGGCGCGCTGTCCAAGGCGCTACAGCTGCAGCCCGATCTCGCCGAGGCTTGGGGGGAACTGGCCGCCCTGCACGCTACTCGCGGCGACATGAAGGCCTGCGATGCGGCGTACGCCAACTTCGCGCGACTGACGCCCCCGGAGCGGCACCTCGCCGAGGCCGCTGCGGCGCTCGCCGCAAGGCGTTGGGCGACCGCGGAGGCGCGGCTGCGCGAGCGGCTGGCGCGGGCGCCGCGGGATGTGGGCGCGCTGCGCCTGCTGGCCGAGGTGGCGGCCGAACGTGAGGACTACGTCGAGGCCGAGCGGCTGCTCGGTGAATGTCTGACGCTTGCGCCGGGCTACAGTGATGCGCGTTTCGATCTCGCCCGCCTGCTACACAGCCAGCAGAAGGCGGCGCCGATGCTGCCGCTGCTGGAGCGACTGCTGGCGCTCGAGCCGGACAGTTTCCGCTTTCGCACGCTGCAGGCTTCCGCCTGCAACCTGCTGGGACAGAATGACCGCGCGCAGCAGATCCAGGAGCAGATGCTCACCGAGTCTCCCGAGAGCGAGCTGCTGTGGCTGTACTACGGGCACTCCCTGCGCATCGCCGGACGGCTCGAGGAGGCTGTCGCCGCCTATCGGCACAGCACCCGGCTGAAACCGCAGTTCGGCGAAGCCTGGTTCAGCCTCGGAAATCTGAAGACCGTGCGCTTCAGCGACGAGGACATCGCCACGATGCAGGCGCAGGCGGCGCGCGTCGACCTGGAAGACGACAGCCGCCTGCACTTCGAGTTCGCCCTCGGCAAGGCGTTCGAGGACCAGCGGATCTTTGCCGCCTCCTTCGAGCACTATGCGCGCGGCAACGCACTGCGGCGCGCGATGATGCACCACGACGCCGACGGCTTCACGCGCTTCGTGCAGCGCGCGTGCGCCCTGTACACGCCGCAGTTCTTTGCGGCGCGGGCCGGTGCCGGCAACCCCGCACCGGACCCGATCTTCGTCGTCGGACTGCCGCGCTCCGGCTCCACGCTCCTCGAGCAGATTCTCGCCAGCCATTCGCAGGTGGAAGGCACGCGGGAGCTTCCGGACATCCCGGGCTTCGCCCTGGAGCTCGGCGCGCTGGAGCGCCCCGGCCAGCCGCCGGCCTACCCTGCGTCGGTCGCGCAACTCGACCGCGCGCAGCTGACCGCCCTCGGCGACCGCTACCTCGCGCAGACCCGTCCGACCCGCGTACTCGGCAGGCCGCGCTTTGTCGACAAGATGCCGGCCAACTTCAATCACGTCGGCCTGATTCACCTGCTACTGCCGAATGCGAAGATCATCGACGCGCGCCGTGGGCCGCTCGCCTGCTGCTTCGCCAATTTCAAGCAGCATTTTCAGTCCGGCGCCTGGTTTACCTACGACCTCGAGGATCTCGGCCGCTACTACCGCGACTATGTGCATCTGATGAGGCACTTTGACAGCGTGCTGCCGGGGCGCGTCCATCGCGTGCAATACGAGGATCTGGTCACCGATCTGGAGGGCGAGGTACGCCGACTGCTCGCTTACTGCGATCTGCCGTTCGAGGAGCAGTGCCTGCGCTTCTACGAGACCGAGCGAGTGGTCCAGACGGTGAGTTCCGACCAGGTTCGCAGGCCCCTCTATGCCGATGCGGTCGATCAGTGGCGCAACTTCGAGCCGTGGCTCGGTCCGCTCAAGGAAGCCCTCGCAGATCTGGCCGGCGTGTCCGCAAGCAGGGAGGCGTGAACGCGGCGGAGTAACCGGCGCACGCGTGCCAGCCCGCAGCATCGGAAAGCTCGGCAGCGCTACGACGCTGGTGCCTTGAGAAGCAGATCGAGCGCTTGCTCCACTTTAGTCGCGCGCTGATCGCCCGTGTGCATCTCGCCCGGCACGCAGGCGTACAGCAGTCCGTCGCGCCCGATGAGACAGAACGTCGGCCAGTACTGGGCGTGCAGTGCGGTCCAGTAGGAAGAGTCCTCGTCGATCATCACTGGATTGTGGATACCGAGGCGGACCACCGCCTTGCGTACCGCGTCCGGAAATCTCTCCTCGGTCAGCTCCGGTGTGTGCACGCCCACGATCACGAGCCCGCCGGGCCCGCGGCTGCGCTCGAGTGATTGGACCCAGGCCCGGGAATTCAGACAATTCACGCACTCGAACGCCCAGAACTCGACCAGCACGACCTTGCCCTTGAGCGCAGCCAGTTTCAGGGGCTCCGAGTTGATCCAATCACCGGGCCGCGAATGGGTAAACTCGGGTGGCGCACTGGGAGCGGCACTCACCACCGAGGCAATGGCGAACGCCACGAGCGCCATGACCTTGCCTGTTTTCACACGTTCCCCGTTCCCGTCCGCAGAAACCAGGGCAAAATTATGAACGCCACGCGGTTCGTTGTCACCGCGTGCCCCCGCTGCCGGCCCTGTCGCGCTCGTACGCACGCCACCATGGGATCGGCTGACCCCGGCTCTCCGCGCCGTCGCTGCCGGCGTTCAGCCGTCGCTCAGGCTTGAGCTAATCGCAGAACCCTTTGGATCAGCGGACGTCGCGCAGCCGCCTGCTGCAGCCAAAGCATCCCGCGCCTGATTTCCGGTCCGTGCTCGCGCTCCGCGGATAGCAGCACCGTTCGGCGCAACGCGGCATCGTAGGCGTGCTCCGGCGCCTTGGAATACTGGCGCATCAGCGGGCCGGTCACGAGCGACTCGATCTCGCTCGGCGCAGGTCTTTCCCCGAGTGCCTGGAAAATAGCCTGAAGCCCCGAAAAGGGCTCGGCCAGAAAAGTGTCGAAGTTTACCCAGAGTACCTGCGATTCGAATCGATCCGCCGCTTGATGTAAGACCGTCATCTCACAAAGCCAACTCATCGCTACGCATTCGCCCTGCGAGCGGGGATCGGGTCGCCAGTCGCCCTCCCCCAGCCGCCGCAGCAGTCGCTGCAGACGCGAGGGCGCCAGCTGCCGGGTCTCTGCGAGTGAATTCGCACCGGCGAAAATGCCGCGCAGATACGCGCGGGGATGGGCAAACATGAAGATCGCGACCGGCCGATGGTCGGCGGCGAGCATGAGTTCGGCGAGCTCGCTGACGAAACTGGTGACCTTGATCACGGCACACTGGTCTTTGCGCCACGTACGTCCCAGAAGAGCCAGCACGACGCCGAGACTCGGCGCGCCGGCGTCCGGCGCCGGGCGCACAGAAACGGCGCGTAGCAGCGCCGGTTCCCGCAACGCGAAAAAACTCTGGTGGGCGCCCAGCAGCCGCGAGATGAGCGTCGAGCCGACGTGCCCGATGTGGAAAATGTAGTGCGACGGCGCTGCGAGCCGCCCAGCCGCGCCGCTCAGCACTGCCAGCCCACAGGCGCTTTGCCGATAACCTGCCCCGAGCAGGCGTTGATCGAGAAAGCTGGCTGCGCGGTAGGCCGCCTCGTCGAGCTGAATGAGCCTCACGGCCTCCCCCTCCATGGTCTCCAGGGGAAACCAGGCGGGGGAACCGATAATTTCGTCCGCGGCGATCGTTGGTCCTGTGAGTGCCACTGCCGCGCCTCGCAGCGCTCAGTGTACGGAGGAGGGCAACTGCCCGCCGAAGCGCGCGCGGATCGCCGCGCTGCCCATCACGAGGCCGAGGGGGGCGCACACGAGCGCGTCCAGTCCTGCGCCTTTGCGCCCGGGTTGTGCCAGCCGCACGGACCCTTGAGCAGGTGCTCCGCCAGCGGCGGTCCCCAGCTGCCCGGCAGGTATTCGAGCGGTGGCGCGCTCGCGTTGAGCACCGGATCCACGATCGCCCAGGCGGCTTCCACCTCGTCCTCGCGCGCGAAGTGCGCAGTGTCGCCGATGAGTGCGGCGCTGATGAGGATTCCGTAGGCATCCATGTCCTCACTCTGCTGCTGCGCGACGAACAGCTCCACGTCGCGCCCGGTCATGACGGGGCCGGGCTTCTTGGTGTGGGCCCCGAGCGCAATCGCGACATCGGGGCCGACACGGAAGCGCACGTGGTTCGGCTGCTCGGGACCTAAGTCGCCGAAGACGTTGGCGGGCGGCGGGCGCAGTTCCACCACCACTTCGGTAGCCGTCACCGGCAGGCACTTGCCGGCGCGCAGGTAAAAGGGCACGCCGCTCCAGCGCCACGAGTCGACAGCCAGGGCAAGCGCGGCGTAAGTCTCCACCTGGGAGTCGGCGGCCACGCCCGGCTCGCTCCGGTACCCGGTGAACTGTCCGCGCACCAGTTGCGCCGGCGTTGCCGGACGCACCGCTTTCAGCACTTTCACCTTCTCATCGCGCAGCGCCTCACCTTCGGTGTTGACCGGCGGCTCCATGGTGAGGAGCGCCACGATCTGCAGCAGATGGTTCTGGATGACGTCGCGGACCGTGCCGGTTTCCTCGTAGAAGCGGCCACGCCCGGCGACCCCGATCACCTCGGCCATGGTGACCTGCACGCTGGCGACGAAGTTGCGGTTCCACACCGGTTCGAGAAAGGAGTTGGCGAAGCGGAAGTACAGAATGTTCTGCACCGCTTCCTTGCCGAGGTAGTGATCGATGCGAAAGATGCTGGCTTCCGGAAAATGTGCGTGCAGTGTCTGGTTGAGCGCGCGCGCCGAAGCGAGGTCGTGCCCGAAGGGCTTCTCGACCACCACGCGCGCGCCCTGCGCGCTGCCGGAAGCGCTCAGGTGCTCGATGACCACCGGGAACATGCTGGCCGGTATGGCGAGATAGTGCAGTGGCCGCTGCGCGTTGCCGAGCGCCTGGCGCAGCGCATTGAAGGTGGCGCGCTCGTTGTAATCGCCATCCACGTAGCGCAGCAGCCCGGTGAGGCGCGCCACCACCGCCTCGTCCGCTGCCGGCACGAAGGTCTTGAGGCTGTCGCGCACGCGCGCCGCGAGCTGCGCGGCTTTCCAGCCCTGGCGCGCGACGCCGACCACCGGCACGGTCAAGAGGCCCCGGCGCACCAGGTGGTAGAGCGCCGGGTAGATCTTGCGATAACACAGATCGCCGCTGGCCCCGAACAGGACGACGGCATCACAGTCACGGCGTTCCATGGTTCCCCTCGACGTGACCCCCGAACCCCAGGCGCATCGCGGACAGCACTTTGTTGGCAAAGGCCGCCTGCCCGCGCGACTCGAAGCGCGAATACAATGCCGCGCTCAGCACCGGGGCGGGCACACCTGTTTCGATCGCCGCCTCCACGGTCCAGCGTCCTTCGCCCGAGTCCGCCACCTGCCCCCCGAACCCGGCGAGTTTCCCGTCCTGCGCCAGGGCGGCCGCGGTGAGATCGAGGAGACGCGAGGAAATGATGCTGCCGTGGCGCCAGAGTTCCGCGATCGCAGCAAGATCGAGCCGGTACTGGAAGAAACGCGGATCGCCAAGCGGCGCGGTCTCGGCATCCGCCGCCGCCGTTCGCAGACCTGCATCCGCGTGAGCCAGAACATTGAGGCCTTCCGCGTACGCGGCCATCAGTCCGTACTCGATGCCGTTGTGGACCATTTTCACGAAGTGGCCCGCGCCATGCGGGCCGCAGTGCAGATAGCCCCGGCTGGCTGTCGCGCCACCCGCGGTGCCGCCGGGCGCGAGCGTCGCCAGCGCCGGCGCGAGCAGCGCGACCGCCTTCGCGTCGCCACCGATCATCAGGCAGTAGCCTTGCTCGAACCCGAGCACCCCGCCGCTGGTGCCGATGTCGAGGTAGCCGATGCCCGCCGCCTTGAGCTCTTCGGCGCGTCGGATGTCATCGCGATAGTTGGAATTGCCCCCGTCGATGAGGACATCGCCCCGGCCCAGCAGCGGGCGCAGCTGCGCGATCACCGCATCCACGATCGCCGCCGGCACCATGATCCACACCGCCCGCGGCGGCGAGAGCAGCTGCACCAGCTCCTGCGGCGAGCGCGCCGCCTGCGCACCCTGCGCCGCCACCGCCTGCACGGCCTCGGCCTTCGGATCGTAAGCCACGCACTCGTGGCCACCCTGCAGCAGGCGCCGCACCATGTTGGCGCCCATGCGCCCGAGCCCGATCATCCCGATCCGCATCGCCCGCCTCCTGAAATAGCTTCCAGCGCAGCCGGCGAAAGGGCCGTAGGCCGCGGTGCGTCCGCACCGCCCTTTCGCCGGCGGCAACCCTGCCGATGTCTGACGAAATCGCTTGCTGCGATTTCGTCCAATTAAATCAGTTTGGCACCCGCCGGATCTGCGCTCCGAGCTGCGCCAGCTTCTCTTCGATCGCTTCGTAGCCGCGATCGATGTGGTAAATGCGCTCGACGTCGGTGCGCCCCTCGGCGACCAGCCCGGCGAGCACCAGGCTCGCCGAGGCGCGCAGATCGGTCGCCATCACCGGAGCGGCGGTGAGCTTAGCTACGCCGTGAATGATGGCGGTGTTGCCTTCCAGGCGAATCTCCGCTCCCAGGCGCCGCATCTCCAGCATGTGCATGAAGCGGTTCTCGAAGATCGTCTCGGTGATGGTGCCGACACCGGAGGCCACGGTGTTCAGGGCGGCGAACTGCGCCTGCATGTCAGTCGGAAACGCGGGGTACGGGGCGGTGCGCACATCGACCGCTTTCAATTTCCGCCCGCGCATGTCCACCTCGACCCAGTTCTCGCCCACACCCACTTTCGCGCCGGCCTCCTCGAGCTTGGCCAGCACCGCATCCAGGTGCTCGGGGCGCGTGTTCTTGATGCGCACGTGACCGCGGGTGATCGCACCCGCGACCAGATAGGTGCCGCTCTCGATACGATCCGGCAGCACCTCGTAAGTCGTGCCGCGCAGCCGTTGCACGCCCTGCACGACGATCTTGTCGGTGCCCGCGCCGCGGATGTTCGCGCCCATCGCGATCAGGAAGTTGGCGAGGTCCACGACCTCGGGCTCGCGCGCGGCGTTCTCGATGATCGTTTCACCGTCGGCGAGCGTCGCCGCCATCATCAGGTTCTCGGTGCCGGTGACGGTCACGGTGTCGAGCACCAGCCGCGTCCCCTTCAGGCGTGCGGCGCGGGCGCGGATGTAGCCGCCCTCGATGGTGATATCGGCGCCCATCGCCTGCAGCCCCGCGACGTGGATGTTCACCGGGCGTGCGCCGATCGCGCAGCCCCCGGGCAACGACACGTCAGCGCGCCCGTAGCGCGCCACCAGGGGTCCCAGCACCAGGATGGAGGCGCGCATGGTCTTCACGAGGTCGTAGGGCGCGAAGCACTCGCGCACGGTGGAGCCGTCCACCTCGATGCGCATGCGCTCGTCGATGGTGACGGTTGCGCCCATCCTGCCGAGCAGCTCCACGGTGGTGGTGACGTCCTTCAGATGCGGCACGTTCGCGACCACCACCGGATCCTCCGCGAGCAGCGCCGCGGCGAGTATCGGCAGCGTCGCATTCTTGGCGCCGGAGATGCGCACTTCGCCTTCAAGGGGTACGCCACCCTGGATCTGCAGCTTGTCCATGCTAGCTCTGCGCAGACTCTTCGGGCGTCAGCGCCTCGATCGACAGGGCGTGTATCTCGCGACCCATGAGCTCGCCCAACGCGCGGTAGACCAACTGGTGGCGGGCCACGCTCCTCAGCTGCGCGAACTGGTGCGCGACGATGTGCGCGGCAAAATGGGTGTTGTCATCCGATTGCACGCGCACCTGTGCTCCGGGGAGGCCTGCGCGGATCAGCCGCGCGACGTCTTCAGGGTTCATGGGCGGGATATTACATGGGCGCGCCGCGCGCGCGCCTATAATGAAGCGTATGGATTTGCACCCGGCCGCCGCCCGCACCCCCAACCCGACACCCGACGATGAGCAGTTGCTCGCCTCCGCGCGGCGCGCGCTCGCCATCGAGGCCCGCGCGGTCGAGGCGCTCACCGCAAGGCTCGGGGCCGCGTTCGCGCAGGCCTGCCGCGTCTGCCTCACCTGCCACGGGCGCGTCGTGGTCACCGGCATGGGCAAGTCGGGTCACGTCGCCGGCAAGATCGCCGCGACCCTGGCCAGTACCGGCACCCCGGCCTTCTTTCTGCACCCCGCGGAAGCCGGGCACGGTGACCTTGGCATGATCACCCGCGTCGACGCGGTGCTGGCGCTGTCCAACTCCGGCGAGACCCCGGAGCTGGTGCTGCTGCTGCCGCACCTGAAACGCCTCGCCGTGCCGCTCATCGTGATGACCGGCAAGACCGATTCGACGCTCGGGCTCGCGGCGAGCGTGACGCTCGATGTCGGCGTGTCCGAGGAAGCCTGCCCGCTGAATCTCGCGCCCACCGCCAGCACCACGGCCACGCTCGCCATGGGCGATGCGCTCGCGGTCGCGGTGCTCGAGGCGCGCGGCTTCACCCGCCAGGACTTCGCGCGCTCCCACCCCGGCGGCACACTCGGCAGAAGGCTGCTGCTGCATGTCGAGGACCTGATGCGCACCGGAGCGGCCGTGCCGCGCGTCGCGCCCGACGCCCGCTTGAGCGCCGGGCTGATGGAGATGTCGCGCAAGGGTCTGGGGATGACGGTGGTGGTCGATCATGACGAGCGCATCCTCGGGGTGTTCACCGACGGGGACCTGCGCCGCGCGCTCGACCGGCAGATCGATGTGCATACCACGGTGATGAGTGCGGTCATGACGGCGCACGCCAGAACCATCGGCCCGCGCGAGCTCGCGGCCGAAGCCGTACACCTCATGGAGGTGTACCGGATCACGGCGTTGCCGGTCAGCGACGCAAACGGCCGCCTGCTCGGCGCGCTCAACGTGCACGATCTGCTGCGCGCCGGCGTCGTGTGAAGCGCGCGGCGGGCTCGCACATGCCGAACGCCATCAGCCTGCTGGTGCTGGACGTGGACGGCGTGCTGACCGACGGCCGGCTGTACTTCGGCGCGCGCGGCGAAGCGCTCAAGGTGTTTCACGTGCACGACGGGCACGGCATCGCGCAGTTGCGTCGCGCCGGGGTGCAGGTGGCGGTGATCTCGGGCAGGCGCTCGCCCATGGTGGCCGCGCGCTGTCGCGAACTGGGCGTACGCCATGTGCACCAGGGAGTGCCGGACAAGCTGACGGCCTTTGCGCGTCTGTGCGCGCGCCTGGGTTTGCAGCCCGGCGCGTGCGCCTGTGTCGGCGATGACCTGCCGGACGTGCCGCTGATGCGCGCAGTCAGGCTCAGCTTCGCGGTCGCGGATGCTCACCGCGAGGTACGGCGCGCCGCCGATGTCGTGACCCGGCGTCGCGGCGGGCGCGGCGCGGTGCGCGAGGTGTGCGATCACCTGCTCGCGTTGCGGGCGCGCCAGGCGCGCGCGCGATGATCTATCGGCTGCTGGCGATCCTCGCACTGGTGGCGCTGATCGTCGGCGTCGTGGTGCTCTCCGGACCGCCGCGCGAGAGCACCGCGCCGGCGACCGTCGGGCCGCTGCACGACCCCGGCTATGCGGCCCGCAAGGCGCGCCTCATCCAGACCGGCCCCGACGGACAACCGCTGTACACACTCGACGCCGCGCAAATTCAACAGCAGCCGAACCAGGGCACGGTGGACCTGCAACAGGTGCTGCTGGGGTTCCGCGACACGAGCGGCAACCCGTGGACCGCGCGCGCCGAGCGCGGCCAGCTCGCCCAGGGGAGCGGCGTGGTGCAGCTCGAGGGTGACGTGCGGGTCGTCGGCGCACTGCCGGACAGCGGCGAGCCCGCCGAGATCTCCACCGAGCACCTGGCGTTCGATACCCAGGCGCAGATCGTCACGACACACGATCCGGTCACGCTGCTCATGTCGGGACGCATGCTGCACGCGCAAGGGCTGGTGGCGAGCTTGAAGGAGCATCACCTGCAGTTAGAATCGGCCGTGCATGGCTCGTTCCTGCCCTAAGCTGAAGCTGCTCCTGACCGCGGCGCTCGCCGGCGGCGTGGCCGCGGCGGCGGTGCCACCGTCCGCGCTGCAGCCCGGCCAGCAGCCGATCAACCTGGAGGCGACCTCGACCGAGGTCGACGGCCGCACGAACACGCTGGTATTCAGCGATGTCGTCATATCGCAGGGGGCCACCCGGGTGCAGGCAGATCACGCGCACGCCACCGGACTGAACTTCGCCAACAGCCGCTGGACGTTCGAAGGCAAGGTACGGATCGATGCGGAGCAGCACGGCAACCTGCGCTCCGACCAGGCGGCGATCGAATTCAGGGACAACCGCATTGCGCGCGCCACGATCACCGGCAAACCCGCCGAGTTCGAGCAGAAGCGCGCCGACTCCGACCAGATGGCGCGCGGTCGCGCCGGTGAGATCGTCTATGACCTGAACGACGGAACCGTGCGGCTGACGAACGAGGCCTGGCTGACGGACGGGCGGAACGAGATCTCAGGCCCCCTGCTGGTGTACAACATCCGCGAGCAGCGCGTGCAGGCGGCCGCAGCGCCCGGCACGGATCAGCGTGTGCACATCAGGATCGAACCGCCCGGCGTGCCCGGCCCGGGCAAAACTGAAGCCGCGAAACCGCCGCCGCCCGATGCCGGCCAGAGCGAAACTGCCAAACCGCAACCGACCGCCCAGCCATGAGTGCCCTGCAGGCTACGGGACTCGCCAAGAGCTACAAGTCCCGTCAGGTGGTGCGCGACCTGTCGCTCGAGCTCGCCCGCGGTGAGGTCGTCGGACTCCTCGGGCCCAATGGTGCCGGCAAGACCACCGCCTTCTACATGATCGTCGGGCTCGTGCCGTGCGACGCGGGCCGCATTCGCCTGGAGGACATCGACATCACGCTGCTGCCGATGCACCGCCGGGCGCAGCTCGGCCTCGGCTACCTGCCGCAGGAAGCCTCGGTGTTCCGCAAGCTGACGGTGGAAGACAATGTGATGGCGATTCTCGAGACGCGCCCCGACCTGGAGCGCGCCGCCCGCCAGCAGCGCCTCGAGCAGCTGCTCGAGGAGCTGCGCATCGGGCACGTGCGCAGAATCCTCGGCCTAGCGCTCTCGGGTGGGGAGCGGCGGCGCGTCGAGATCGCCCGCGCCCTGGCGGCCGAGCCGCGGTTCATGCTCCTGGATGAGCCGTTTGCGGGCGTGGATCCGCTGTCCGTGCTGGATATCCAGCGCATCATCCGCGAGCTGACCCATCGTGGCATCGGCGTCCTGATCACTGACCATAATGTGCGCGAGACCCTCGGGGTCTGCGCGCGGGCCTACATCGTCAATCAGGGCACGGTCATTGCATCCGGGAGTGCGGAAGAAGTCCTTGCCAACCCCCAAGTCCGTGAGGTGTACTTGGGCGAGTCGTTCCGGCTGTGAATGCTCCCGGACAGCAGAAGCCAAATACCTTGTTTTTCAAATAGCTACGAAATGAATCTGGAAGGGCGGCCACCAGCCCTTCGCAAGTCACCATGCTGAAACCCTCTCTGCAGCTGAAGCTGGGTCAACAACTGACCATGACCCCGCAGCTGCAGCAGGCAATCCGGCTCCTGCAGCTGCCGGCGCTCGAGCTCCAGGCGCACATCCGCGAGCTCCTGGAGACGAACGTGATGCTCGAGCCCGACGAGGCCGAGGGCACCGGCACGTTCGAGGTGCTGGTGACCGCCGCCGAGCAGCCCAGGGCCCCGGAGCGCACCGCGGAGAGCACGGTCGAAGTGCTCGACGACGGCTGGGGCGAGCACAGCGTGGGACCTGCCGAAACCCCCTGGAGCGGCGACGACGACGAGCGCCAGCAGGAATACGCCGACGCCAGCGGCCAGTCGCTGCAGGATCACCTGATGTGGCAGCTGGAACTCGCCAGCCTGGCACCGCGGGAACTCGCGGTGGCGCGCGCCATCGTCGATGCCATCAGCGACGACGGCTATCTCACCGAATCGCTCGCGGAAATCGCGCACACGCTGCGCCCGGAGCTCGAGTGCTCGGCGGAGGAAGTGCACAGCGTGCTCGGCCGGGTACAGGCCCTCGACCCGCCGGGCGTCGGTGCGCGTTCGGTAGCCGAGTGCATCGAGCTGCAGCTGCGGCAACTGGATCCGACTACGCCGGGCTTGGGGCTCGCGCTGCAGATCGCGCGCCAGCACCTCGAGCTGGTCGCCGAGCGCGAGCTGACGCTGCTGCGCCGCGAGCTGCGCGCCACCGAGGAGGAACTCGCCGCGGCGCTTGCCCTGGTGCGCTCCTGCCATCCGCACCCCGGGGCCACCGTGAGCGCCGGCAGCGCGCAGTACGTGGTGCCGGATGTGTTCGTGCGCCGCACCGAGCACGGCTGGGGCGTGGAGATCAACCCGGCGACGCTGCCACGAGTGCGGCTCAATCAGGGCTACGCCAGCCTCATCGGGCGCAACGCCAGCCATGCGAGCATGCGCGCGCAGCTGCAGGAGGCGCGCTGGCTGCTGAAGAGCCTGGAGATCCGCCACGAAACCCTCATGAAGGTCGCCCGCTCCATCGTCGAGCGCCAGACGGCGTTCCTCGAGCAGGGCGACGAGCACATGCGGCCGATGATTCTCAAGGACATCGCCGAAGCGGTCGCGATGCACGAGTCGACGGTTTCACGCGTCACCTCCGGCAAGTACATGCACACGCCGCGCGGCGTCTTCGAGCTGCGCTACTTCTTCTCGAGCCAGGTCGAAGGCGCCGACGGCTCCGGCACCTCCTCCACCGCCATCCGCGCCAAGATCCGCAAGCTCGTCAAGGACGAGGACGCGGAAGCCCCCTTGAGCGACGGACGCATCGCGGAACTACTCTCGGCCGAGGGCATTCCGGTGGCGCGTCGCACAGTTGCCAAGTACCGCGAAGCGATGGGCATCGCGGCCTCGAACGAGCGCCGGCGTGCGGGACTGAAACAGATGTAAGCACAGGAGACGGACCATGCAGCTCAGCGTCACCGGTCACCACGTCGAAGTCACCCCGTCGTTACGGGGTTATGTCGAGAAGAAGTTCGAGCGCATCGGCAGACATTTTGATCAGGTCATCGACGTGCACTGTGTGTTGACGGTAGAGAAGCTGCGACAGAAAGCCGAGGCCACGCTGCACGTGAGCGGCAGCGCCATTCACGCCGACGCAACCGAAGAAGACATGTACGCCGCCATCGATCGCCTGGCGGACAAACTGGACCGCTGCATCAAGAAGCACAAGGAAAAGCGCGCCGATCACCATGCCGCCGAGGGGCGCCGCGCGCTGCGGCTGTGAAGCCGCGGTGAGCCTGGCTCACCCTGCAGGACTTGCAGCGTGCGCATCATCATCCTCAGCGGCCTGTCCGGGTCCGGCAAGAGCATCGCTCTGCACATGCTCGAGGACCTGGGCTTCTACTGCATCGACAATATTCCGGCGGCGTTGCTGAAGCCGTTCGTCTCCTACACCGTGCGCAGGCCCGAGACCACCTACGAGCGCACCGCCATCGGGCTCGACGCCCGCAATACCGCGGCCGAGGTGGCCAGCGTTCCGCAGCTGGTCGATGAGCTGAAGCGCAGCGGTCTGCAGTGCGAGGTGATTTTCCTGGTCGCGGCCGAGGATGAGCTGCTGCGGCGCTTCCAGGAAACGCGCCGCAAGCATCCCATGAGCCGCAGCGACGTCGGCCTGCGCGAAGCGATGACCATGGAGCGCTCGCTGCTCGAGCCGATCGCCTCGGTCGCCGACCTGCTGATCGACACCTCGCGCCTGAGCGTGCACGCGTTGCGTGACATCATTCACAAGCGCGTCGAGCAGCGCAGCGCCGGGCGCCTGTCGATCAGCTTCGAGTCATTCGGGTTCAAACTCGGCATCCCCGGTGACGCCGACTTCGTCTTCGACGCGCGCGCACTGCCCAACCCCTACTGGGAACCGGGCCTGCGCAACCTCACCGGCCGCGATGCCGAGGTCATCCGTTTTCTCGAGACCCACACCAACGTGGCGACGCTGGTGGCGGACATCGCGCGTTTCGTGCGCGGCCGCGTGCCGGATTACCAGGCGAGCAACCGTGGCTATCTCACGGTGGCAGTCGGATGCACCGGCGGACAACATCGCTCGGTGTACATCGTCGATCGCCTGGCCGAGCAGTTCGCCGGCGAGTTCCGCAACATCACGGCGCGCCACAGCGGCCTGCCGGGCGCCAAGCTCTTTCAGCCGCGTCCACGGGCGGCGAGCGGAGAAAGTGCCTAGCAGGCGCGCACCTCGCGGCAATCGCCGCGGCCACCGGGAATTATTCGATTCGCAGGAGGCGTCTACCGCTCAGGACACCGCCACGGAACAGGGTCGCTGTGCCTGGGCGCCGGGCGCTGGCTGCAGAAAGCCGATCTCCAGGAGCTTGCCGGCGAGCGAGAGGCGCACGTCATCGGCGATTTGCCCGGGGATATCCCGCACCCGGAACTTTGCAGTATTCACCATGTACAAAAGGCTCTCCTCTGCTCCCCGATGAATGTAGAGGTGCCCGCCCGGATAACTGAAATCGATCCTTTCGGCGTTGGCGGTCAAATGGCAGAACGCCGTGTTGGTGTGAATCAGGAAGCTGTCCAGACCGATGCCGGGCGTTGGGGTAAGGGCCGGTAGCGCCCCGAGCGAGGCGACTGCTCGGGCTGAGCGCCGTTGCATCGCCGCGCCGAGGAAGCCCGGGGTTCGGCACGCCACCCGCAGCCGTTCGACCGCCTCCAGTACCGCAGGGGCAAAGCGCTCAAATCCCACGCCCTTGAGCTGGAACGCGAGCCGCCCGCCTACCGTCATCCTCAGCGTCTGATCCAGGTCGGAGAGGTGATCGAGCGCGGCGATAGCGGCATCCCGGAGCGTCAGCGGCGTGAAACCGATGGAGAGGTGCAGGGACTCGGTGTCGGAATCGACGCTGTGGAAGGTGCCTCGCGGCAGATACATCAGGTCTCCGGGATGCACGTCGACGGTCGCGTGAGGCCCGAGGTCGAGCGACTCACCCGCGACACCCTTCCAGGTATTGTTCAGCTCCGAAGGCCTGCTCGAGACATACCAGCGCTTGACGCCTCGTAATTGGACCACCATCAGGTCATGGTCGTCATAGTGCACCGGAGCTCGCATGCCGCCGCGGCTCCAGAATGCCGACGTGGTCACGGGTTGGTGCAGCAGTACTTCAAGGGCGCGGGCGAGGTGCTCGAGGGCCGGCGACAGCGGCCGCAGCTCGGGAAATCGTACCGAGTAATTTCTTGCATGGAACTGCTCAATCCGCTGCCGAAAGTCGTTCGCGTCAGCAATCGACTGAAGCGTTGGAGGAGGCCCGAGCGGATTCGCGGAGTGGAAAGTCAGTTTGGGCGCGAGATGAAACGCAGCGAGCAGCACGGCTTGCGGATCGGGCCCGAGCAGTCCGATTCTTGGGGTCGCGCCGGTAGTTTCGATCCTGCGGAAGCCGCCGCTGAGGGTCTTGTCGAGAAATTCATCCACCGTGAGAGGTGACAGGAATCGCTCCAGCGCGCGTTGGGCATCTTCGAACAGCATGCGTTCCCGCCTCAGCTTCCAGTGTGGCGTGATTGTCGATGAAAATTGGGAACTTATGCAAAAAAGCGGCTGCATTCCAGCCAGCGGGGCGCTGGCCGCAAGCCGATCCGACCGGCGCTCAGGTCGCCTGCGCGACCCCGGCGGCGGTCATCACCTGCGGCAGCTTCTCACCGCTCATGAACGCCGTCAGCGCCGCGCGCGCCTCCATGGCATCGCGGTAACCGAGCTCGATCAGCGCGCGCGTATAGCCCGCCTCGAACATCAGGTAACTCGCCAGCTGGTAGCCGGATACGTCGCGCCCGCCGATCACGCGCAGCAGCGCCCTCAGCCCCGGCGGCATTTCGCGCACGTGGCGCGCCGCGATCTCGCGCGGATCGACACTCGGCGCCAGCATCAGCGTCTCGATCGGCCGTTCGCCGCGGGCCGCCTCGGGTGCGCTGTGCACCAGCACGTTGATGCGTTCGAGCTGCTCGAGATCGCCGTAGATCTGGTCGGTGAACAGCGTGTCCAGCATGTAGCCGAAGATCTCCCCCGGCGTCGGCATGACGGCGTGCAGCCGGTCGACCGTCACACCGGCGGCACGCCGCGCGCGCACGCCGAGCACCAGCAGGCGGTCGGCTCCCAGGTGGATCGCCGGGCTCAGGGGGTGCACCTGGCGCATGGCGCCGTCGCCGAAGTACTCCTCGCCGATCTTGATGGGCGGAAACAGCAGCGGGATGGCGGCACTCGCCATCAGGTGATCGAGCGTCAGCTCGGTGCGGCACCCGATGCGCTGCACCCGTGCCCAGTCGCCGATGGAGTCGATGCCGTCGTAGAAGGCGACCGAGCGGCCGGTGCTGTAGCTGGTGGAGCACAGCGCGAACGCCCGCAGGTGCCCGCGCGCGATGCTGCGGCGGATGCCGGCGCAATCGACATGCACGCCCAGCAGCTCGCGCAGCGGCGTGTTGTCGAGCATCGACTTGGGCGGCGACAGCACCAGCCCCCCGGAGACCAGCGCCAGCACCCAGTGGGCGCCGGCGCGCAGCATGTGCCGTGCGTTCACGTGAAAGACCTGGCTCGAGCGGAAGTTCGCCCACACCCGCTCCAGGCCCGCGACCGCGCGCCGCCAGTGATGCGCTTCGGCGGCCAGCACGCCCGCCGCCACCGCGCCCGCGGAGGTGCCGACGATGATCTGGAACGGATTGCGCGCCCGCGGCAACAGCTCGGCGAGCGCCAGCAGCACCCCCACCTGGTACGCCGAACGTGCGCCGCCGCCCGTCAGCACCAGCCCGACGGTCGGGCGGTAGTCGGGTCTGGGCGCAGATTCGACCGAGCCATCCATAGGTGAGTACACTCCGCCGGCTATTATGAAACCGCCGGCGCCGCAGCCTGTGTGATGGAAGTCGCAGCGGCAGCCGCGTGCGCAACCCCAACACCGTGCAACGGGTGTTTGAGCTCGCCGATGGCGAGATCCAGTCCCGCGATCGTCAGCGGAAACATCCGTTGACCCACGAGCTCGCGCGCGATGCGCACCGACGGGCTGTGCTCCCAGCGTGCGGCATCTTGGGGATTCAACCACACCAGGCGCGGGAAAGCCGCGCACAGCCGTTGCATCCACAGCGCTCCCGAGTCCTTGTTCCAGTGCTCGATGCTGCCGCCGGGCTGCAGGATCTCGTACGGACTCATGGTCGCGTCCCCCACCAGGATCACCCGGTAGTCGTGACCGTAGGTGCGCAGCACCCGCTCGGTGGGTGTCAGGCTCGCTGCGCGCCGGCTGTTGTCCTTCCACAGGTTCTCGTACGGAAAGTTGTGAAAGTAGAAGTGCTCGAGATATTTGAACTCGCTGCGCGCCGCGCTGAACAGCTCCTCGCACACGCGCACGTGATCATCCATCGAGCCGCCAACGTCCAGGAACAGCAGCACCTTGACGGCATTGTGCCGCTCGGGCACCAGCTTCAGCTCGAGCAGCCCGCCGTTGCGCGCGGTGGCGTCGATGGTGCCGTCGAGATCGAGCTGGTCGGCGGCGCCTTCGCGCGCGAACTTGCGCAGCTTGCGCAGCGCCAGCTTCAGGTTGCGTGGGCCGAGCAGGGCGGTGTCATCGAGGTTGCGATACTCGCGCCGCTCCCAGACCTTCACGGCGCGTCGCTGGTGCGAGCTGTGCTGGCCGATGCGGATACCCTCTGGATTGAAGCCGTGCACTCCGAACGGTGAGCTGCCGCCGGTGCCGATCCACCTGGCGCCGCCCTGGTGGCGTTCGGTCTGCTCGCGCAACCGCTGCGCCAGGGTCGCGAGCAGCTGGTCCCAGCCGCCGAGCGCCTGAATGCGGCGCTTCTCCTCAGCGGATAGCACGCGTGCGGCGAGGCTCTGCAGCCAATCGGCCGGCAGCTGCGCGAGCAGTTGCGGAAACAGCCGCTCCGCCCCCTGGAACACGGCTCCACACACCTGGTCGAAACGGTCGTAGTGGCGCTCGTCCTTCACCAGACAGGCGCGCGCCAGATAGTAGAAGTCTTGCGCCGACAGCTGCGCGACCCGCGCGCGCAGTGCCTGCAGCAGTGCCAGGAATTCAGTGATCGAGACCGGCACACCCGCGGCGCGCAGCTCGAAGAAGAAACGCACCAGCACGATGAGCTCTCAGCGCGCGCGGCGGTGCATGAACACCAGTTGCTCGAACAGGTGCACGTCCTGCTCGTTCTTCAGCAGGGCGCCGTGCAGCAGCGGGATCACTTTGCGCGTATCCGCGTTGCGCAGCGCCTCGGGCCGGATGTCCTCGGCCACCAGCAGCTTGATCCAGTCGAGCAGTTCCGAGGTGGAGGGCTTCTTCTTCAGTCCCGGCGTGGCGCGCACCTCGAAGAACGCAGTCAGCGCCTCCGCCAGCAGCTCCTGCTTCAGGTTCGGGTAGTGCACAGCAACGATGGCGCGCATCGTCGCCTCGTCGGGGAAGCGGATGTAGTGAAAGAAGCAGCGGCGCAGGAACGCATCGGGCAGTTCCCGCTCGTTGTTGCTGGTGATGATGATGATCGGGCGATGCCGCGCCTGCACCAGCTCGCGGGTCTCGTAGACGTAGAACTCCATGCGGTCGAGCTCGCGCAGCAGGTCGTTGGGAAACTCGATGTCCGCCTTGTCGATCTCGTCGATCAGCAGCACCGGCTGCACCAGCGAGTCGAACGCCTCCCACAGGCGTCCCTTGACGATGTAGTTACTGATGTCGTGGACGCGCGCATCGCCGAGCTGCGAGTCGCGCAGCCTGGAGACCGCGTCGTACTCATACAGACCCTGCTGCGCCTTGCTGGTTGACTTGATGTGCCACTCAAACAGCGGGCGCGTCAGCGAGCGGGCGATCTCCTGGGCGAGCAGCGTCTTGCCGGTGCCCGGCTCGCCCTTGATGAGCAGCGGCCGCGCCAGCGTGATCGCGGCGTTCACCGCCATCATCAGATCGTCGGTGGCGACATACTGCTCGGTGCCGGTGAAGCGCTGATTACTCATATAGAGCCAGTTTAACCGTCAATACCTGAATATGCGCGGAACGGCCAGCTCCGCAGAGAGCGGCTCACTTCGGCGTCAGGACCAGCGTGTGCTCGGCGGGTCCCGGCAGAAACGGCAGCGGAGTGCCAAGCGCCCAGTGCGTGAAGCCGGCGCGGTAATACGGCGACAGCGGGTGCCCGCTCTGCCCGCCCGGCAGGTGCAGGTAACCCTGCTCCTCGTGGCCGGGAGAGACGGCGAAGCGCTCGGAGGCGCCGAAGCTCACGCCGTCCTGCACGCGCGGCATGTCGTGGTCGCCCGGCAGTTCCAGGGTTGGCATGTCGAGGAATGAGGCGAGCCACGGCAAGGCGCGCGACAGCGGATGACGGATTTGCACCAGGTGGTGCGTACCCCAGGTGCAGTGCGCGAGCTCGGGGCAGCTCGCGCCGAGCTCGGCGATGGTGGCGTCGACCTGCGCACGCAGGAACTGCGGCCAGCCGGGATAAGTCCTCGCCAGAAGGTGCAGCGGCTGCGCGGTGACGAGCTGCCACAGCGGACCTTCGAACTGGGCCGGCGGCGGCGCGTCCCGCTCCGCCGCGAGGCCGAGCCCGTCGAGCAGCATGTCCCACACCGCCTGCTGGGTGCGATCGTGATAGGCGCGCACCAGGCGGTAGCCGACCGAGTCGACGCTCGCCCGGGCGTTCCAGCCCTCCACGAGCTGCCGGAAGTCGGCGCGTCGCGGGTGATCGTGCAGTGCCTCCTCATCGAGCACACTCAGCAGCAGCGTGCGCCAGCGCGCCAGGAACACGGCGCGGTCATCGAGCTGGATACGCAGCATGTCCGCGGGCGTGATATTGCCCTGCAATGCCAGCAGATCATCGCGGATCTGGCCGGCGCGCGCCCCGAGATCATATTGCGCACCCAGCGCCGCCACGTCCCCGCCGATGAGTTGCAGTTGATGATCGTCGGAGGCCACGCGCGCATTGGCAGTCCAGATGCGCCCCAGCGGCGGATCCACGATCCGCGGGTGATCCGCCGCGGTGGTCCAGGGCGCGCCGCCGCGGGCGCGCGTAGGCCCCGTGTCCTCGGGGATGCGCCCGTAGATGGTCCAGCCGATGTGGCCCTGGGCGTCGCCGATCACCACGTTCTGGTGAGGAATGCCCATACCGGGACCGAGCGCCAGCGCCTCGGCGACCGAGGTGGCGCGCTCGAGCGCCATCAGGCCCAGGTTGGTCGCCGCCGGCTGTTGAGCCAGCCAGGAACCGAACCAACAGCTGTGCTGCGCCTCATCGGCGCGCAGCAACACGCCCGCGGAAGCGGACATCACTTCCAGCACCTGCGGTTGCGTGCCATGCACCCGGATCTCCTCGCGCACCACCGACAGCGCGACAGGGCCGGATGGTGTCGTCAGCTCATGCGGCCCCACCGCGGTGCACGGCACCCGGGTGACGTCCAGCCAGGTGCCGTAGCTGTTGGTGAAGCCCCAGGCGACCTGTCCGTTCGACCCGGCGACCAGCAGCGGCGCTCCGGGCAGCGTGACGCCGTTCAGGTCGAGTGCGGCTCCGGCGGCGCTGGAGACGGTCCTGAGGCGTGCGCGATACCAGACCGGCGGCACTCGCTGCCCGAGGTGCATATCGTTGGCGATGAGCGCGGCGCCCGTCGTAGTCAGGCGGCCCGCAACCGCCCAGCTGTTGCTGCCCGCCGCCGCCGACGCGCGCGGCGCGCTCTCGGGCACCGTCGCCGCAGCGCTGCCGTTGCGCACATCCAGCACCTCCGCGGGCGGCACCGCAGGCGCCGCAGTCACCGCGCCCTCCGACGCAGGCGCCGCGGGCGCATCCCAGCTGGTTCCGGCCGGGTACAGGAAGCTGAGGCCGCACTTCCAGCCCGCGCCGCACTCCGGCCCGCCGAGCCGCGCGTTGATTTCCTGCCGCAGGATCTCGCGCCGCAGGCCGTTCGCCTGCAGATCCCACCACATCGCGTACTCGACCAGGATCGTGTCCTCCGGGCGCCACGGGAGCGGCGGCTGCCCCAGCAGCCAGTACTCCCACGGCCGGCCGGCAGGATCTGCGAGCCCGGCATTCACGCCGCGCGCGTACGCCTCGATCACCGCACGCTCCGCAGGGGTTGCCTGCGCGATGACCTCGCGGGCGACAGAGCGAAACCTGAACAGACGGGCTCGGCGGTCCTGCCCGAGGGCCACGCCGCCGAACAGCTCCGCCAGCTCACCGGCGGCGAGCCGCCGCGACAGATCCATCTGGAAATAGCGGTCCTGCGCGTGCACGAAACCGGTGGCGTACGCGAGGTCGAGGCGATTGGCCGCCTCGATGGTGGGCACGCCGCGTGAATCGCGCGCAATGCGCACGACGCTCGTGAGGCCCGGCTCAGCCCTCGCACCCTCCAGCGCCGGGAGCGAGGCACGCAACAACCCAATGCCGAGGGTGAGCGCCGCGAGCAGGAGCACGGCGGCGACGGCGCCGATGTACTTCAGCGTCCGCATGCGCGCGGGTTTAGTCCAGCGTGACCTTGAGGATCTGCATGGAGTTGGTGCCGCCCTGCACGCCGGACAGCTCGCCCTTGGTGAGAATCACCAGGTCGCGCTTCTTGACCAGCTGCAGCTCGAGCAGCCGCGTGAACAGCGCGCGATACAGGTTCTCGGTGGAGTGGTCGGACCCGGTGACGGAGAAGATCACCGGGTAGACACCGCGGTAGAGCGTCACGCGCCGGCGGGTCGCTTCGTGGCGCGTGAACGCGTACACCGGGATGTCGGAGCGGATGCGCGACATCCACAGAGGCGTGGCGCCCGATTCCGTCAGCGCCACGATGGCGCGCACCTTCATGTGATTGGCCGTGTACATGACGGCCATGGCGATCGCTTCCTCGGTGCCGTGGAACTGGGCTCCGGTGCTGCGCATGCGGGGGCGGGTGTGGGTGAGATACTTCTCCGCCCCCTCGATGACCTGGGCCATGGCCTGCACGGCCTTGACCGGATAGCGTCCGGTGGCGGTCTCGGCCGACAACATCACCGCATCGGTGCCGTCCATCACCGCGTTGGCCACGTCGCTCACCTCGGCGCGCGTGGGCACCGGGTTCTGGATCATCGACTCCATCATCTGCGTCGCCGTAATCACCACGCGATTGTGCGTGCGGGTTTCATGGATGATGGTTTTCTGCAGGCCGGTGAGTTCCGCGTAGCCCATCTCCACGCCCAGGTCACCGCGCGCGACCATGACTACCTCGCTCGCGTCGATGATGCCGTGGAGATTCTCGACGGCTTCGTGGCGCTCGATCTTGGCGACCAGGCGCGCCTCGCCGCCCGCCGCACGCAGCAGCGCGCGCGCCTCCTCCATGTCGGCGGCCGAGCGCGCGAACGATACCGCCATGTAGTCGACGCGCTCCTCGGCGACGAACTGGATGTCCTCGTGGTCGCGCACCGAGACCGCGGGCGCCGAAATGCCGCCGCCCTGGCGATTGAGGCCCTTGCGATCGGAAAGCTCCCCGCCTGCGCGCACGCGGGTATCGATGGTCGTGTCGCCGACGCGCTCGACGTCCAGCACGATCTGCCCGTCGCACAGCAGCAGCGTGTCACCCGGTGCCACGTCACGCGGCAGATTCTTGTAGGCGACGCCCACCCGCGCGGCGCTGCCGGCCTTGGGATCGAGCGCGGTGTCGAGCGTGAAGGCGGCGCCTTCCACGAGCTGCACGGGGCCATCGCGAAAGCCCTCGATGCGGATCTTGGGTCCGCCGAGGTCGAGCAGCACGCCGATGCATTTGTCGGCGCGTTGTGCGGCCTCGCGCACCAGCGACAGTCGCCGCCTGCGGTCCGCGACCGTGCCGTGCGAGGCGTTGAGGCGCACCACGTCGACACCGGCGTGCATCATTTCCGTGAGCACCTCGAGTGAGTCGGTGGCCGGCCCCACCGTGGCGACAATCTTGGTGCGTCTCAACAATGGCGTCGGCCGCTCAGCCACGTGCGCGCTCCTCGAGTATGGCGACCGCCGGCAGGGTCTTGCCTTCCATGAACTCCAGGAATGCACCGCCGCCGGTCGAGATGTAGGAGATGCTGTCCTCGACCCCGTACTTCTCGATGGCGGCCAGCGTGTCGCCGCCGCCGGCGAGCGAAAAGGCCTTGCCGCGCGCGATCGCCTGGGCGATGGCGCGCGTGCCTTCGCCGAACTGCGCGAACTCGAACACCCCCACCGGCCCGTTCCAGATGATGGTGCCGGCATCCTGCAGCAGCGCGCTGCAGCGGTCGGCGCTGTCCGGCCCGATGTCGAGAATCATGTCGTCGGCGCGCACCTCGCTCACCGGACGCACGTCCGCGTGCGCCGTGGCGGCGAATTCCTTGCCGACCACGACGTCCGTCGGCAGCAGGATCTGCGTGCCGCGGGGATGCGCCTTGTCCAGCAGGCGGCGCGCGACATCGAGCATCTCCGCCTCGCACAGGGACTTGCCGACGTTGACGCCGGTAGCGGCAAGAAAGGTGTTGGCGATACCCCCGCCCACGATCAGCCGGTCGACCCTCTCGAGCAGCGACTCGAGCACCAGCAGCTTGGTCGAGACCTTGGAGCCGCCGACGATCGCCACCAGCGGCCTGGCCGGCTGCAGCAGCGCGCGCTCCAGAGCTTCCAGTTCGCCCACCAGCAGGGGACCGGCGCAGGCCACCGGCGCAAAGCGCGCCACCCCGTGGGTGCTCGCCTCGGCGCGGTGCGCAGTGCCGAAGGCGTCCATTACGAACACCTCGCACAACGCCGCCATGCGGCGCGACAGCTGCTCGTCGTTTTGCTTCTCGCCCTTGTTGAAGCGCACGTTCTCGCACAGCACGGCGCTACCGGCCGCACAGTCAACGCCGTCCAGCCACTGCTTGCGCAGCGGCACGGGTTTGCCGAGCAGCTCCGAGAGCCGCACCGCCACCGGCGCCAGCGAGAGCGCTTCGGTCTCCTGCCCCTCCTGCGGCCGGCCGAGGTGCGAGATGACGAACACCTTGGCGTGCTGGTCGAGGGCATAGCGGATGGTCGCCAGCGCCGCGCGGATGCGGGCATCGCTGGTCACCACCCCGCCGTGCACCGGCACGTTCAGGTCTTCCCTGATGAGGACCCGCTTGTTGCGCAGATCCGTATCGGCCATGCGCAATACCCTCATGAGACCCGCGACCACGCCAGCGTGGTGTCGATCATGCGGTTGGAGAATCCCCACTCGTTGTCATACCAGGCGCACACCTTGACCAGCGTGCCCTCAATCACCTTGGTGAGTGTCGCGTCGAACACCGAGGAATGGGCATCGTGGTTGAAGTCCACCGACACCAGCGGCGCGTCGTTGTAGGCGAGGATCCCCTGCAGCGCACCGGCCGCCGCCTGCTGCAGGGTCCTGTTCACTTCCTCGACGGAAGTGGCGCGCTTGGCGGTGAACGTCAGATCCACCAGCGACACGTTGATCGTCGGCACCCGTACCGCGAAACCATCGAGCTTACCCCTGAGCTCGGGCAGCACCAGGCCCACGGCGGCGGCGGCGCCGGTCTTGGTCGGAATCTGCGACATGGTCGCAGAGCGGGCGCGCCGCAGGTCGGGGTGGTAGACGTCCGTCAGCACCTGATCGTTGGTGTACGCGTGGATGGTGGTCATGATCCCGGCAAGGATACCGACCTTGTCGTGCAGCACCTTGGCAACGGGCGCCAGGCAGTTGGTGGTGCAGGATGCGTTGGAGATCACGGTGTAGCCGCTCTTCAGCACGTTGTGGTTCACGCCGTACACGATGGTCGCATCGACATCGTCGCCGCCGGGGGCGGAGATCACCACCTTCTTCGCGCCCCCCTTGAGGTGCGCGCCAGCCTTCGCCTTGCTGGTGAACAGTCCCGTGCACTCGAGCACGTACTCGACCCCCACCTCGCCCCATGGAACCTTCGCGGGGTCGCGCTCGGCAAACACGCGGATGCGATCGCCGTTCACCACCATGTAGTCGCCGTCGACCTGCACCTCGCCGTGGAACCTGCCGTGCACGGTATCGTAGCGCGTCAGGTGCGCATTGGCCTTGGAGTCGCACAGGTCGTTGAGCGCCACGATCTGCAGCTGCCCGGTGCGCTTGCCCTCGTACAGGGCACGCAGCACGTTGCGTCCGATGCGCCCATAACCGTTGATACCGACCTTGATTGCCATGCGCTCATTCCTCCAGCAGTTGGCGTATCTGTTGCGCGATATTATCCGCCGTGAACCCAAAATACGGGAACACGTCGGCCGCCTTGCCCGAGGCGCCGAAGCGGTCGATGCCGAGCACCCGACCCGTGTTGCCCACGTAACGCCACCAGCTCTGGGTCGCACCCGCCTCCACGGCCAGGCGGCGCGTCAGCGCGCGCGGCAGGACGGCCTCACGGTAGGCGGCGTCCTGCGCGTCGAACGTCTCGGCCCCCGGCATCGACACCAGGCGCACGCGCCGGCCGGCGGCGTTCGCAGCCGTCACCGCCTGCGCCGCGATGCCGACCTCGGAACCGGTCGCGATCACCAGCACTTCCGGCGTGCCGCTGCAATCGAGCAGAACGTACCCGCCGCGACGGATGTTGGCCAGCTGCGGCGGCGTGCGCGGCTGCTGCGGCAGCGGCTGGCGGGTGAGTACCAGCGCCGTCGGGCCCTGGCGCTCGATGGCGAGCGTCCAGGCCACGGCGGTTTCCGCCGCATCACACGGGCGCCACAGATTCATGTGGGGCATGGCGCGCAGGCTGCTGAGGTGCTCGATCGGCTGGTGGGTCGGCCCGTCCTCGCCGAGGCCGATGGAGTCATGCGTGTACACCAGGATGACGCGCAAGCTCATCAGGCAGCCGAGCCGCACGGCGTTGCGCGCGTAGTCGGAGAACACCAGGAACGTGCCGCCGTAGACGATGAAGCCACCATGCAGCGAGATGCCGTTCATGATCGCCGTCATGCCGAACTCGCGCACGCCGTAATGCAGGTAGTCGCCCGCAGCTTGAGCGGGCGTGATGGTGCGCGCGCCCTTGAACAAGGTGTTGTTCGACCCGGTGAGATCGGCGGAACCGCCCAGAACTTCCGGCAGCGCGGGACCCAGGATGTTGAGCACCGCCTGCGAGGACTGGCGCGTGGCCTGCGGCGCGGACTGCTTGGAGATCGTCTCGAGCGCCTGCGCGGTGCTCTGCTGCCAGTCGCGCGGCAGATCCCCGCGTATGCGGCGCTCGAACTCGCGCGCCGGTTCCGGGAACGCCGCCGCGTAGCGCGCCAGCAGTTCCCGCCACGCCGCTTCCAGCGCGGCTCCCTGCGAGTGGTGATCCCAGGCGGCGCGAATCTCCTCCGGCACGACAAACGGCGGGTAGGGCCAGGCGAGCTGCAGGCGCGCCGCGGCCACCTCCTCCGCCCCCAGCGCCTCGCCATGCGCTTCCTTGGTGCCCTGTCTGTGAGGCGCGCCGTAGCCGATGATGGTCTTGCAGCAAATCAGCGATGGACGGTCGCGCACCGCGCGCGCCGCCTGGATTGCGCTGGTCACCGCGCCGGCGTCGAGTCCGTCGACCTTGGGCACCACGTGCCAGCCGTAGCCGCCAAAGCGCTCCGGGGTGTTGTCGGTGAACCAGCCGCTCACCTGGCCGTCGATCGAAATGCCGTTGTCGTCGTAGAAAACAATGAGCTTTCCCAGCCCCAGCGTGCCCGCCAGCGAGCACGCCTCGTGGGACACCCCTTCCATCAGGCAGCCGTCGCCGCAGAACGCGTAGGTGTAGTGATCGACGACACTGAAGCCCGGACGATTGAACTGCGCGCCCAACAGCCGTTCCGCGAGCGCCATACCGACGGCGTTGGCAAGTCCCTGGCCCAGCGGCCCGGTCGTGGTCTCGATGCCGCAGGGCAGGTCGTACTCGGGGTGGCCGGGGGTCTTGCTGCCGAGCTGGCGGAAGTGCTGGATGTCCTCGATGGTGAGCGGGTAGCCGGTGAGATACAGCAGCGAATACAACAGCATCGAGCCGTGACCGTTCGAGAGCACGAAGCGATCGCGGTCGGGCCAGCGCGGATTTGCCGGATTGTGCCGCAGAAAATCCCCCCACAGCACCTGGGCGATATCGGCCATTCCCATCGGCATGCCGGGGTGTCCGGAGTTCGCGCGCTGCACGGCGTCCATGGACAGGGCGCGGATCGCGTTGGCAAGTTCGCGGCGTGTAGTCATGCGGCTCTTCAGGCGGCTCGGGGCGCGCGCACGGTTCGGGGCGCGCATTCTCCGCCAGTCGCGCCCGATGCTCAATCGCAGCTGGCATAAGCTAAGACCCTGCTGGTATGCCCCCGAGGCGACTTAAGTTCCCGCGTACGCGACTTGAGCACGGGCCTGTTTCACATTATCCGCATCAGGGAGCGGTACTCCGTCATGTCGCACGCCAGTGACACGCTGCGCGCGGCGACCTGGTTCACTGCGTGCGCCGGAGGGCCTCTGCTACGCTTCCGTTATGAGTGCTGTGCGTCTTACTCATTTTACCGATCCGCACCTCTACGGTGACGAGAAGGAATCGCTGCGTGGGGTGGCAACGCTGCCTGCGCTGACCGCGGCCCTGGCCCAGGCGCGCGCGCGCGACTGGCCGCCGGATGCGCTGCTGGTGACCGGTGACCTCGTGCAGGACGATCCTGCGGGGTACCCGCACTTCCGCCGCCTGTTCGGTGCGCTGGGACTGCCGGTGCTGTGCCTGCCGGGCAATCACGACGAGCCCCAGGCCATGCAGCGCGAGCTCTCCGGAGAGCCGTTCGTGCTCGGCGGTTTCGTGGACCTGGGGCGCTGGCGCATCGTGCTGCTCGACAGCTGCCTGCCAGGCTCGGCGAGCGGTGCCCTGAGCGCGCCGGAGCTCGCCAGGCTCGAGGAAGCCCTGGCAAGCGCCGGCACACGCCATTGCATGGTGTGCCTGCACCACCATCCGGTGCCGATGTCCAGCCGCTGGCTCGATCGCGTGGGGCTGACGAATGCGGCCGAGTTCCTGCACGTCATCGACGGGCATCGCAACGTACGCGCCATCGTGTGGGGCCATGTGCATCAGAATTACGACTCACTGCGCAAGGGCGTGCGGCTGCTGGCGACGCCTTCGACCTGCGCGCAGTTTCTGCCGAACGTCGACGAGTTCGCGGTGGACCGCCGCCCGCCGGCCTATCGTACCCTGGAGCTGCGCGCCGACGGCTCGCTGCTGACGGAGGTCGTATGGGTCGAACAGCACTCCGGTGGTTCCTCGCGCTCGGTCTGCTCGGCAGCCTGAGCGCTCACGCCGCCAGCCCCGTGTGGGCGATCCGCGGCGCACACAACACCGTATACCTGGCCGGTTCCGTGCACCTGCTGCCCGCGGCAGACGCGGCGCTGCCGCCGGCGTTCGACCGCGCCTACGCGGATTCGGGCAAGCTCGTGATGGAGCTCGATCTGGGCCAACTCGATCCGCTGCAGGCGGCCGGCTGGATGATGGAGCACGGCGCGCTGCCGGCGGGTACCACGCTGCGTGACGTGCTCGGGGAGCCGCGCTACATGCGTGTGAGTGCGGCGGCGGCCGACCTCGGCCTCTCGATGCAGGTCCTCGACGGCCAGTCGCCCTGGGTCGTCGGGATCGAGCTCGCCGACCTCGAGTACCTGCATCTGGGGTTTGACCCGCAACAGGGCGTCGAGGAGCAGCTCGTGCACCGCGCGCAATCCGACGACAAGCCGACCGCGGGCCTGGAGACTCTTTCCGAAGAGCTCGGAGGCCTCGAGGCGCTGTCGCGCGATGACCAGTTGCGGCTGCTGGACCAGACGCTGAGTGAGCTGAAGGAGTCGCAAAGCGAGCTGCAGGCGGTGCTCAGCGCCTGGCGCCGCGGCGACGCCGCCGCGCTCGCCGCCCTGCTCGCGCGCGAATACCGCGCCTTCCCGGCGCTGTATCGCCCGCTGGTGACGGCGCGCAACCAGCGCTGGCTGCCGCAGATCGAGCAGCTCCTGCATGGCGAGCGCAACTGCCTGGTGGTCGTGGGCGCGTTGCACCTGGTGGGCGACGGGGGATTGCTCGAACTGCTGCGCAAGGACGGGTTTGCGCCGGTGCAGCTGAATTAGTCGCAGGCCGCAGGCCGCGATCGCAAAACAGGACTTTCGCGGCCGCCGCAAGTACGTCCCTGTAGGCTGCGGGCGCGCCTTCCATGGCGCGCACGCCCGCGAAACTCCTGTTTTGCGCTCACGCCTGCTCCCGTTTTCTTCACCTGCGCTGCCGAGCGGCGCGTGCCGAGTAGAAGCGCCACAACGGCACCGCCAGCACCGCGGTCCACGCCAGCACCAGCCAGCCCACGAAGCCATCGAAGCGGCTGAGCAGAAAGCTGAGCGGCACTGCGCGCAGCGGCCGTGTCAGCTCGTGCGCGACCAGCATCACCCACACCCACCCGGCGTGCAGGCCGATGCAGGCGGCGATGTTGCCGGTCGCAGCGCGCACCATGCCGAGCAGCACACCCACCGCCAGCAGCGCCAGGAACGCGTCGACGATCCCTGCCGGCTGCGCCCACGAGCGCAGCGTCCCGGCCAGCAGCTCGAGCCCGCTGCTTGAGGTGACCTGCTCCGGCGCGATGTGATAGCTGGCAAGGAAATGCGTGGCCGCGTACAACAACGCCGTCAGCAGCACAGCCAGGCGCGTTCCGGATTCGCGCTCGATCGCGGTGTGCATCGCTCCACGCAGGAACGTTTCTTCGATGAACGCCACCGCCAGGCCGCTGCCGGCGCGCAGCGCAACGAGGCGCAGCAGATCCATGCCGGTGAGGCCCGCAGCCGGCCTCCAGTCGAGCAGCCCGAGCGCCGTCATCAGGCCGACCACCGCCAGCATGCTCGCCACGCCGAGCGCGAGCCCGAGGCTCGTCTCGCGCAGGAAAGCGCGTCGCGGGAGCCCGTAACCGAGGCTGGCGCGGTCGGCGAGCCTCAAGCGCCGCGCGACGAGCAGGAAGCCCACCAGCAACGCCAGCATGCCGATGCGCTCGCCGACGCGGTGGAACGGGAAGTCGAAAAACGGGTGCAGCAGCACCCAGGCCGGATAGGCGAACACGGCGATCGCCGCCAGCGCCAGCGCCGTCAAGCCCAGAAACCACAAAAAGGCGCGCATCGAGATTGGACCTGCTTGCCACGGCTGCCCCGACCCGAATAGCTTATGTGCTTCCCACAGTGCTGAGGAGTCATGCCGGCACCCCCCGTGCAGCCGATCGTCATCTGGTTCGGCCGGGTCGGGGACCTGATCCTGCTGTCCGCGCTGCTGGAGGTCCTGCATCGGCGCTTCGGCAGTCCCTGTCACCTGATCGGCGCCGGTTCCTGGCTGACGGAGCTGTACGCTGCGCACGGCGATGTGGCGCGCGTTTCGTGCCTGCATCGCTACACGGCGTGGGTTTTCGACCCGGCCTGGTGGCGCACGCTGCGGGCGCTGCGCGCCAGGCGCGCCGCTCCGGTCTACGTGTGCGAGACCGATCCGCGCAAGCTCGCGAGAATCCGACGCTTGCTGTGGTTCAGCGGCACCGAACCCACGCGCTGCTTATTTCTCGCGCCCGAGTCGAGCCCCGGCGCCGACACCGCCCTACCCCACACGTCCAAAATTGCGCCGACGCACTGGGTCGACCGCCTGGTGAGCTTCGGCCGGCTGACGCCGGCGGCATTCAACGCGGCCGACTACCCGTGGCCGGCGCCCCCGCCGCGCTGCGCGCCGCTTCTCACGGTGTCCGCCGCGGCGCGCGCCGAGTGCGCCGCGTGGCTCGAGCGGCAAGGCTGGGGCGAGCGCACCCTGATACTGGTGCAGCCCGGCAACCGCCGCACCATGCGTGGCCGGCGGCTGCGCGTCTCACCCGCGGACGACAAGGCGTGGCCGCTCGAACGCTGGGCGGCGCTGCTGCACAGAATCCACGCGCGGCTCCCGCAGGCGGTGATCGTGCTGTGCGGCGCGCCGCGCGAGTCGCTGCTGCTTGAGTGGATTGCCGCTGCGGCGCAGCTGCCGGCGGTGGCGGCAGCCGAGCTGCCGTTGCCGCGCCTGCTGGCCCTGTGTGCGCGCTCGCACAGCATGATCTCCGTCGACACCGGTCCTGCGCATGCCGCGGCGGCGCTCAGCCTGCCGCTGCTGGTGCTGTTCGGCGCGCACTCCCAGCAGCAGTGGCTGCCGCGCAGCCCGAGCGGCTCGCCGGTGTCCGGCCTGGGCGGACCGCCGCAGTCCAATCGCCTCGATCAGATTTCCGTGGAGGCGGTGTTCGCGGCCTGGTGTGCGCTTGGCCCGGCGGCGGACAGCGCCCTCAGGACGAAAGCAGCGCGCGCCACTGCTCCGTAACGGTGCTCAGGCGGAAGCGCGGATCGGGGCCGGTGCGCGGCCGCTCACCGCCGCGCCAGGCGCGAATGCGCTCGAGATAGGCATCGAACAGCCCCGCGCTCGCCGCCAGCCGCGCCGGCAGCCGCCGCCAGCGCGGCGGCAGGCTCCCCACCGCGGCCTCGTAGAAGCGGTATGCCGGGGTCAGCGGCAGCACCTGCCGCGGGTCGCCGACGACTTCCAGCGCCGCGCCGCAGTCGTGAGTGAGCACCGGCGTGCCCAGGGCGTGGGACTCGGCGAACACCAGGCCGAAGGTCTCCGGAATCACGAAGTTGGGAAAGAAGGTGCACAGCGCGCTGCGCACCTCGGCGTGGATGCGTGCCTGGGGCTGCGCACCTAGGAGCTCGACGCCCGCGCGGCGCGCGTCGCAGCCAGCCTTGTAGCCGGGATTGCCCACCACCAGGCGCAGATCCGGCATGCGCTGCTTAAGCGCGCTGAAGGCATCGAGCGTGAAGTTCAGGCCCTTGTTGGGAGAGGAAAAAAATATCAGCTTGCGCTCATCCACCGGCGTGCCGTCCGGCATCAGCGTGTCATCCACCGGGTTGTAGATCGTGAGCGCGCGCACCTGCTCGCCAACGCCAATGCCGCGCAGCGTGGCCTCGACGCCGCGGCGCTGCGAGTCCGATACGCACACCACCGTCACCGCCATCTGGCGCAGCAGCTCGGCAGTGCCGGCCAGCCAGCGCGCGCGCCTCGAGCCCGGATTCAGCTGGTCGTGCAGCCACAGGTAGGCGCGGGCGGCGGGGTAGCGCGCCCGTACCAGCGGCAGCGCGCGCGAGTCGCGGTTCACGATTACGCTGGTGATGCCGGAAATGCGCTGCGGCCGGCGATAGCGGCCCCAGTCCTCGGCGCGGTTGTGCTGGATCACGAACGCGTCCAGCGCATCGGCCACGCGTGTCAGGGTCGCCTCGCTCCCGCCCATGGCCTGAGTGCGCAGGGTGCGCGTGTCATAAGGCTGCTGACACAGCGGGTCGTAGAACAGGACCGGGCTCATTTTGAGAGTATTCTACGGACTTTGCGCGAGGCGACGGCGGGGTGCGCGTGGCGAGTCACAGCGGCTTATCGGCGTGCATTATCACCTTCAACGAAGCTGACCGTATCGAAGCCTGCCTGCGTTCCGTCAGCTTCTGCGACGAAATCATCGTCGTCGACGCGCATTCCACCGACCGCACGCGCGAACTCGCAGTCGCCCTGGGGGCGCGGATCATCGAGCGCGACTGGCCGGGTTACCGCTCGCAGAAGCAGTTCGCCGTCGATGCGGCACGCCACGACTGGGTGTTGTGCCTCGACGCCGACGAGCGCGTGAGCGCGGTGCTGCGCGCGGAGATTCTCGCGCTCAGGGCGCAGGGCTTCGCGGCAGCCGCCGGCTTCTCCGTGCCGCGCGTCACCGACTACTTCGGCCGCTTCCTGCGCCACGGCAACGCCTACCCGGACCGCCTGGTGCGCCTGTTCGACCGGCGGCGCGGCGGCTGGAGCGGTTACGAGATTCACGAGAACACGCGCGTGCAGGGCCGCACGGCCAGGCTTCGCGGCCGTCTCGAGCACTACGCCTACCGCAGTCTCGCCGACCATCACAACCGCATGCAGCGCTACGCCGAGCTCATGGCCCAGGCGATGTACGAGCGCGGCCAGCGCTGCGGCTTGGTGCGGGTGCTGGTGAATCCGCAGTGGCGTTTCGTGCGCGGCTACCTGTTGCGGCTGGGTTTTCTCGACGGCTGGCGCGGACTGGTGTTTGCCCTCATCGAGGCGAACTACGTGCGGCGCAAGTACCTGGGGCTATACGCCCGCAGTCGTGGGCTGCCGGTGTGACCATGCCGCCACCTGTGCCAGGCGTGCCAGCGGATCATCGAGCAGCAGCAGCTCCAGTCTCTCCGCGCAGGTGAGCGGCAGGATCTCCGCCCAGCGGTTGCCGACCCAGCCGGCGTCGTCGTAGTGGCTGTCGACATGCGCGTACGCGCCACCGAGCTTCGGCAGCACCTCGCGCAGCAGCTCCCCGAGGTGTGCAAGCGCTGCGGGCAGCGCACCGGGCGCATCCTCGGGCAGGAAATCAACTTCGGCCAGATTGAGTCCATCGCTCTGCTGCCAGCGCCGGCGCACCCGGAAGCGCCGCTCGCCCACGCAGGTGATCCCGAGCAGGCCGTCCGGCAGCGTGTCGAAATCCACCGGCCGCGCGCTGGTGCCGATGTCGGCCACGGCTGAAACCGCACCCGCTTCCGCGCCCGCCAGGATGAGCACCACACCGAACGCACTGTGTTCCTTCAGACAGCGGCGCACCATGTCCAGGTAGCGCGGCTCGAAGATACGCAGCGGCAGCGGCCCGCCCGGAAACAACACGGTATTCAGGGGGAACAGCGGCAGGCCGGCCGGCTGCATGGGGGTTAACGCCTGTGCGCCGGCCCGGGGTCGCCGGCCGCGGCGTCCGCCGTGCGTTCGAGTTCCGCGAGCAGTTTGCCGTGCAGACCGCCGAAGCCGCCGTTGCTCATGATGAGCACGTGGTCTCCGGGTCGCGCCGTGCGCGCAAGATCGCGCGCCAGCGCGTCGATGTCGGCGCTGGCGTGTGCGCGCGCGCCGAGCGCGGCCAGCACCTCGCCCGTGTCCCAGCCCAGATCCGGTGCCGTGTACAGCCACACCTGGTCCGCGCCGGAAAGCGCCGGGGCGAGCGTGAACCGATGCACGCCCATGCGCATGGTGTGCGAGCGCGGCTCGAGCACCGCGATGATCCGCGCGGCACCGACGCGGCGGCGCAGGCCATCGATGGTGTTGGTGATCGCGGTGGGGTGGTGCGCAAAATCATCGTAAACGCGGATCCTGTTGACCTCCCCGCGCAGCTGCAGGCGCCGTGCGACGCCCTGGAATGCCTGCAGCGCATCGAGCGCCTGCGGCACCTCCACACCCACATGCCGCGCGGCGGCGATCGCCGCGAGCGCGTTGTCCAGGTTGTGTGCGCCGATCAGCGACCACTGCACGGTGCCGCGCGGCTGCCCGCCCTCCAGGATCTCGAAGCGCGAGTAGTCCTGCACCCCGTCCACCGCACGCGCGCTCCACAGCGCACCGGGGCGCGGCTCGCGCGCAAAGCCCTCGAGCGGCGTCCAGCAGCCCATCTGCAGCGTGTCCCTCAAGAGCGCGTCGGCGGCGTTCCACACGATGCGCCCGCCCCCGGGCACGATGCGCACCAGGTGGTGGAACTGGCGCTGGATGGCGCCGACGTCGGGGTAAATGTCGGCATGGTCATACTCGAGGTTGTTGAGAGTCAGCGTGCGCGGATGGTAGTGCACGAACTTCGCGCGTTTGTCGAAGAACGCCGTGTCGTACTCGTCCGCCTCGATGACGAAGTATGGTCGTGCACCGAGGCGCGCGCTCACGCCGAAGTTGGTCGGCACGCCACCGATGAGAAACCCGGGGTTGCGGCCGGCGTGCTCCAGGATCCACGCCAGGAGCGAAGCGGTCGTGGTCTTGCCGTGGGTGCCGGCGACCGCGAGCACCCAGCGTCCTTTCAGCACCTCGCGCGCCAGCCACTCGGGCCCCGAGGCATACGGCAGGCCGAGCTCGAGCAACGCTTCGATCACCGGCTGGCCGCGCGTCATCACGTTGCCGACCAGCACCACGTCCGGGGCCGGCGTGAGCTGCGCGGCGTCGAAGCCCTCGGTCACCGCGATGCCGAGCGCCTGCAGCTGCGTGCTCATGGGCGGGTAGACATTGCGATCCGAGCCGCTGACGCGGAAGCCCGCGGCGCGGGCCAGGGCGGCGACGCCGCCCATGAACGTGCCGCAGATTCCGAGGATATGAACGTGCATCGGGGCTGACTTCAGGCTTTGACGGGGGGAAACAGAGCGAACAGCAGCAGCCGCCCGGTGAAGATCTGCAGGATCACCAGCACGACGCTCGCAGGGCTCGACCATTCCAGCGCCGCCTTCACGATCTGGCTGTTGGCGGCGACCAGCCAGATGATCAGCAGCAGCCCCGCGCAGGCGACCGGCACCTGCCACAGCGCATCCTCGCCGAAGCGCAGCATGAGCCAATCGGATGCGATCAGCAGCGGCGACAGCAGCCCCTGCAGTCCGAATACCGCGGTCGCGGTCTGCAGGATGCGCTCGGACCGCCCCAGGAACTTCAGCAGCGCGACGTACCACGCCAGCATGAACAGCGTGTCGACCAGCACCTGCGCGGGCCAGCCCTTGACCGGCGGCAGCACGCTGCTCACCACAAGATTCACGCCCAGATAACCGAGGACGGTCAGCGCGAGCAGCAGCGTCGAGGCCGGCAGGTCCTGCGGGCCCCGGCGCAGCAATGCGATCTGTGCAAAGAGCTGAATGAGGTCCCTCATGTCTTTCGGTGCCGGCGCGGGCCTCGCATAATGGGCACGCCGGATTGTACAGATCATCGTCAGAACCCGTTGCAGCGCATCGTCAGCACACCGCCGGACCTTAGCGCGCTCGCCGCGCGTCTTGCCACGCAGCCGCGCGTTGGCCTGGACACCGAGTTCCTGCGCGAGCGCACCTATCGCGCGCAGCTGTGCCTCGTGCAGCTGTCGGCACCGGACGACGCCGTGTGCGTCGATCCGCTCGCGCTCCCCGATCTGACGCCGCTGGCGGGCGTGTTCGCCTCCTGCGGCGTCGTCAAGGTCATGCATGCCTCCCGCCAGGACCTCGAGGTGCTGCTGCCGCTCGCGGGCCTGGTGCGGCCGGTGTTTGACACCCAGATCGCCGCCGCTCTCAGCGGCCTGCCCGCCCAGATCGGCTACGGCGAGCTGGTGCGCAGACTCCTGGGACAGGAGCTCGCCAAGTCCCACACCCGCACCGACTGGTCGCGCCGTCCGCTATCCTCCGAGCAGATCGAATACGCGCTCGATGACGTACGCTACCTGCTGCCGCTGGCCGCGCGACTGCAGGAGCAGCTTGGGCATCTCGGGCGCCTCGACTGGCTCAGCGAAGAGCTCGCGGCGCTGGAAGACGCGGGCGCGCTCACGATCGAGCCCGACAACGCGTGGCTGCGCATCAAGGGCCTGCGCGACCTGGACCCGGCGCGCGCGCGCCTGGCGCGCACCCTGGCCGCGTGGCGCGAACGCTGTGCCGTGGAATTCAACCGCCCGCGCGGCTGGATTCTCGATGACACCGTGCTGCGCGAGATCGTCCTGCAGGTGCCGCGCACGCTGCAGGCGCTGTCGCAGATTGCGGAAATACCCGCAGGGATGGTGAAGCGCCGCGGCGAGGAACTGCTCGCGCAGGTGCGCGCCGCCGAGGTTCCGGACCCCGCGCCCCCGCCTCCGGGCCGGCCGCGGCCCGATCCGGTGAAGGCCGCGCTGGTGAAGAAGCTCGCCGCCATCAGCCAGGCGGTGGCCGCGGAGCTGAACCTCGTGCCGGAGGTGTTGGCTACGCGGCGTGATCTGGAGCAGCTGGCCGACGGACGCCGCGACGGCGCGGTGCTGCGCGGCTGGCGCCGCGGGGCCGTCGGCGAACGGCTGCTCGCTGCGCTCTAGGCAGGATGGTGCCGCAAGGCTCGCAGTCGGTCAGGCCGCTCAGCGGCGTTTTCCCTTGAGTCGAGCGCGCCCGGAACGACTCGGGCGCCGCGACTTCGCGCGCGCCACCCGCGCCGTCTTCGCGGCAGCCTTGCCGCGGGCCGAGCGCAGGCGCGTGCTCTTGCGGGCGCCCGGCGCCGCCCGCTTCCTCGCCGGCGCCTTGACGGGGGTCGCGGCCTTCGTGCGGCGCGGCGCACGGCGGGACGCCGGCGCACCGAGCGCCTGCGCCAGGCGCCGCGTCACCTCATCCACGTCCCCTTCGGCATTGATCACCCGCAGCAGGCCGCGCGCGCGGTAGAAGTCGATCAACGGCCGGGTCTGCTCGTCGTACACCCGCAGCCGCTCGGCAACCGTCGCTTCGTTGTCGTCCGGGCGCTGTGTGAGCCGATGCGGCGCGCCGGTCTTGGGACACAATTCGCTGTGTGCGGCCGCCGGCGGGCAAGTGAGCAGATTGAACACGCGCCCGCAGTCCGCGCAGGTGCGCCGGCTGGAAATGCGTCGCACCAGCTCGCGGTAGTCGACGTCGAGTTGCACCACCGCATCGAGCGGCTGCTGCAACGCTTCGAGCAGCCGCTCGAGCGCGTGAGCCTGGGCGAGGTTGCGCGGAAAACCATCGAGAATGAAACCGCGGCGGGTATCGGGTTCGCCCAGGCGCTCGCGGATCATGCCCAGCACCAGGGAGTCATCGACGAGCCGGCCACCGTGCATGGCTTCCTTGGCCTGGCGGCCGAGCGCGGTGCCTCGGGCTACGGCGGCCCGCAGCAGATCTCCGGTCGAGATCTGCGGGCTGCCGGTCCGCTCCATCAGACGCTGGGACTGGGTGCCCTTGCCGGAGCCGGGCGCGCCCAACAGAACGATGCGCATGTTTGTTCAGTCGCGAGAGCGCTGCCGTGGCAGCCACCAGGGTGCGCCACGTTACCGGCGGCCCCCCGGGAGGTCAAACGGACCGAGAGACCGTACTGGCATCTGCGCTTCCCGCCGCGCGTGCGTTATTCTTGCCCGCCACCCTCCTCCCCACCCTTGCCGGCAGCGCCCACGGCCATGAAAAAGATCGTCCGCAGGAATGCTTTCTATGCCCAGTCTGGCGGCGTTTCGGCCGTCATCAACGCCTCGGCGTGCGGGGTGATCGAGACGGCGATGCGCTCCAGGCACATCGGCAAGGTGTACGCCGGACGCCACGGCATCATCGGGGCGCTCACCGAGGATCTCATTGATGTCGGCCGCGAGAGCGCCGCGACCATCCGCGCGCTCAAGCACACGCCGGCCGGCGCGTTCGGCTCGGCGCGCTTCAAGTTGAAGGGTATCGAGCAGAACCGCGCCGAGTATGAGCGCCTGATCGAAGTGTTCCGCGCCCACGACATCGGCTACTTCTTCTACAACGGCGGCAACGATTCTATGGACACCGCGCTCAAGGTGTCGCAGATCGGCGCGGCGCTCGGCTACACAATCACCTGCGTGGGCATACCGAAGACCGTGGACAACGATCTGCCCCATACCGATTGCTGTCCCGGCTTCGGCTCGGTCGCCAAGTACGTCGCGGTCTCCACGCGCGAGGCGGCGCTCGATGTCGCCTCCATGGCGCGCACCTCCACCCGGGTGTTCGTGTTTGAGGTGATGGGTCGTCACGCCGGCTGGATCGCCGCGGCCGGCGGGCTCGCCGGGCGCGGCGCCGCCGAACCGCCGCACATCATCCTGTTTCCGGAAGTGCCGTTCGAGCAGCAGAAATTCCTCGATCGCGTGCGCCAGTGCGTCGGCGACTACGGTTACTGCGTGATCGTGGTCTCCGAGGGAGCCGCCTATGCGGACGGCAGGTTCCTCGCCGACGCCGGTACCCGCGACGCCTTCGGACATACGCAGTTGGGCGGGGTAGCCCCGCTGCTCGCCAACATGGTGCGCGAGGCGCATGGCTACAAGTATCACTGGGCAGTGGCGGATTACCTGCAGCGCTCGGCGCGCCACATCGCCTCCCGGGTCGACGTGCAGCAGGCGTATGCGGTCGGCAAGGCGGCGGTGGAACTGGCCGCGAGCGGCGTGAACGCGGTGATGCCGACGATCGTGCGCAAGGCCTCCAAGCCCTACAAATGGGTGATCGGGCAGGTGCCGCTCGCGCAAGTCGCCAACAAGGAGAAGAAGCTGCCGCCCGGGTACATCCGCGCGGATGGCTTCGGCATCACCGAGGCCTGCCGCCGCTACCTCGAGCCGCTGATCGCAGGCGAAGCCTATCCTCCGTACCGCGACGGGCTGCCGGACTACGTGCGCATCAAGGGCGTGGCGGTGCGCAGGAAGCTGACGAGCGAGTTCAAGGTCTGATGCGGTTTGCTGCGGCGCGGGCGCAGCCGCTTGCGTACCGTGAGCCTTAAGGCCGCCATGCTATAGTGCGCGGCCTTTTTTGGGGGAGATCTCTCGATGGCTGCCACCCTGTGGCTGTGGGTCGCGATCGCGGCCGGCGTGCTCGCGGTCCTCTACGGCGTGTTCTCGATGATGTTGATCCTGCGGCTGCCGGCGGGCAACGCCCGCATGCAGGAGATCGCCGCCGCGGTGCAGGCCGGCGCCAAGGCGTACCTGAACCGCCAGTACAGCACCATCCTGGTGGTGGGCGTGGTGCTGTTCTTGGGTGTGGGCTTCTCGCCGCTCGGCTGGCCCACGGCCGGCGGTTTCGCGGTGGGCGCGCTGCTGTCGGGTCTGACCGGCTACATCGGCATGAACATCTCGGTGCGCGCCAACGTGCGCACCGCGCAAGCCGCCACCGAGGGCCTGAATGCCGCGCTCAGCGTGGCGTTCCGTGGCGGCGCGATCACCGGCATGCTGGTGGTGGGCCTGGGTTTGATCGGTGTCGCCGGCTACTACCTGCTGCTGCGGCAGTTCGCCGCCATCGGCGCCGACGGCGCGCTGCACGCCCTGGTCGGGCTGGCGTTTGGCGGCTCGCTCATCTCGATCTTCGCGCGTCTGGGCGGTGGCATCTTCACCAAGGGCGCAGACGTCGGCGCGGATCTGGTGGGCAAGGTCGAAGCGGGCATCCCCGAGGACGACCCGCGCAACCCCGCGGTGATTGCCGACAACGTCGGCGACAACGTCGGGGACTGCGCCGGCATGGCCGCCGACCTGTTCGAGACCTATGCCGTCACGCTGGTCGCGACCATGCTGCTCGGCGGAATGTTGTTTGCCGGTCAGGGTCCGGACGCCGCGGCCGCCGCGGTCAGCTATCCGATCGCGCTCGGGGCCGCCTCGATCGTTGCCTCGATCATCGGCACGTTCTTCGTTTCCGTCAGCGCCGGCGGCAAGATCATGAACGCGCTCTACAAGGGCGTGATCGTCTCCGCGCTGGTGTCGGCGCTGGCGTTCTACTTCATCACACGCCAGATCATGCCCGGCAACGTGGCGCCCCTGTACGGCTGCGCGCTCATCGGCCTCGCGCTCACGGCCGCGATGATCATGATCACCGAGTATTACACCGCCACCGAGTACGCTCCGGTGCGCAAGGTGGCCAGCGCCTCGCAAACCGGCCATGCCACCAACATCATCGCCGGACTTGGTGTGTCGATGAAGGCCACCGCGCTGCCGGTCATCGCCGTGTGCCTCGCGATCTGGGGCGCGTTCACGCTCGATGGCCTGTACGGCATCGCGATCGCCGCAACCTCGATGCTGTCGCTGACGGGCATGATCGTCGCGCTCGATGCCTATGGCCCCATCACCGACAACGCCGGCGGCATCGCCGAGATGGCCGGCCTGCCGCGCCAGGTGCGCGACATCACCGACCCGCTGGATGCGGTGGGCAACACCACCAAGGCGGTCACCAAGGGCTATGCCATCGGCTCCGCCGGGCTCGCCGCGCTGGTGCTGTTCGCCGACTACACGCATAACCTCGAAGCGGCCGGCAAGGCCACCGTATTCTCGCTGTCCGATCCGGCGGTGATCATCGGCCTGTTCATCGGCGGCCTGGTGCCTTACCTGTTTGCCGCCATGGCAATGGAGGCAGTCGGGCGCGCCGCCGGCGCGGTGGTCAACGAAGTACGGCGTCAGTTCCGCGAGATCAAGGGAATCATGGCGGGCACCGCCAAACCCGACTACTCGCGCGCGGTGGACCTGCTCACGCGCGCGGCGATCCGCGAGATGATCGTGCCGTCACTGCTGCCGATCCTGGTGCCCATCGTACTGGTGTTGGTGATCAACACCCTCATGGGGAGCGGTGCGGGTATCCGCGCGCTCGGCGGCCTCTTGATCGGTACCATCGTCACCGGGCTGTTCGTCGCCATCTCCATGACCACCGGCGGCGGCGCCTGGGACAACGCCAAGAAGTACATCGAAGAGGGTCACTTCGGCGGCAAGGGGTCGGAGGCGCACAAGGCGGCCGTCACCGGCGACACGGTGGGCGATCCATACAAGGACACCGCGGGCCCGGCCATCAATCCGCTGATCAAGATCATCAACATCGTGGCACTGCTGCTGGTGCCGTTGCTGTAGGCGTGGGTGCCGGCTCAGGCCGACAGCAACAGCGGCTGCGGCCGACCGATGGCATACCCTTGCAGGTAATCGACACCCATCCTGCGCGCCACCTCGACCGAGGCCGCGTCTTCCACCTGCTCGGCGATGACCTTGAAGTTGAGCGTGCGGGCAAGCTTGATCATCGCCGCCACCATCGCCTGATTGACGGTATCGCGCGCCAGGTTGCGCATGAAGGAGCCGTCGATCTTGAGGTAGTCGAGTGGCAGATTCTTGAGATTCGAGAATGAGCCGACGCCCGAGCCGAAGTCATCGAGCGCGAACTGACATCCCATGCCGTGCAGCACCCCGACGAAGCGGCGTGCGTGATCAAGGTTGGCGACTACCGCGCTCTCGTTGATCTCGAAGCACACCTGCGCGGGCGCGACGCCGCTGGTATCGAAGCACTCGACCACGAATTCCAGAAACTGTGCGTCTCCGAGTGTCTGACCGGACACGTTGATGGAGACGCTGCGGTGGGCGGGCACGGGGATCGCCCCGCGGCCCAGCGCCGCGAACGTCGCCTGCACCACCCAGCGGTCCACCAGCCCCATGAGCCGGTAGCGCTCGGCCGCCCGCATGAACTCCGCGGGCGGCAGCTCGTGCCCCGCCTCGTCCTGCAGCCGCAGCAGCACTTCCAGCGCCGGGCCGCCGTCATCGCCGTGCGCCGCAACGATCACCTGCTGGTACAGGTGGAAACGGTTTTCCTTGAGCGCAGCCTGCAGGCGCTGCAGCCACTGGATCTCGCCCGTGTGGCGCGCCAGCGCCTCATCGCGCGCCGAGTACACCACCACCCGTCCCGAACCCTGCTTCTTGGCGACGTAGCAGGCGGTATCGGCAGCGGCCAGCAGCTCTTCCAGCGTGCCGCTCTCGCGCGAGATCTCCACCAGGCCCACCGAGACGCCGATGTTGAAGATCTTGTCCTTCCATACGAAGCGGTACTCGCCCACCGAGCGGGTGAGGTCATCGGCGATCTGCCGGGCCTTGTCCAGCGGACAGCCGACCAGCAGGGTGCCGAACTCGTCGCCGCCGAGACGCCCGACCGTGTCGCTGTCGCGCACCGCGTCGCGCAGCAGCTTGGCGACCTCGCGCAGCATGCTGTCCCCGGCGAGGTGACCGCTGCTGTCGTTGACGATCTTGAATCGATCGAGGTCGAGATAACACAGCACGTGCTGGCCATCGCCACGGTGGCCGCTCTCGATCGCCTCCTCCAGGCGCCGCTCGAACTCGCGGCGATTGACGAGTCCGGTAAGCGCATCGTGCGTCGCCTGGTACGACATCTGCCGCGCGAGACCGCGCATTTCGGTGACGTCATGCAACAGCACCACCGCGCCGATGAGCTCCTGGGCGCTGTTGCGGATGGGCGAAGCCGACAGCTCGATGGAGCGCTCGCTGCCGTTGGTGCGCGACAGCAGCAGGGCGCGCCGGCTGAGATTGACGGGCGCACCACTGGTGAGCGCCTGGTGCACGGGATCCGAGAGCAGCCGCCGGTCGGTCTCGTCGACGAGACTGACGATGTCCTCCAGGAGCTTGCCGAGCGCCCCGGCGGCGGCACTGCCGGTGAGATGCTCGGCGGCGGGATTGAGGAAAGTGATGCGGCCGTCCTTGTCGGTGGCGATGATCGCCTCCGCCAGGGACTGCAGCGCCAGCAGCTGCGGCTCGGAGGCGCCGTCGCCGCCTAAGCGCAGTGCCGGCGTCGTCTGGGTGGGAATGATCTCCAGTCCCGTGATCAACAGCGCACTGCCGTGGTCGAAATCGACCGGCGTGGAGCTGATCTCCAGGCGGCTGAGCTGGCCCTGTAACCCGACCATGTCGATTTCGTAGCGCTCGGCGGCCGGCTCCCCCGACAGGCGGCGGCGGATGTTTTCGCTCACCAGCTCGGAGTATTCCGGCGGCACCAGATCCGCGAGCCGGCGCCCGACGAGATCCACGCGATCCACGCCGACGAAGCTCGCGAACTGCCGGTTGGCGTACAGGATCACCTCGCGATGCACCAGCACTGCCTCGTGAATCCGGTCGCCCAGGTCGGCGAACAGTCTGGGTGCCTGGGCGGTATCGTGCTCCGTGCCGCCGGCGGCGCGTGTCAACAGGTTATTGACGGCCGTGACCAGGCCCGCGATTTCAGCTCTGTCGCTGCCGAGTTCCACCCGCTCGGGGAGTCGCTCGCCGCTGGCAATACCCTGCAGCTGCTGCGACAGCTGCGCAATGCTGCGCAACTCGCGACGCTGTAACCCATAGAGGACCAGGATCAGAGCGGCGATCAGCGCGAACAGCAGGCACAATAGCCCAAGGATCGACATGTATAGTTCTTCTCAAGCCGCGCGGTCCTGTCAGGCATCTAATTCGATTTGTCGCGCCTGAGGCTTGCGGTCCAGGCAAGCATAGCGCACGCGCCCCCTCGCCCCGTCGGTATTTCACCATATCTCGTCGCAAGTCCGCTTGGCAGCGCGCGGGAAAACCCTTAACTTCTCCGGCCTTTTCACCGTACGGCAATAAGTACAATCGGAGCGGCCACCAGATGCACACGGCGGATGCCCGCGAACAGATGATCGAGCAGCAGGTGCGCGCCTGGGACGTGCTGGAAGCGCGCGTGCTGGAGGTCATGCGCCAGGTGCCGCGCGAGCTGTTTGTGCCGCAGGGGCAGCGCTACCGCGCCTATGCCGATGTCGAGGTGCCGCTGGCGCGCGGACAGCATATGTTGCGTCCCAGCGTGGCAGGCAGGCTGCTGCAGGCGCTGCTGCCCCAGCCCGGGGAGGCGGTGCTGGAGATCGGGGCCGGCAGCGGGTTCGTCACGGCGTGCCTGCGCGCCATGGCGGCGCAGGTGCGCTCGCTGGAGATTTTCCCGGAGCTCGCGGACGCGGCGCGCCGCAATCTCGCGGCGCTCGGGATGCGCGATGTCGAGGTGCTGGACGCGGATGCGCTCAACGCCGACAGCGGCGCGCGTTACGGCGCCATCGCGGTAACCGCCTCGCTGCCGCTCTACGAAGCGCGCTTCGAGCGCATGCTGACGCTTGGCGGGCGCCTGTTCGTGGTGGTAGGCGAGGCGCCGGTGATGGACGCACGCCTCGTGCGGCGCACGGCCGAGGACGCCTGGAGCGTGGAGAGCCTGTTCGAGACGGTGATCGACCCGCTGGTGAATGCCGTGCGGCCGCCGGGATTCACTTTTTGACCACAGATGGCATCTGACCGTGAATGAAGGGAATGCTATGAATCGCGCCTCGACTCTCGCACTGGTGTTACTCGCGTTTTCCGGCACCGCGCCCGCCAAGGATCTGGTAGGGGTGTTCGAAGACGCGGTGCACAACGACCCGGTCATCCGCCAGGCCGATGCCAACCGGCTCGCGGCGCGCGAAGCTCGCCCCCAGGCCTGGGCTGCGCTGCTGCCGCAGCTCAACGGCACCGCCGGCGCCACCGGCGACCACAACGCCGGCGAGCAGCCCTTTTTCGGCACGGGCCCGAACGGCACACCGTTGGTGACGTCGGCGCCTGCGGTTGTGGATACGACCACCAAGACGTGGGCCGTGAATCTGCGGCAGAACGTGTTCTCGTGGTCGAACTGGATGGCGCTCAAGGGGGCCGGGCGCGAGGTCGCCCAGGCGGAGGCCACCTACCAGGCCGCCGAGCAGCAGCTGATCCTGCGCGTCGCGCAGGCCTACTTCAACGTGCTCGCCGCCGAGGACGGGCTGGAAGCCAACCAGGCGTCCCTCGAAGCCATCTCCCGCCAGCTCGACCAGGCGAACAAGCGCTTCGAGGTAGGGCTCATCGCCATCACCGACGTGCAGGAAGCCAAGGCGGCACGCGACACCGCCGCGGCAGCCGTGATCGCCGCCAAACGCACCCTCGCCACCTCGGAGGATCAGCTGCAGGAAATCACGGGGCAGAAGTACGACCGCCTGTCCAAGCCCGGCGGGGACATGCCGCTCAAGAGCCCGGAACCGGCCGACGAGACCCGCTGGGTCAACATCTCTCTGGAGCAGAACCTGTCGCTCATCTCCAGCCGCCTGGGGGCGGAGATCGCGCGCGACAACGTGCGCGTCGCCATCGGCGGGCATCTGCCGACCCTCGACCTGGTCGCGGGACGCTCCTATCAGAGGCAGGGCGTCAACGAGAACTTCGCGGGCGATCACTTTAGTTACGACAGCTATTTCAATGACCGGCAGATCGGCGTGCAGCTCACCGTGCCGATCTTCAGCGGCGGCTTCACGCAGTCGAAGGTGCGTCAGACCCAGTACCTGTGGATCGCCGCCAAGGAGGCGGTCGTGCAGAGCTCACGCGCCACGGAGCGTCAGGCGCGCGACGCCTATCTCGGCGTAATCAGCGGAATCGCGCGGGTGCAGGCGCTGCGCCAGGCACTCGAGTCGAGCCAGACGGCGCTCAAGGCCACCGAGGCGGGCTACGAGGTCGGTACCCGCACGGCGGTCGACGTTCTCAACTCCCGCAAAACCCTGGTGCAGGCGAAGACCGACTACTCCGGCAGTCGCTACGATTACATCGTGAGCGTGCTGCAGCTGCGCCTGGCGGCCGGCAATCTCGACCGCCCGCAACTCACCGAGATCAACGGCTACCTGACGGTAGCCGCGCCGACCTCGCCCCCGGTGACGCCCGAAAACCTGGCGCCCACCGTCCCGCCAACACCAGCGCCGCCGAGCGGCAAGCCCTAGGCCTTACGGCTCGTTCAGCAGCGGTTCGATCAGGCCCAGGAGCTTGCCGAGCGCACCGCGGTTGCTGTCCACCGAGGCGCGCGCGTGCGCACCGATACGGACCCGGGCCTCCGGGTTCGCCAGCAGCGCGCTGGCGCGCGCGCCCAGCTGCGCTGCATCGTGCACGACCTCGGCCGCGCCGCGCGCGATCAGCAGGCGGGCGATCTCCTCGCTGTTGGAGTTGTCGGGACCGGTGAGGATCGGGACCCCTAACGCCGCCGGCTCGAGCAGGTTGTGGCCGCCGACCGGCACCAGGCTTCCGCCGACGAATGCCACGTCGGCGGCCGCATAGAAATCGAGCAGCTCGCCGAGGGAGTCGAGCAGCAGCACCTCGCACTGTTGGGCCGCGCTGGCGGCTCCCTGCGAGCGGCGCACGAAGCTCACGCCGGCCTGATGCAGCAAGGCCGCGACCTCGGCGAATCGCTGCGGATGACGCGGCGCCAGCACCAGCAGCGCGTCAGGGTGCGCCGCGCGCACGCGCCGCTGCGCCTCGAGCAGCGCCTGCTCCTCGCCCCCGCCGTGGGTGCTGCCGGCCACCCACAGCGCCCGGGCGGGCGCGTACTGCTCACGCAGCCGCGCGCCGCGCTCCACGGTCTGCGGCGGCAGCTCGAAGTCGAACTTGAGATTGCCGGTCACGTGGGTGCTGGCAGGATCTGCGCCGAGCGCCCGGAAGCGCTCGGCATCCCCGGTGCCCTGGGCCGCGACCACGGCCGCCTGCGACAGGGTGTCGCGGAACAGGGCTCCCAGGCGCCGATAGCGGCCGACCGAGCGCGCCGAGACGCGCGCGCTCGCCAGAACCAGCGGCACGCGCCGCCGTCCGCACTCGCGGTACAGGTTCGGCCACAGCTCGGTCTCGACTATGACCGCCAGCCGCGGTTGCACGCGCGCGAAGAACCGCCGCACCGCGCCGGGCAGATCAAACGGGACGTAACGCACCTGCACCGCGTTGCCGAACAGCGCGCGCGCCCGTGCGGCCCCGGTGGGCGTAAGAGCCGTGACGGTCAGCGGCAGGTCCGGATGGCGCTGCCGCAGCGCACCCACCAGAGGCGCGCAGGCCTGCACCTCACCGACCGACGCCGCGTGAATCCACACCCCGTGCCGCGCCGCGGGCGCGCCGAAGCCGAAGCGCTCGCCAAAGTTGCGCCAGTAGCTGCGATCGCGCAGGCCGCGCCACAGAAACACGGCAGAGATGATCGGAGCGGCGAGATATACCGCGAGGAGATAGACGAATCGCAAGTGAGCGCTCGCCGCCCTTCAGGCCCCCGCAGCCGCGGGGGTGCCGGAAGACTGGCGGTAACCGTCGAGCAGTGCCTGCCAGTCCGCCTCGCCAAAACGCTCCGGCGGCAGCGCCCAGGTGACCTTCTCCAGCGAGCGGCGCAACCGCACCAGGTTGGCGTCGCACCACAACCCCGGCCGGCGCAGCTGGCAGCGATCGAAGTCGATGAGGTACACAGCCTCCTCGCTCAGCAGCACGTTGTGCGCATTGAGATCCGCATGGCATACCCCGAGATGGTGGAATCTGCGGATGCAGCGACCGATGGCAATCCAGGTGAGCACCGACAGGGCCCCGGTGCGCAGGCACTCGCTCAAGGATCCGACCACGGCCACCCGCTCGGTGATGATGTCGCCGGTGTAGGTGAAGCCATGGTGGCGGTAGCGCGCCGCGAGCGGCGCCGGCACCGGCAGCCCCGCCCGATGCAAACGGTAGGTCAGCTGCCACTCCTCGAACGGCCGCGTGCTCTGCTCGCCTTGCCAGACATAGCGATCGCCGGAGATGCGCGTGATCAGGCCGCCGCGGCGGTAGTGGCGCAGCACGTAACCCTTGCCCGCGGATCTGACGAAGTGGGTGGCGCCCCGGCCGCGCGCCACTCCATCGAGCTCCCCGCGCGCCGCCCAGTACTTCGGGTCGAACCAGTTGGCACTCAAATTGCCCACACGCGAGGCGTCATATAGCATGGCGCCGCCCGCGAGAGCGCCGTGTTTCACTTCGGGGCCAAGCGCCCAGCGCCCGTTCACAAACCTGACTCCATGATGTTGCCTCTCGCCGAACCGCCGCGCAGCGTCTGCATCCTCAGGCTGTCGGCGATCGGTGATGCCTGCCACGTGGTGCCGATCGTGCGCACCTTACAGCAGGCGTGGCCCGCGACGCAGCTGACCTGGATCATCGGCAAGACCGAAGCGCGCCTCATGAGCCTCATCGAAGGGGTCGAGTTTATCACCGTGGACAAGCGCGCAAGCCTCACCGCCCTGCGCGCGCTGCGCAGGCAGCTGCACGGCCGGCGCTTCGATGCGCTGCTGCACATGCAACTCGCGCTGCGCTCGAGCCTGGTGGCGCAGTGCGTGCCGGCGGCCGTGAAGCTCGGCTTCGACCGTGGGCGAGCCCGCGAGCTGCAGTGGCTGTTCACCAATGCGCGCATCGCCGCCCGCTCCCGCGAGCACGTGCTCGACAGCTTTTTCGGCTTTCTCGACGCACTCGGCATCGGCGAACGGCTGTTGCGCTGGGACCTGCCGCTGCCGGGCGCTGCGCGCGCCTACGCCGAGCGGCTGATTCCGGACGCCCGGCCGACGCTGGTCATCAATCCGTGCTCCAGCCATGCGCTGCGTAACTGGCGGCCCGCACGCTACGCAGCGCTCGCGCAGCATGCCGCCAGAGGGTTGCGGATGCGCGTGATTCTCGCCGGCGGACCGAGCGAGCTCGAGCGGCGCACCGGAGCGGAAATCGAGCAGGCCTGCGGCAGCGGGCTGGTCAACCAGATCGGCAAAGACACGCTGCCGGAGTTGCTCGCGCTGCTGTCGCGGGCGAGCGTGCTGGTGAGCCCCGACTCGGGGCCGGTGCACATGGCGACCATGGTGGGCACCCCGGTGGTGGGGCTGTACGCCGCCACCAACCCGGCGCGCAGTGGCCCGTACCTGTCAGGCCGATGGTGCGTCGACGCGTACCCCCAGGCCGCGCGCGCCTTTCGCGGCTGTGAGCCCGGCGAATTGCCGTGGAACCACAAGATCGAAGAGCCGGGCGTCATGGACCTCATCAGCGTCGAGCAGGTCACCGCGAAACTCGACGAGTTGCTAGGATCACGCCCATGAAAGACATTCTCGTTCCCATCTCTCCGGGCGAGCTGCTCGACAAGATCACCATTCTCAGGATCAAGCAGGTGCGCATCCTCGATGCCGCCAAGCTCGCCAACGTGAAGCTGGAACTTGCGCTGCTGGAGCAGACCTGGCGGGACTGGGGCGGCGCCGCGCAGGACGTCGCACTCGATGAGCGCGCGCTGCAGAACGTCAACGAGCGCCTGTGGGACATCGAGGATCGCATCCGGGACAAGGAAGCCAAACAGTGCTTCGATCGGGATTTCATCGAGCTGGCGCGCGCGGTGTACGTGTCCAATGACGAGCGCGCGGCGATCAAGAAGCGCATCAATCTACAGCTCGGATCGCGGCTGCTCGAAGAGAAGTCGTACCGGCAGTATCGGTAGGCGGGGGGTTTGAGCGAAGTGCGGATACACAAGGCATTGATGGTGACGGCGCTCGGCTTGGGTCTCCTGGCATCGGTCCCGCGCGCCGGCGTCGCGCAGCACCAGGCGCCCGGCCTCTACGGCGATCTCGCCTGGCGGATGATCGGGCCGTTGCGCGGCGGGCGCACCCGCGCGCTGGCCGGGGTGCCATCGCAGCCAAACGTCTTTTATGTGGGCGCGGCCGACGGCGGCGTTTGGAAAACCGACGACGCCGGCCGCACCTGGCAGCCCATCTTCGACCACGAGCCGACGCAGTCGATCGGGGCGATCGCAGTGGCGCCTTCAGATTCAAACATCATGTATGTGGGCAGCGGCGAGGGGCTGCATCGACCGGACCTGTCGGTCGGCGACGGGGTCTATCGTTCCACCGATGGCGGGCGCAGCTGGGCACATCGCGGCCTGACCGACGGGCAGCAGATCGCGGAGCTGGCGGTTGATCCCGGTGATCCCGATCGCCTGTTCGCCGCGGTTCTCGGCCACCCGTATGGCCCGAACTCCGAACGCGGCATCTATCGTTCGGCGGACGCAGGAGTCAGCTGGCAACGGGTTCTGTACCGCGATGAAGACACCGGCGGTTCCGCGGTCGCCATCGATCCGGTCCACCCGCAGATCGTGTACGCGGCGCTGTGGCAGACGCGTCTCGGCCCCTGGGAGGACAAGAACGAGTTTCAGGGCACCGCGGGCGGCCTGTTCAAGTCGACCGACGGCGGGACGACCTGGAAGCGTCTCACAACCGGCCTGCCGGCGAACCTGTCGCAGATCAACATTGCGATCGCACCGAGCGCGCCACTGCGCCTGTATGCCACGGTGGGCACCGACGAGCCCGGTGACTACTCCTCGGCGGCGGGACTTGGCGTGTTTCGCTCCGACGATGCCGGCGAAAGCTGGATCCGCATCACCTCCGACCCCCGGCCTGCGTTGCGCATCGGCGGCGGCGATCTGCCGGCCGTACGCGTCGATCCCTCGAACCCTGAGGTCGTGTACACCGCGGGCATCGTGACCATGAAGTCCAGCGATGGCGGCAAGACCTGGCTGTCACTGCGAGGCGCACCGGGCGGCGATGACTACCAGAACCTGTGGATCAACCCGAACGATCCGCGCATCATCGCGCTCGCCGGCGACCAGGGCGCGCTCGTGACCGTGAACGGCGGTCAGACCTGGAGCTCGTGGTACAACCAGCCGACCGCGCAGCTCTTCCACGTGAGCGTCACGCCTACTTTTCCGTATCGCGTGTGCGCCGGGCAACAGGAGAGTGGCTCGGTGTGCATCGCCAGCCGCGGCAACGACGGCAGTGTCACTGACCGCGACTGGCATCCGGTGGGGACCATCGAATACGGCTACGTTGCCCCGGATCCGCTCGACCCCGACGTGATCTATGGTGCCGGGCGCAATGAAGTCTCCAAGTTCCACTGGTCGACCGGCCAGGTGCAGAACGTGACACCGATTCCGGTGCGAGGCCCCGAGGTGCGTGTCGATCGCACTGAGCCGCTATTATTTTCGCCGCTCGACCCGCACACGCTCTACTACGGCGCCAACCGGCTGTACAAGACGAGCGACGGGGGGGCGACGTGGCAGGCGATCAGCCCCGACCTCGCGCGGCCGCCGGGCGCAATTCCCGCGAGTGTCGGCGCGCTGCACCCGCCGGGAGCGGAGCACCAGCGCGGTGTCATCTACGCGCTGGGAGTCTCGCCGCGCAGCATCGACACCTTGTGGGCTGGCACCGATGACGGGCTGGTGTGGGTGACCGCGGACGGCGGCGCGGCTTGGTCGAACGTCACGCCGGCGGCGGTTACGGCCTGGAGCAAGGTCACGCAGATCGAAGCGTCCCACTTCGACGCAGATACCGCCTACGTCTCGGTGAGCCGCATGCGCATCGACGACCTGCGCCCCTACATCTACCGCACCTACGACCGCGGCAGGACCTGGCAGGCGATTTTCCGCGGCCTGCCGCCGGATGCCCCGGTGAACGCGGTCCGCGAGGATCCCGAGCGAAAGGGATTGCTGTTCGCGGCCACGGAGAACGCCGTGTGGACGTCCTCCGATGACGGGGAGCACTGGGACTCGCTGCAGTTGAATCTCCCCCACACCTCGATGCGCGACCTGTGGATCCACGACGACGATCTGATCGTGGCGACCCACGGCCGCTCGATCTGGATTCTCGACGACATCTCGCGGCTGCGGCAACTCACGACCACCGCCCCAATGCACGATGTCGTACTCTTTCGCCCCGCCGGCGCCTGGCGCGTGCAACGCAGCACCTGGACCGACACGCCGATTCCGCCGGACGAGCCGCTGGCCGAAAATCCCCCCACGGGCGCCGTCATCGACTTCTTTCTGCCGCGCGACGCCCGGCGCCCGGTGATGCTCGAGGTGCTCGACAGCAGCGAGCGTCTGGTGCGCCGCTTCAGAAGCGACGATCCTCCCGAGCCGGGCGCGGAGGAACTCGCGCGCGAACTCATACCGCCGTATTGGCTCAAGCCGCCGCGCGTCCTGCCGGCGCAAGCCGGCATGCACCGCTGGGTATGGGACCTTCGCTACGCGGCTCCGGTCAGCACCACGCGCGGCTACCCGATCTCCGCGGTACCGCATGCGACGCCACAGGGACCGGAAGGTCCGCTCGCGCTGCCCGGACGTTACCTGGTACGCCTGACGGTCGAGGGTCGCCGCTTCGAGGCGCCGCTGACTGTGAAGGTGGATCCGCGCGTACGGCTTGCCAGCGGCGCTCTCGAGGATCAGTTGCGCCTCGCCACGCAGTTAGCCGGGCTGCTGAGCGAGAGCTCCCGCGCACTGCTCGCGGCCAAATCCGAACAGGCGCAGCTGAAGGCTATCGCGCCCGCCGGCACGACGGCCGAAGCGGTTCGCGCCTACCAGGCGCGGCTGGCACAGCTGTTAGGTTCGACCGACAAGAAGGAGGACGCCGAGCCGCAAGACCGGGCCGCGTCAGAAATACTTCTGCCTGCGTTGCAGGGCTTCATCGCCACTCTCTATGCGGAGGTCACCCGCGGCGATGCCGCCCCCACCGCCGCACAGGTGAACGCCACTGCAACGCTGCAACAGGCGCTCACGGGGCACCTCAGTACCTGGCAGCAGCTGCAGGCCGATCTTCCGGCACTCAACGCACGCCTGCGGGCGGCGAAACTCGCCCCAATCCGCGCGCAGCTCCCGCCACCGAGGGACCTCAACGCGGCGGACAGGGACTGAGCGCGAGCGACGCGGGCAGCGCGCTAAGGTCGCTCGGCGGCGAGGCCGCGCGCGCCGACGGCGTCACCGCCGCAGCGTGTACTCCGCTCCACAGTAGGGACATTTCGCCCAGCCGCTCTCCTCGACGGCCAGATACACGCGCGGATGCGAGTTCCACAGATACATCTGCGGCATCGGACAGCACAGCGGCAGATCCTCGCTGCTGATTTGGTACTGGCTCTGCGCGTTGGGTTCGATGAGCGGTTTGGCCGTAGCGACCATGGGCGGGACTTCTTCCGATCCGCAGATGAGGGTGCCGATTATACCTGCGCGCCCGCAGGCGCAGCGGCCATCGTCGCGTTCCACAGCTGTGTCACGGCGGCACGCGTGTCGCGGAACTCCGCCGCCGGCACGATGGGCGCGGCCCCCTCGAGGGACAGGTGATGGGTGCCGGCGCGGTACGCCCGATAGGCGCGGGTGAGCAGGTCCACGCTCGCCTGCGGCACCAGGTTCGCGGAGGCCACGGACTCCAGCTGGCGGATGGTGTCGGAGAACATCGCCACCGGCGGGTACTCCCGCGCCCACAGCAGCGCCCAGTACTGAGCGAGGAACTCGATGTCGGCGATCCCGCCCGGGTCCTGCTTGATGTCGAACCGCAGCGCATCGCCCGCGGACAGCTCCTTGCGCATGCGCTCGCGCATGTTGCGCACCTCCTCGCGCAGCTTGTCCCGGCGCACGTGCTGGCACAGCACCTCGAGCCGCACCCGCTCGAAGCGCGCGCGCAGCTCCGTCGAGCCCGCCACCGCGCGGGCGTGCAGCAGCGCCTGGTGCTCCCAGGTCCACGCTTCCTGGCGCTGGTAGTCCGCAAACGCCTCGATGTTGGTGACCAGCAGACCGCCTTTGCCGCTCGGGCGCAGGCGCACGTCGACCTCGTAGAGCCGGCCGGCGGCGGAGTGCATGGTCAGGAGGTGCACGATGCGTTGCGCGAGCCGCACGAAGAACAACTGGTTGTCGATGGGACGCGCGCCGCTGGTCTCCTGATGCTCACCGTGCGAGTCGTGAAGGAACACGAGGTCCAGATCGGAGCCGTAGCCGAGCTCCATGCCGCCGAGCTTGCCGTAGCCCACCGCGCAGATGCTCACCGGGCGCAGGCCCGCACCGTCACTGCACATGGGGACTCCGAACTGCGCGGTGATCTGCCGCCAGCCCAGCTGCATGGCGCGCTCGACGATGAGTTCGGCGATGTCGGTGAGCCGGTCGCTCACCTGCATCAGCGGCAGCACGCCGGTGAGATCCGCGACCGCGACGCGGAACAGGGCCGCGCGCTGGAACTGCCGCAGGGCCTCCACCTGCTGCTCGGGATCGTCCGCGCGCAGCTGTTCCATCCTGGACTCGAGCTCGCGCGCGAAGCCCGCACGGCTCGGCGGCTGCGACAGCAGCCGCGCATCGATCAGCTCATCCAGCAGCAGTGGATGCGCGGCGATCTGCGCGGCGAGGAAATCGCCGTGACGGCACAGTTGTACCAGGCGCGCGCGCGCCGCGCCGTTCTCCCGCAGCAGCGCGAAGTACGCTGAGCGCTTGCCGGTCGCATCGATGATGGCGAGGATGCGCCGCAGCACGGGCACCTGGGCACTGCTGTGCGCCACGTCCGCGAGCAGCGCCGGCAGCAGGGCCTGCAGGCGCTTGCGCCCGGGCTCATCGAGCTTGCGCACCAGGGCCGAGGCGCGCAGCTCCAGCAGCAGGCGCGCGACTTCCGTGCTGTCGCTGAAACCGGCGCGCGCCAGCGCCTCCACCAGCGCCGCGGTTTCCGCCTGACTGTCCCAGAACCTTCCCAGATCGATGCGCACGGCGCCCCCGTCGGGCTCGGCCCCGCCCTGCACTACCAGGCGAAAGTGCCGGCTGACCCGTGCGCGGTGCTCGTTCAGTTCCTGCGTGAGCGCGAGCCAGTCGCGTGCGCCCATGGCGAGTGCAATGCGCTCGCGCGCGAGCGGCTCCGCCGGCAGCCGATGGACCTGCGCGTCGGCGAGCATCTGCAGGCGGTTCTCGAGCCGGCGCAGATAGACATAGGCCGCCCGCAGTTCGCTGGCAGCCTGCGGCGGCAGCAGCTGCGACTCCCCGAGGCACGCCAGGGCGGTGAGGAGCGAGGCGGTCTGCAGGCGCTGATCGCGGCCGCCGCGGGTGAGCTGCAGCGCCTGCACGATGAATTCGATTTCGCGGATCCCGCCCGGACCGAGCTTCACGTGATCCGCGAGCTCGCGCCGCTGCACCTCGCGCTCGATGAGAGTCTTCATCTCCCGCAGGCTCTCGAACACGCCGTAGTCGAGATAGCGGCGGTAGACGAACGGCCGTATCGCTGCCGCGTCAATCTCCGCGTAACGCTGCGCGCACGTCACCGGGCGGGCTTTGACGTACGCGTACCGCTCCCAGTCGCGCCCGTGGCGCGGCAGGTAATCCTCGAACGAGGCGAAGCTCGCCACCAGGGGGCCTGAGTCCCCGAAAGGCCGCAAACGCAGATCAACGCGCAGCACAAAGCCCTCGGACGTCGGCGTCTCCAGCAGCCGCACCAGCGCCTGACCCAGGCGCGTGAAAAACTCCTCGTTGGCAACGCCGTGCGGGCCGTCGGTTTCACCGTGCTCGGGAAACAGCAGCACCAGATCGACGTCGGAGGAGAAATTCAGCTCGCCGCCGCCGAGCTTGCCCATGCCGATGACGACCAGGGGCTGAACCTCGCCCCCCGCTGAGCGCGGTTCGCCGTAGCGGGCCACGAGTGCGCGGCGGGCGTGAGCCAACGCCGCGGCGATCGCCGTATCCGCAAAGGCGGTGAGATCGGCCAGCGTCTCGCCGAGATCCGCCCAGCCGGCGAGATCCCGCCAGGCAATGCGGGTGAGCTCGCGCCGCCGCCAGCGGCGCAGCTCGCCCTGGAAATGCGCCTCGGGTGTCGCGGAGTCCGGAGGCAGCAGCGGGGCGCGCGCCGCAAAGTCCGCCGCGCTGAGGCGCCGCTGCAGGTCACCGCCACTGACGAGGCTGGCGAAGCACTGCGCATCGCGCGCGCAGGCTTGCGCCGCGAAATCGCTGGCGGCGAATACCGCCTGGATCGAGTCGCGGATGGCGGCCGGCGCATTAGCGAGCGCCGTTCGCGCGGCGTCGTTGCCGTTGAGTGCCTCGAGCGAGCCTGCAACGAGACCGGCCAGCTCCGTGCTGAACCCGACCCCCCGGGTCACCGGGGTCCCGTGAAATCGCGTGTCTTGCTCGACGGTGATCGCTCTTCGGTCACGGCAAGCGCGATTTTTCCCGGGGTGGCTAGTTCCAGATGTTGCCCCCGAGATCGTGGAACGCCGCGCTGTCGAGCCGGCGACTCAGGCCCCTGAAGCGCGAGGACGCGGCATATACCTGCGCGCCATCCGAGGCATCGATCGAGGCCGTATCGCCCTCGATCAGACTGTTGTCGATGTGGACGTTGGCGGCGCGGGCCGTGACCCCGACCCCGGTGGCGCTGATGTGGCTGTTGGTGATGTGAATCTCGCAGCCGTCCTGCGCGCTCACCGCGTCGCCGTCGAACTCGAGGTTGCGGTTGTCGATGTGCAGCAGCCGTGAGCCCTGGCACACGATCGGCTCGTGGCGCCGCTCGACTGCGGCGCTGGTGACCGTGCTATCGCGTACCCGCCCGCCCGCGACCGGCGCTGCGGTGGAGGCAGCCTTGATGGTGTAGCCCGGCCCTTCCTTCAACACTCGTCCGCCCCCGGCCATCGCGGCCTGCGCCGCCGCCGCCGGCGCTGAGGACTGCGCGTTGGAGTCTCGCGGGCTTGCTGCTTCGCCGGCGCCGGCAACCGGGCCGCTGTCGGCAGTGACCGGCACCGTTGCGCCCGGAGCCGCCGTGCCGGCCGTCGCCGCCGCCGCTGCCGGCGCAGTCGCGGGGAGCGCTGGGCCGGCGATGAGCTGGTCGGCGTGCACCATGCGCAACTCGCCCGTGTCCTTCACCCGCACGGTAAAGGTACCGCTGTGGGGGTCGACGGCCACGACTTCGAGCCGCTCGTTGCGCTCGAGCGCCGCCCGCGCCCAGCCCATCTTGTCCTCGCCTTCCCGCGCGCACGCGGCGAGCGCCAGGAGAGCAAGGCACACGGCGCCCCGGTGAGCCTGGTAACGAACGATTGCCATGGTCGGCCTCCTGGGTAGGACGATAAACCCCGCCGGGGGTGCGGGGAAGTAGCTGCACTGCGACGCGCCGCGCAGTCTCCACCGAGGCGCCGTGGAAACGAGCGCAGCGTGCACAAAAAAACAGGCCCCACTGGGTGGGGCCTGCGAGGAATGCGCGGAATAGGGGGTCTTGTTCCGCGGCTTTGGGGGTGGCGTCGGGCTGAGAGCCCGACACGAACCCTTAACTCTTATGTAAAGCGTAATGGCTGTTGTTCAGGGAATCGATACCTCTTTAGAGAGGGTCTTACATGTCCATTCCGCCCATGCCGCCCGGCGGGCCCGCATGGCTGTGCTCCTCGTCCTTCGGGGCCTCGGCGACCATGACCTCGGTTGTGAGCAGCAGGCCCGCTACCGAGGCGGCATTCTGCAGCGCCAGCCGCGTCACCTTGGTCGGGTCCAGGATGCCCGCTTCGAGCATGTCGCCGAACTCGCCCGTGGCGGCGTTGTAACCGAAGGCGCCCTTGCCTTCCTTCACGCGGTTGAGAATCACCGCGGCGTCCTCGCCGGCGTTGTCGACGATCTGCCGCAGCGGCTCCTCGATCGAGCGCGAGAGAATGCGGATGCCGACCGCCTGGTCTTCATTCGCCGCCTCGAGCTTCTCGAGCGCCCGCTGGGCGCGGATCAGCGCCACGCCGCCGCCCGGCACCACGCCCTCTTCGACCGCTGCGCGCGTGGCGTGCAGCGCGTCCTCGACGCGGGCCTTCTTTTCCTTCATTTCGATTTCAGTGGCCGCACCGACCTTGATCAGGGCGACTCCGCCGGAGAGCTTCGCCACGCGCTCCTGCAGTTTTTCCTTGTCGTAGTCGGAAGTGGCTTCCTCGATCTGCTGGCGGATCGACTCGATGCGCGCCTTGATGTCAGCGCCCTTGCCGGCGCCGTCGATGATCGTGGTGTTTTCCTTCTCCACGACGATCTTCTTCGCATCGCCCAGATCGTTCAGCGTCGCCTTCTCGAGCGACAGGCCGACCTCATCGGAGATGACCGTGCCGCCGGTGAGAGTGGCGATGTCCTGCAGCATGGCCTTGCGACGATCGCCGAAGCCCGGAGCCTTGACAGCGGCCACCTTGAGGATCCCGCGGATGTTGTTGACGACCAGCGTCGCCAGTGCCTCACCCTCGAGGTCCTCGGAGACCACCAGCAGCGGCCGTCCGGCCTTCGCCACGCTCTCGAGCAGCGGCAGCAGCTCGCGGATGTTGGAGATCTTCTTGTCGACCAGCAGGATCACCGGCTTTTCGAGCTCGGCGGTCTGGTTCTGCTGGTTGTTGATGAAGTACGGCGAGAGGTAGCCGCGGTCGAACTGCATGCCCTCGACCACTTCCAGCTCGTTCTCCAGTCCCGAGCCTTCCTCGACGGTAATCACGCCTTCCTTGCCGACTTTCTCCATCGCCTCGGCGATGGTCTTGCCGATCGACTCGTCGGAATTCGCCGAGATCGTGCCGACCTGGGCGATCGCCTTGGAGTCCTTGCAGGGCTTGGAGAGCTTCTTGAGTTCCTCCACGACGGTGCCGACTGCCTTGTCGATGCCGCGCTTGAGGTCCATCGGGTTGCGGCCCGAGGACACTGCCTTGAGTCCCTCGCGCATGATCGCCTGCGCGAGCAGCGTGGCGGTCGTGGTGCCGTCACCGGCCTCATCGGAGGTGTTGGACGCGACTTCCTTCACCATCTGCGCGCCCATGTTCTCGAACTTGTCCTTGAGCTCGATTTCCTTCGCCACCGACACACCGTCCTTGGTGACGGTGGGGGCGCCGTAGCTCTTCTCGAGCACGGCATTGCGGCCCTTGGGGCCTAAGGTCGCCTTGACGGCGTTGGCGAGGACGTTCACGCCCCTGAACATGCGCTGGCGTGCGTCGTCGCTGAATCGGACTTCTTTAGCAGGCATTGTCTTGATCCTCGCTTACTTGCCTTCAATCACGGCCATGACGTCTTCTTCGCGCATGACCACCAGTTCATCCCCGTCGACTCTGACCTCGGTTCCGCTGTACTTGCCGAACAGGATCTTGTCGCCGACCTTGACGTCGAGAGGCCGAACCTGGCCGTCCTCGAGAATCTTGCCCTTGCCGACCGCTACGATCTTTCCCTGCACCGGCTTCTCTGCCGCGGTATCGGGAATCACGATGCCACCCGGGGAGGTACGCTCCTCTTCCAGGCGCTTCACGATGACGCGGTCATGAAGAGGACGAATCTTCATGGTTAACGCTCCTTAAGACTGACTGATGAATGGGTTGAATTTATGCGCCCAGGCGGCTATTAGCACTCTCCTGTCGCGGCTGCTAATAATAGGGGGCCGGCCTGCGAATTCAAGTCGCCGGAAGGGCTTTTTTGCGATCATGGGCGCTTAATCAGGCGTCGCCAGACGGTCCAGGCCGGCGGTGGGGCGGGAACGGCGGGGGTGCCTCCCCGGGATGAACCGTAGTTCCTGCCACTCATCAAAGGGCTGAGCTATAACACAGCCCCGAAGCGATGAGACTCCCGTAAGACACGCTCGTGACCAGGATCAGACATATTTCGACCGCCCTGCTGCTGATGAGCGTGGGGCTGCAGGTGCTGGCACAGACCGCCAGCCCGGCGCCGCCGGCCCCCGCGGCAGTACCCGCCCCCTCGCAGGCGGCCCCGAAGGGGGGCATCAACGCGCTCCTGGACTCGCTTAAGACGAGCGGGGATGACTTCCTGCCCCCGGACCGGGCGTTCCGCTTCGACGCGCTGCCGGACGGTACCGACCGCGTGCGCCTCAACTGGGAAATCGCCGACGGCTATTACCTCTATCGCGCCCGAATCAGGGTCGTCACGCCGAGCACACGTGCGCAGCTCGGTACGCCGCAGATGCCTCAGGGCCAGATCAAGACCGACGAGTACTTCGGCAGGCAGGAGGTCTACCACCACGAGCTCGTCGCCACCGTGCCGGTGGTCCGCCCGACCGGCGGTGCCTTCGAGCTGCCGCTGCAGGTGACGTACCAGGGATGCGCCGACGCGGGTCTGTGCTACCCGCCCATTACCAAGGACGTGACCGTGAATCTGCCCGCGGGCGCGGCATCCCCGGTGAGCGGCTCGCCGGGCTCATCCGCCCTGAGCGGCCACCCTGGGGCAGCCGTCGATGGCGTCGCGGAGCAGGACTGGTTCGCCTCGCTCATCCGCTCGGGCAATCCCCTCGTTATGCTCGGCTGGTTCTACCTCGCGGGACTCGTGCTCGCATTCACGCCGTGCGTGCTGCCGATGGTGCCGATCCTCTCCGGGATCATCGCCGGAGGCGGCAGGAGCGTCACCACCACCCGCGCCGTGGCGCTGTCGGTGACCTACGTGCTCGGCATGGCGCTCACCTACACCCTCGCCGGCATTGCCTGCGCGGCCGCGGGCCGGCAGGTCCAGGCCGTGTTCCAGCAGTGGTGGGTGCTGGCACTGTTTGCGGCACTGTTCGTCGTGCTCGCGCTCTCGATGTTTGGCCTGTTCACCCTGCAGATGCCAGTCGCGATCCAGACCCGCATTGCCAACCTCAGCAACCGCCAGTCCGCCGGCACCTTCGGCGGAGTGGCCGTCATGGGGGCGCTCTCGGCTCTCATCGTCACCACCTGCGTGGGACCGGCGCTCGTCGGAGCGCTGCTCGTGATCAGCCAGACCGGGCAGGTGGCGCGCGGTGGCGCGGCACTTTTCGCCATGAGCATCGGCATGGGCACGCCGCTGCTGGTGGTCGGCGCCTCGGCGGGCCGGCTGCTGCCAAGGGCCGGACCCTGGATGGACCTGGTGAAAAAGCTCTTCGGCGTGATGATGCTGGCGGTCGCGGCCTGGATGCTCGCGCGCATCGTGCCGGAGCGCGTGGTGCTCTCGTTGTGGGCGGTGCCCGCGCTCATCCTTGCCTGGCTCCTGTGGTCGCAGACGCGCGGCCACTCTGCCGCCACGTGGGGGCTGCGCGCCGCGGGCGTGATCGCGGGCCTGTACGGGGTGGCTCTTACGGCGGGCTCTGCGCTCGGCGGCACCGATCCGCTGGCGCCGATTCCCGCCTTCGCCACCAGGGCCCACGAGCTGCCGTTCCGCGGCATCAAGTCGGTCGCTGATCTGGACCGCGAGATCGCGCAGGCGAAGGCGCAGAGCCGCGGCGTGCTGGTGGATTTCTCGGCGGACTGGTGCACCTCGTGCAAGGAGATGGAGCGCTACACCTTCACGGATCCGGCTGTGCAGGCGGCGCTCAGCGCCGCGGTGCTGTTGCGCGCCAACGTGACGCAGAATGACGCGGATGACCAGGCGCTGCTCAAGCGCTTCGGGATTTTCGGACCGCCGACCATCGCCTTTTACGGGGCCGACGGCCAGGAACGCACCCAATATCGGGTCGTGGGGTACATGAAGGCGCCCGCCTTCGCCTCCCGCACCCGCGCCGCGCTGCACCCGCCTCCGTGAGCGATCAGCCAGCCTCGCCCGGCCGGGGGGGCGGTGCGCTCGGCGTGGCACTCGTCGCCGCCGTACTGGTGGCGTGCGCCGCTGGCGGCTTCCTCGTCTATCACCTCGCGAGCCCGCCGCGCGCGAGGCTGTACGCCGCACCCGCGCCCCGACCGCTCACGCCTGCTGCCGCACCGGCTGAGCCCGCGCCGGTACCACCCCTGCCGGTCCGCAAGGTTCCCGAGGTGCTGCCAGAGCTTGCGCTGCCCGGGCTGGACGGCACGCGGCATCGGCTCACCGACTGGAAGGGGCGCCCGCTGCTGGTGAATTTCTGGGCCAGCTGGTGCGAGCCCTGCCGCAGGGAGATTCCGCTCCTGAAGAGCTTACGCCGCGAACGTGCGACAGATCACCTCGAAATTGTCGGCATTGCGATCGATTTTCGCGATGCGGCTCATAAGTACGCCAAGGACAGCGGAATCGACTATCCGGTCCTGGTCGGCGAACAGGGAGGATTCGAGGCCGTCACGGCCTTTGGAATGGATCCAGTCCTGCCCTTCACTGCGTTCGCCGACCGCGCCGGCCGAATCGTCACGCTGAAGGTGGGCGAGTTGCACCGGGATGAGGCCGACTTCATCCTGGACCGCGTGCGTGAGCTGGACCAGGGACGCCTGAGCCTGGCCGGCGCTCGGGAGCAGATCGCAGCCGGGATCAGCCGCCTCAACATCAGCCGGTCCAGCGCCGCGGATAGCGTGGTGCACTAGACTCAGTCCTGCCAGATCCTCGCAAATCGCAACAAGAAGTATCCCAATGCGGGCGAATTAGGTTACATTCGCGCCCGTTCGCTTAAGCAGACGACTCACAAAGAAGTCACGCCTCCATGGCCCGAGTGCTGTTATTGAACGGCCCGAACCTCAATCTGCTCGGCACGCGGGAACCGGCTCTGTACGGCACCGACACGCTCGAGTCGATCGAGAAGCGCTCGGCGGCGGTTGCCCGCGAGCTCGGGCACGAGCTGATCGCGTTCCAGAGTAACGCCGAACACGAGCTCATCGATCGTATCCATCGGGCCGGCGCCGAAGGCGTGGCGTTCATGATCGTCAATCCGGGCGCGTTCACGCACACCAGCATCGCGCTGCGCGACGCCATCCTCGGCACCGGTGTGCCGTTCATCGAAGTGCACCTGTCCAACACGCACGCGCGCGAGCCGTTTCGCCGGCATTCCTATCTCTCGGACATCGCAGTCGGGGTCATCACCGGCCTGGGGGCATTGGGTTACGAGGCGGCCGTGCGCGCCGCCGCGCAACGGCTCGCAACCCGCGCCTGACGTCCGGTGTTTCCGCTTTTCTCCGCTTTCTTGGGGGCATTCCCGGCATGGACATTCGAAAAATCAAGAAGCTGATCGAGTTGCTGGAGGAGTCCGGCATCGCGGAAATCGAGATCAAGGAAGGTGAAGAGGCGCTGCGCATCAGCCGTATGCCGGTGGCTGCAACCCACGCAGTTCCGCAGGTCGCGCACCTGGGGGCGCTCCCGGCCGGCGCGGGCGTCGCCGCCGGCACGGCGTCTGCGGCCTTGCCCGCCGCGGAGAGCGCCGCCCCGAAGCCCAAGCCCAACGAGCACGTGATCACCGCGCCCATGGTGGGCACTTTCTACGCCTCACCTTCCCCCGGCGCGAAGGCCTTTGTCGAGATCGGCGATGAAATCAAGGTCGGCCAGGTACTGTGCATCATCGAGGCGATGAAGATGATGAACCAGATCGAAGCCGACAAGGCCGGTCGCATCACCTCGGTCATGGCCCAGAACGGCGATCCGGTCGAGTTCGGCCAACCGCTGTTCGTCGTCGAATAAGTCCATGATCGAGAAGCTCGTCATCGCCAACCGCGGCGAGATCGCGCTGCGAATCCTGCGCGCCTGCCGGGAGCTCGGCATCAAGACTGTGGCGGTGCACTCCACCGCCGACTACAGCCTCAAGCACGTGCTGCTCGCCGACGAATCGGTGTGTATCGGGCCACCGCCCGCGTCCGCCAGCTATCTCAACATGCCGGCGATCATCAGCGCGGCGGAAGTCACCGACTCGGTCGCGATCCATCCGGGCTACGGCTTCCTGTCCGAGAATGCGGACTTCGCCGAGCGCGTGGAAAAAAGCGGCTTCGTGTTCGTCGGCCCCAAGGCGGAGACCATCCGCGTCATGGGCGACAAGGTGTCGGCGATCCGCTTCATGAAATCTCACGGCGTGCCGTGCGTGCCGGGCTCGGACGGTCCGCTGGGCGAGGATGCGGACGAGAACCTGCGCGTCGCGCGCGACATCGGCTACCCGGTGATCATCAAGGCATCCGGCGGCGGCGGCGGGCGCGGCATGCGCGTTGTGCACACCGAGGCCTCGCTCCTGAACGCGATCGGCATCACGCAGGCGGAAGCGCGCGCAGCCTTCGGCAACGACCAGGTCTACATGGAGAAATTCCTGGAGCGGCCGCGGCACATCGAATTCCAGGTGCTGGCAGATGCGCACGGCAACGTCATCCACCTGGGCGAGCGCGATTGCTCGATGCAGCGACGCCACCAGAAAGTGATCGAGGAAGCACCCGCTCCGGGCATCACGCTGCGCCAGCGGCGCTTCATGGGCGAGCGCTGCGTGGAAGCCTGCCGCGCGGTCGGCTACCGCAGCGCCGGCACCATGGAGTTCCTGTACCAGGACGGGGAGTTCTACTTCATCGAGATGAACACCCGCATCCAGGTCGAGCACCCGGTGACCGAGCTGATCACCGGGATTGACCTGGTCAAGGCGCAACTGTTGATCGCCGCAGGCGAGCGTCTGGCGTACACGCAGAGCGACGTGCAGATCCGCGGTCATGCCATGGAATGCCGCATCAACGCCGAGGATCCCAAGACCTTCATGCCGTCGCCCGGCCCGATCCGCCTGTGGCACGCCCCGGGCGGACCTGGCATCCGCGTCGACAGCCACGTCTACTCCGGCTACAACGTCCCGCCCTACTACGATTCGCTGGTGGGCAAGGTCATCGCCCACGGCGACACGCGCGAGACCGCCATCGCGCGCATGAAGAATGCGCTGGCCGAAATGGTGATCGAAGGCATCAAGACCAACGTGGCGCTGCACCAGGAGATCTGCAACCACGCGGCTTTCCAGAAGGGCGGCACCGACATCCACTACCTCGAGCGGCGGCTGGGTCTGCGCTAGGCGGTGGCCGCGTATCTGGAGCTGACGTTCGATCTCGGATCGCTGGATCCGCAAGCCGCGGAAGACGCCTGCTGGGCCTGCGGTGCGAGCGCGGTGACGTTCGTCGACGCGCGTGATGATGCGGTGCTCGAACCCCTGCCCGGCGAGTTCCGTCTCTGGCCGCGGACCCGCCTCAAGTGCCTGTTTTTGCAAACCCGTGATGCGCCCGCAATCAGGCGTGCGCTCGGCGCGGCCTTGAGTCTGGACCCTGCCCTCATCGGCGCGCTGGAGCTGCCCGAGCGCGTCTGGGAGCGCGAGTGGCTCAAGGACTTTCACCCGCTGCGCTTCGGGCAGCGTCTGTGGGTATGCCCACACCATGAGCGCGTCAGCGAGCCCGGCGCGGTCGTGGTGGCGCTCGATCCGGGGCTGGCCTTCGGCACCGGCAGCCATCCGAGCACGGCGCTGTGCCTGACGTGGCTCGATGCGCACCTCGCGCCCGGCGCACGGGTCATCGATTACGGCTGCGGCTCGGGTGTGCTGGCCCTCGCCGCCGCGAAGCTCGGGGCGGCGCAGGTGCACTGCTTCGATATCGACCCCCAGGCGCTCACGGCTGCGCGCGCCAACGCCCGGGCGAACGGGGTCGCGCAGCAGGTACAGGTCCACGATCGCGCCGACACTCTGCCGGCCGGAACTGATGTGCTGCTGGCGAACATTCTGTCAGCACCCTTGTGCACGCTGGCGCCGCGCTTCGCATCACTGCTGCGCCCGCGCGGGGAAGTGGTGCTCGCGGGGCTCATGCAGCACGAGGTCCCCGACGTGACAGGCGCTTACGCCGCGTGCTTTGATGTCGCCCCGTTCGGCGAGCGCGATGGGTGGGTGGCCCTCGTCGCACAACGTCATTGATGCTCGGCAGTCCACGCAGCTCTGTCATGTTCACGGTCTGTCCAAAGTGTGCCCTGACCCTGGTGGTGACCACCGAGGATCTGCGCGTCGCCCAGGGCTACGTGCGCTGCGGGCGCTGCTCGAGCGTTTTCAATGCGCTCGCTCGGCTGGCGGAGGACCGAGGAACATCCGAAGAGAGCGCCGCGCCGGCACCGGCAGCCCCGGCTGCCCCGGCAGCTTCGCCACCCGGTGCACATACGCCCCCGCAGACCCCACCGCCCGCGAACGCCCGGCCGCCGAGCGTGACCGACGAGGACGCGATCCCGGACGAGGCGCTCGAGTTCAATCCCGCCAAGACCGATGTGTCTTCGGTGTTCGTCGTCGAATCGCCGCCGGGCGTGACCGACGAGGACGTGATCCCGGAGGACGCGCTCGAGTTCGATCCCAGCAAGACCGATGTATCTTCCGTGTTCGTCGAACCGGCGCCGAACCCGCAGTGGACGGCGGCGACGGGCACCTTCAAGGCCATGATCGCCGCGAATCAGGAGGCCGCGCAGGCGCCACCGCCGGTGTCCCCTGCGCCGGCGCAGGACTCCGACGGCCAGATCGATGTGGAAATCGACCCGGAGTTGCTGGCCTCCATACTGCACATCGAGCCCCCCGTGCCGCCGGCCCCGACGGCTGCACCGCCACCGGTAACGCCTCCACCGGGGGAGGCGACCCGCGCACCGGACACACCGAGCGCCGCCGCGAGCCCGGCTCCGCAGCCCGCCCCGCGGGCGGCGGCGGCGCCCGCACGCCTCGCGCCCGAAGCCCTCGTGAGAGCGCCGCGCAAGACACGGCCCGGTGCGGACGTTGACCAGAGCTCCGGGATGGAGCGCCTGCTGGCGCACCTGTGGCGCGCCGGTGCCGGCGTTGCGCTGCTGGTGCTGCTCGCGCAGATCGTGAATCACTATCGTGACCAGCTCGCCGCCACGGCGCGCTTGCACCGGCCGCTCACCGCGTTGTACGCATCGCTCGGGGTGCAGCTGGTGCCGCGCTGGGATCTGCGCGCGTATGAGGTGCGCCAACTCGGTGCGTCCGTCGAGCCGACCAGCACGGGCGTCATCACGGTGCGCGCCAGCATCAAGAACGCGGCCCCGCGGCCTCAGCCCCTGCCGCTGCTGCGGGTCACGCTGCAGGATCGCTTCGGCAACCGGATCGCCGCGCGCGACGTGGCGCCGCCGTCGTATCTGCCACACGCTCCGCCGGCCTCGGCCCTGCTGTCCGCCGGCGAGCGCATTGACGCCGAGATGGGGTTCGTGGACCCGGGCGCCAATGCCGTGGGATTCGAGATTGACGCCTGCCTGCCAACCAGCGGCGGCGAGGTCACCTGCGCAAACGACGCCATCGCGCGCTAGAGAATGAGGTATCGCTTGCGGATCGGTCCTTACATCCTGCCCTCAGCTGTCGTGCTCGCGCCCATGGCCGGGGTGACCGATCGCCCGTTCCGCGTCCTGTGCCGCAGACTCGGCGCGGGCCTGGCGGCCTCGGAGATGATCACCTCGGACACGCGGCTGTGGAATACGCCCAAATCGCGCCATCGCATGAACCACGAGGGCGAGCCCGAGCCGCGCGTGGTGCAGCTGGCCGGCGCCGACCCGCAGGCCCTCGCGGACGCGGCTCGCGCCAACGTGGCACTCGGCGCGCAGATCATCGATCTGAACATGGGGTGTCCGGCAAAAAAAGTGTGCGGCAGGCTGTGTGGTTCGGCGCTGCTCACCGACGAAGCGCTGGTGGCGCGCATTCTGCAGGCGGTGGTGAACGCGGTCGACGTGCCCGTGACGCTCAAGATCCGTACCGGCTGGGACCGCGAGCACCGAAACGGCGCGAACATTGCCTGCATCGCGCAGGAGTGCGGCATTGCCGCGCTCGCGGTGCACGGCCGCACGCGCGCGGATTTTTATGAAGGCGCGGCCGAGTACGACACGATCCGCGCTATCAAAGCGCGTGTCCGGATTCCGGTGTTCGTGAACGGCGACATCGCTACGCCGAGAAAAGCGCGCGAGGTACTTGATTTCACGGGCGCGGACGGAGTAATGATTGGGCGCGCGAGTCATGGTGCGCCATGGATCTTCCGCGCTGTCAACCTGCATCTGGAAAACGGAATTGCGCCGCCGCCACTGCCGCGCGCCGACCTGCGTGATATCATTCTGGCGCATCTCGACTCCCTGTACTTTTTTTACGGCGAGGAGAGTGGAGTCCGGATCGCGCGCAAACATCTCGGCTGGTATTGCGAGCTGCTGCAGGAGCCGGCGCAGATTCGCCGGGATGTGATGGCGGCTGCGAGCACGGCCGCACAGTTCGCACAGGCGCTCAAGCATTTCGAGGAGTGGGTGAGGGAGGCTGCCGTGGCGGCCTGACGAATGGTTTTTTTCTTTGGGGGATCTCACAATGACGGCAAAGAAAAAGACGCGGGCTCGCGAAGCCATTGTCGCGAGAGTCAACGGGCGCGAACTGCCGCTGCGCAATCATGCCGAGCGCGCCCTGAGCGATTACTTCACCAGCCTGAACGGTCAGCGGCCTGCCCATCTCTACGACCTGGTGCTGCGCGAGGTCGAGGAGCCGCTGTTTCGCGTCGTGCTCGATTACGCCCAGGGCAACCAGAGCCGCGCCGCAGGCATTCTCGGCATCAACCGCGGCACCCTGCGCAAGAAATTGAAGCAGTTCGGGCTTGCCGGCTCCTGAGCCGCACGCCCGCCGCCGGCGCCGCGCCGGCGCGTTTGAGAGATGAAGCCCATGCCGCCGCCGGTACGCCGCGCGCTCCTTTCGGTTTCCGATAAGACCGGCCTCATCGAGCTGGCGCGGGCTCTCGCCAGGCGCGACATCGAGATCCTGTCCACCGGCGGCACGGCGCAACTGCTCACGGACAACGGCGTGCCGGTGCGCGAGGTCGCCGACTACACCGGCTTCCCCGAGATCATGGACGGTCGGGTCAAGACCCTGCATCCGAAGATTCACGGCGGACTCCTCGGCCGCCGCGGCGTGGACGACGCCGTCATGGCGCAGCACGCTATCGCGCCCATCGATCTGCTGGTGGTGAATCTCTACCCGTTCGCGGCCACGGTGGCCCGGCCCGGCTGCCGCTACGCCGACGCCGTCGAGAACATCGACATCGGGGGGCCTGCGCTGCTGCGCGCGGCGGCGAAGAACCATGAATCGGTGCTGGTTGTCGTCGATCCGGCGGATTATCCGCTGCTGCTCGCTGAGCTCGACACGCACCAGGGCGGCAGTGAATTTGCCACGCGCGCGCGCCTCGCCGCCAAGGCGTTCTCCCACACCGCCCGCTACGACGCCCTGATCGCCGGCTACCTCGCCTCTCAGCCGGGGCTGCCGGGCGAGCCGTTCCCCGCGACCCTGTCGCTCATGTTCGAGAAGGTGCAGGACCTGCGTTACGGGGAAAATCCTCACCAGAGCGCGGCGCTGTACCGCGACCCTGCCGGGCGCGGTGCCGGCGTCGCCGCTGCGCGGGCGCTGCAGGGCAAGGACCTCTCGTACAACAACATTGCGGACGCGGATACCGCCGTCGAGTGCGTACGACAGTTCACCCAGGCCGCCTGCGTCATCGTCAAGCACGCCAACCCTTGCGGCGTCGCC
>Ga0209626_1000001_pt1 | contig 173823 bp, 148 predicted proteins | sample JacPinW_OM1H0_M2_FD_187962 | JGI IMG/M metagenome (GOLD analysis project Ga0209626, IMG submission 187962) | Forest soil microbial communities from Algoma, Ontario, Canada - Jack Pine, Ontario site 1_JW_OM1H0_M2 (SPAdes) (version 2) | ecosystem: Environmental > Terrestrial > Soil > Boreal... | reverse complement strand
CGCGAGCCGCACCGCGCAGCGCTTCGGAAGGATCGACGCGCTGGTCAACAATGCCGGCATCACCATGTGGTCGCGCTTCGATGCGGTCAGCGACTTCAGCGTGTTCGAGCGACTGCTGGCGGTGAACTATCTGGGTGCGGTGTACCTGACGGCCGCCGCCCTGCCGCACCTGAGAGAGTCGCGCGGCTTGATCGTCGCGGTGGCCAGCATTGCCGGCCTCACCGGGGTGCCCGAGCGCACCGGCTACGCGGCGAGCAAGCACGCGCTGGTCGGATTTTTCGAATCCCTGCGTATCGAGCTGCGCGGCAGCGGGGTCGACATCACCATCGTGGCGCCGGATTTCGTGCGCAGCGAGATTCACCGCCGCGCCATCGGCCCTGACGGCCGCTCGCTCGGGCAAAGCCCGATGCAGGAGCCGCATATCATGACGGCGAAGCAATGCGCGCAACTGATCGTGGCAGCCATGCGGCGGCGGCGGCGGATGTTGATCACTTCCACGCGCGGCAGGCTCGGGCGCTGGACGCGGTTGATCGTCCCCGGGCTGGTGGACGCCGCCGCGGCGCGCGCGATCCGCAGGCGGCGTTGAGAGCTACTCGAAGGCGATCGCGGGCAGATCAAGCGCGATGAGGAAGTATTCAAACAGGTACTGGATGACCCGGATCTGGTTGTGCAGCCGATGATCACTTTCCAGCAGATGCAGTGCCGCCCGGGACGTCTGCGCGAAGCGCACGCTGTGCTCGAAGGGCACCACGTCGTCGCGCCAGCCGTGCACCACGGCTGCCGGGCAATCGAGCACGCTGGCGCGCAGCTCGGGCAGGCCCTGCATGTAGAGCGCCGGCGCCATGAGAAACACGCCCCGGGCGTGCAGGAGCGACGCCGAGGTGACCGCGACATAGCCGCCGAGACTCGAGCCGACCAGTACCAGGTCCCCGGCCAGCTCCTTGCAGAAATCGACCAACCTGGCAATGCGCGCCCGCGGCTCCTCGACCCCGCGGTAGTCGACCGAGTGCGCCACGTAGCCTTCGCTGCGTGCGACCTCCGCCAGCGCGGAGATCTTGCGGCCCCAGGGCCCGCTCTCCTGGCCGTGAGAGAAGACCACGTGGCGGGAAGCCACGGGCGTTTGCACGGCAGGCTCAGCGCTGGGAGCGGGAGTCATAGGCGCGAATAATGCAGGCAATGGAAACGTTAAGCCAATCATCCCGCCGCCGGGTGGTGAAGGCGCAGGGCTGGCAGTTCTGGATCGATCGCGGCGGTACGTTTACGGACGTCATCGGCCTCTCGCCCGCTGGCGAGCTGCACGTTCGCAAGGTGCTGTCGGCGCCCTCAGGTGGCGCGGCGGGCGATCCGGGCTTGCGCGCGGCGCGCGCGATTCTCGCGCTCACCAGCGCCGCGCCGCCTGCAGTGGCGGCGGTCAAGGTTGGTACCACCGTCGCGACCAACGCACTGCTCACGCGCACGGGTGAGCCGGTAGTGCTGGTAACCACCGCCGGCTTCGCCGATGCGCTGCGCATCGGTTACCAGAATCGCCCCGACATCTTCGCGCTGCGCATCCTGCTCCCGACGTCCCTGTACAGCACGGTGATCGAGGCGCGCGAGCGCATCGATGCCGAGGGCGCCGTGCTCACGCCCCTTGACGGGGCGCGCCTGCGCGCGGACCTGGAGCGTGCGCGCCGCGCCGGAGGGCGCGCGGTGGCCATCATCTTCCTGCATGGCTGGCGCCATCCACAACACGAGCAAGAGGCAGCAAGCTGCGCGCGTACGCTCGGCTTCGAGGAAGTGTCGGTGTCACACGAGCTGTCGCCGCTGGTGCGCTATGTCAGCCGCGGCGACACGACGGTCCTCAATGCCTACCTCGCGCCTCCGCTGCGCAGCTACCTCGGCGCGCTCCACGAGCAACTGCGCGCGCTCGATCCGGGCGCGCACCTGACGCTCATGCAGAGCAACGGAGGACTCGCGTCGGCGGAGAGCTTTCACGCCATGTCGAGCGTGCTGTCGGGGCCCGCGGGCGGGCTCATCGGCATGCACTGGGTCGGGGAGCGGCTGGGGTACCCGCGGCTGATCGGCTTCGACATGGGCGGCACGTCCACGGACGTGTCGCTGATCGACGGCGAGCTGCCGCAGCGCTTCGAGCACCTCATTGCGGGGGTGCGCCTGACCCAACCGATGCTGGACGTACACAGCATTGCCGCGGGCGGCGGTTCGATCCTGACCTTCACGGACGGCCGCTTCGCGGTCGGCCCGGCTTCCGCGGGGGCGGATCCGGGTCCGGCGTGTTATGGGCGCGACGGACCCCTCACACTCACCGATGTGCAGGTGCTGCTCGGCCACCTGCGGCCCGACACCCTGCCCGCGGTCTTCGGGCGCGACGGCCGCTCAGCGATAGATGCCGACGCGGTGGCGCGCAGCTTCGCCGCACTCATGGCACGGGTCGGCGCGCAGGGCGCACCCGATGGCTCCGCGCAGAGGCTCGCCGAATCGTTCCTCGAGGTGGGTGTCGAGTCGATGGCGAACGCCATCCGCCAGGTCTCCACCCGTCAGGGGCGCGATGCGGGCGAGTTCACGCTGTTCTGCTTCGGCGGTGCTGCCGGCCAGCACGCCTGCCGCGTCGCGCGCGCCGCCGGCGTGCGGCGCATTCTCGTGCATCCGCTGGCGAGCGTGTTGTCGGCCTTCGGCATCGGCGTGGCGGATCGCCTCGCCGTACGCCGCTCGAGCCTGCGTCAGAGGCTCGACGACCACGGGCTCGCCGAGGCGCGCGCCGCGCTCACCCGGCTCGAAGCGCAGGCGCGCGCGGAGCTCACCACCCATGGCGCTGAAGCCGGGCGCGTGCGGGTCGCGCAGTGGCTGGAAGTGCGGGCCGGGGACAGCGACGTCACTCTGTCGGTACCGCTCGCACCCCTGCGAGAGGCGCGCGAGCGCTTCCACGCCGATCACCTGCGGCGCTTTGGTTTTGCCGCCCACACCCTCGCCGTAGTAATCGAAGCGCTGCGCGTGGAAGCGCGCCTCGCCTCGGTCGATGCCGCAACGCTCGCCATCCCTGAGCCTGCCGCCGTGGCCGAGCTGCCGCAGCGGGTGCGCGCCTGGTTCGGCGCCTGGCGCGAGGTGCCGCTCCTGTCCATGAGCGCGCTGCGCGGGGAGCTGGCCGGGCCGGCGTTGATCGTCGAGCCGCACAGCACGCTGGTGCTGGAGGACGGCTGGCGTGCCCGGCGCCTCGCCGGCGGCGAGCTGCTGCTCGAGGATGACGGGCCGAGGTGCGATGCGGCGGCCCCGGCGGCTGATCCCGCCCGCATCGAGATATTCAACAACCTGTTCATGCACATCGCCGAGCAGATGGGCGAGGTCCTCAGGGCGACCGCACAGTCGGTCAACATCCGCGAGCGCCTCGACTACTCCTGCGCCCTGTTCGACTCGCACGGCGGCCTGGTAGCCAACGCGCCGCACATGCCGGTGCATCTGGGTTCGATGGGCGCGAGCGTGCGGGCGGTCATCGCGGCGCAGCAGGCCCGGCTGCGTGCGGGGGACTCCTGGCTGCTGAACAGTCCCTATCACGGCGGCACCCATCTGCCGGACATGACGGTGGTGACGCCGGTCTTCATGGCCGGGGAGGCGCAAGCGGATTTCTTCGTCGCCTCGCGCGCGCATCACGCCGACATCGGCGGAATGACGCCCGGCTCGATGCCGCCTTTCAGCCGCACGATAGAAGAGGAAGGCGTGCTGTTCGAATGCTTTGCGCTGGTGAGCGGCGGGACGCTGCGCGAGAGCGAATTGCGCGCGGCGCTCAGCGGCGGCCCCTGGCCGGCGCGCAAGCCCGAGCAGAACCTCGCCGACCTGCGCGCCCAGCTGGCCGCCAACGCGCGCGGCATCGCCGAAATCGAGCGCGCCGTGCGGCGCCACGGTCTGGACACGATGCGCGCTTTCATGCGGCACGTGCAGGACAACGCTGCGCAGTGCGTGCGCTACGCCATCGGGCGGCTGCAACCCGGCAGCTTCCGCTACGAAATGGACGACGCGCAGCTGATCGCGGTGCGCGTCGACATCGACCGTGAGCGGCGCCGCGCGCGCATCGATTTCACCGGTACCTCGGCACAGGGCGCGCACAACTTCAACGCCCCGCGCGCGGTGTGTACGGCGGCCGTGCTGTATGTGTTCCGCACGCTGATCGAGCGGCCGATCCCTTTGAACGAGGGGTGCCTCGAGCCGCTGGACATCATCGTTCCCGGCGGTTCGCTGCTCGAGCCGCGCTTTCCCGCGGCGGTGGCGGGGGGGAACGTGGAGACCTCACAGTGCATCGTCGATGCGCTGTACGGCGCGCTGGGAATTCTCGCCGCCTCCCAGGGCACCATGAACAACCTGACCTTCGGGGATGCGCAGCTGCAGTATTACGAAACCATCGCCGGCGGCGCCGGCGCGGGCGCCGATTTCGATGGCTGCGACGCCGTGCAGACTCACATGACCAACTCGCGTCTCACGGACCCGGAGATCCTGGAGAGCCAGTTCCCGGTGCTGGTGCGGGAGTTCGCGATCCGCGGCGGCTCGGGCGGCGCCGGAAGGCACCACGGCGGCGACGGCATCGTGCGGCGGCTGGAGTTTCGTGCGCCGTTCTCCGGAGCCCTGCTCGCCAATCACCGCCGCATCGCGCCCTTTGGGCTCGAGGGCGGACAGCCGGGCGCCTGCGGTGAGGCGCGCATACGCCGCGCGGGCGGGGCCGTGGAGCACCTGGGCGCCACTGCGCGCTTCGAGATCGCGCCGGGTGACGAGCTCCTCATCCTGACACCCGGTGGCGGCGGCTTCGGCTCACCGCTCACCTGAGCGCGATTGATTCGCCGGCAAAAGCCACGCCTTTTCGGCCTATCCACGAAGTATCGCGGTTTCGATCTCCCACTCGACCCGGTGCTTCGCGGTCGCGGAGCGGTTCACTGACACCGGCCGCACCCGGCTGGCGCCGGCGCGATGCGTCACCAGCCAGGTGTCGAACGCGCCGGGCTTGCTGGTGGCGAACCCGAACAACAGGTTGAACTTGCCTTCGGCGAGAGTCTGCGGCCGGTTGACGCGCTCATCGCTGATGACGAAATGACTCTCGTCGTCATCGGCGGCGGCAAAGGCTCCCTGCGCCGCCAGGGCGTCCAGAAAGGTCTCGACCTGGGCCTGGGCGCGCTGCCAGGTCGCCGGTCCGTTATGTTCCAGCAGCACCCAGCGGGTGCCCTGCTCGATGCTGGCCGCCACGAACAGCGCGAGCCGCCGTGCCGAGAGGTACCTCCAGTCCGAGGCGCCGCCGCCCGCGCCCAGAGTGCGCGGGCTCAGGCCGGTGCGTGAGCCGCCCCGCACCGACAACAGGGTATTCACGCCCGCCTGCGCCAGCCGCGCCCGGTCGGCGTCGGACACCGGCACCGCCGGACGCAACCCGGGACGCAGAATCGCCTCTTCGCTCTCCGCGGCCGCCCATACCGGCCAGGCCTCATCGGAGCGCGCGATCATGCCCGCGGCGGCGCCGCACGAAGCGAAGGTCTCCAACCGGCCGCGCAGTCGATCGAAAGCCTGCACGCGCGGGTAGTACATGACGGCGCTGTCGCTGCGGAAGGGCCAGCCGCGCAGTGCATCGAGCGCGGCAGCCGCCGAGGTCCAGCTTGCTGGCGGATCAACCAGCAGCAGCGCCTGCCGGTCGCGGCACAGGCGCGCCGCGACCAGCAGAGTCGACAATCCCAGATCGCGCTCACGCGTCAGGGGCGGAATGCACAGCATGTTGAAGCGGGCGACGCCCTGGAGCGCGAACAGTCCGGTGGCGCCGCTGGCCGCGCCGATGATGTCGTAGTCGGTGAGCGGCGCGCCGTCATCCCCATCGGGATTGGAGAGTGTGTAGCCGACCGCCACGCCACCGGGTCCGCCGGCGGAGCGATCCGGGCGTTGCACGGGAACCGCATCCGCCACGCGCACCAGGCGAGATCCCAGCAGCACGTCGGGGACGAACCGGCCCGAATCGGGCACCACCGACACGCGCCGGTAGATCTCCTGGTCTTCCACCAGCTCCGAACCCGCGGTGCGCACGCGCTGCACCACGAGATTGAAGCGATCGCGCTCGGCGCTGCTCAGGCCGTCATAGTCCACCGAGGCGCGCAGGTACTCGCGCGAGCCGGGATTCAAAGCCACGAGCTTCAGTTCGCTGTCGCCCGCCGGCAGGGCAACGGTCGGCGGGCGCGCGCCGTTGGCGACGCGCACGATGAGTGCCTGGCGACCACCGTTCTCGAAGAACTGCTCGACCGCGTAGGAGAGGGTTGACGGTTGCCACAGACCGCCAAAGTGCCGTTGGAACTCGCTGAAGCCTCTGACGGGCAGCGCCTGGTTGACCGGGCCCTTGAGGGTGCGGCCGACGAAGGCGGCGATTGCGGTCGGCACGCGCTCGATTGCGTGCTCGATCGCTTGCTCGGTGCGGCTTTGTTGTGCGGGTTCTATGCCGGACGCGGGGCTGTCGGCCACTCAAGCGCCTCTTGGGATAAGCCCGCGCGACTCTAACACAGACAGCTGCTCCCTACTTGGTGCGCTGCCGCGCAGGTTCGCTCTCCGTCAGGCGCTGCGCTTCTTCGGCGCGCGCGCGCTCCAGTTCTTCGCGCTTGCGCGCGATCTCCGCGAGCATCAGCTGCAGCCACTCGGACAGCGCCATCAAGGCGAAGACTCCTCAGCCGCCATTCTTGGGACGATCCCGTGGCGCCTTGGCTGCGTCCGGGGCCGGGGCATCGGCAGTCTGCTGCGCCGCATCCTCAGCGGGCGCGCCCGGCTCGATCTCGGAGAGCATCTGCTTGAAGGAGGCTTCATCCATCGGCAGGTCCGACTTGCCATCCCAGGTGGAACCTTCCGGAACCACGTTCTGCACGCGGGGCGCGGCGGCCAGAACCTGTTCCACGGTGGTGTCGGACACGGTGATCGGGACGGGCACGCCGCGCGGAGCGCGCGCGAGAGCCGACACCCGCGTCCAGTCGACTTGGGTCCGGCGCGCCTTCAACTGCTGTTGCAGTGTCGCGGCGAGGGACTTGCTGAGGAGTCTGCGCGGGGCCTTCGCCCACTCGCGCGTATCGTCTTCCAGAACGTCAAAGGGCTGCATGTACAGCTGCCCGTCACGCCAGCCGAACACGAACGGCTGATTGACCACACGCACCTGCGTGCCGAGGGGCACCATGGCGAAGAACTGCGCGATGTCCTCCGGGTACAGGCGGATGCAGCCGTGGCTCGAGCGCAGCCCGACGCCGGCCGGCTTGTTGGTGCCATGAATCAGGTAACTCGGCCACTGCAGGTAGAACGCGTACTTGCCCAGCGGGTTGTCCGGTCCGGGTCCGATCACCGGATCGAGATCCTCGCCGTTCTCGTGGTGCTCCTTGCGCACCGAGACCGGCACGCGCCAGGTGGGATCCTGCTGGCGGCGAACGATCTTCGTGACGCCCTCGGGAGTTCGCCAGCCCACCTTGCCTATGCCGATGGGGTGAGTCAGCACGACGGGCCGTTCGCCGCGCCTGACCGGGGGATAATAGAAAATCCGCATGGCGGCGATGTTGATCACGAGCCCGGTGCGCGGCGCGTCCGGCAGGATGAACTGCGACGGGACCACGATCTCCCGGCCCTCCCCCGGCAGCCAGGGGTCGACCTTGGGATTGGCGCGCACGATCTCCTCGTAACCGACGTTGAAGCGACGGGCGATGTCGGTGAGCGTGTCGTCTTGGGTGGCCGTCACCACCTGCACGACGCCGACGACGTCCTGGGCGCTGTCCAGCTCGAACCGCTCATTGGCCACCGGCGCCGGCAGTGCAGGCGGCGCCGGCGGGGCAGGCGGCGCGGGCGGGGGTGCCGGATGCCGCAACTGGCCCACGAGCGAGCACCCTGCGATCAGCAGGCACGCAAGCGCGGCAGTCGCGACACGGGCCGTGGAACCCTTCATGGCGGAATTATGACCGATGTCGCAAGGGCGCGAATCTCGTCGGTGATGCGCTACAGCAGCACGGGCTGGTTCGGCAGCTCGTGGTCGCTGTGGTGCCGCCCCGGGAAGTGCCGTCCCAGCAGTGCCCCCACGCCCTCGATGCCCGCGATCGAGCCCTCGCGAAAGCGCCCGGCGCGGTAATGCAGCTCCATCTGCCGGCACACCGCCTCCCACTCAGGCTGCGCGACGCGGGCGGCGACGCCGCGGTCGGCGATGATCTCGACCACCCGGTCCGCCATCAGCACGTAGATCAGGACGCCGTTGTTGTGCGCCGTGTCCCACACGCCGAGCTGTCCGAACAGCTGCAGCGCGCGCTGCCGCGGCGGCAGATCATGCCACAGCTCCGGCAGATCGAAGGCGGTCTCGACGACGAAGCGGATCTCCCCGGCATGATGCGCTTCGCAGCTGCCGATGGCCTGTTCGATTGCCGCGCGAACCTGCGGCGTGAAGTGCCGGCGCGTGCTCCAGCGTGTGGTAGCGAGGTGGCGAATGAGACGCAGGAATTTCATGATCACGTCCCTCCTACCAGCTCCCGGAAGCGCCGCCGCCCCCGAATCCTCCGCCACCACCGCTGAATCCACCGCCGCCGAATCCTCCGCCCCCAAGTCCGCCGCCGAATCCGCCCAGGCCGCCGCCGAAGCCCCCGCTACGCGGGTAGCTCGACCAGCCGCTGCCGCGAGCCAGTCCGCCGAGCAGAGTGAACAGAAACGCGCCCGCTGCGGCGAGCAGAGCCAGGAGCAGCGCGTAGCCGGCGATCCACACCAGCAAGCCCGCGCCCGCGGCGGTGAAAGCCGAGCCCAGCGTGCGTCCGAAAATCCCGCGCAGCACCACCGAACCGACGAAAACGGCGAACAGGATCACCGGCAAGGGGGTCGAACCGCGCGCGCGCCGGCCGGACTGCCAATCGTGTTCGGGGGTCGGCAGCGGCTCGCCTTCGATGAGCTTCATCATCTGGTCGAGGCCGGCGTCGATGCCGCCGTAGTAATTCCCCTGGAGGAAGGCAGGCCGCAGGGTCTGCGAAATGATGCGGTTGCACATGGCATCGGTCAGGACGCCTTCCAGGCCATAGCCGACCTCGACGCGCACGCGGTGATCGTTCCTGGCAATGATCAGCAGCGCCCCGTCATCCACCTTTTGCCGGCCGAGCTTCCACTGCTCGACCACCCGGATCGAGTACTGCTCGATCTGCTCGGGTTGGGTCGTAGGCACGAGCAGCACCGCGAGCTGCGAGCCCTTGGCGGACTCGAACGCCGCGAGCTTCTGCTCGAGCGCTGTCTGCTGCTCCGCGGTCAGCGTGCCGGTGAGATCAGTGACGCGCGCGGTGAGCTTCGGGATCGGCTGCAGACCTTGGGCGCCAGACGGCAGCGACTGTGCGGCTGCAGGCGGCGGCGCGACAAGCGCGAGGCCCAGGCCCAGCAGCAGCGGCAGCGCCAGTCCCGCCCGGGGGCGGGCGCGGCTTGACCCTGCGGTCATTTCGTCGCGGGTTGTCCCGAGGGCGCCGGCGCCGCAGCAGCGGCCGGGGCTGGCGGTGCCCCGGGCGGGGAGGTGTCAAAGCTGACTGTCGGGGCGGTCGCGATCTGCTGCTCGTTGGCAACCGTGAAGTTGGGTTTCACCTGGAAACCGAACATTTTCGCCGTGAGATTGACGGGGAAGGAGCGCACCGTCACGTTGTAGGCCTGCACCGCCTGGATGTAGCGATTGCGCGCCACGGTGATGCGGTTTTCAGTGCCCTCGAGCTGCGATTGCAGATCGCGGAAATTCTGGTCCGACTTCAGCTGCGGGTAATTCTCAACGACCACCATCAGGCTCTTCAGGGCCTGGGTGAGATCGCCCTGCGCGGCCTGGTACTTCTGGAACAGCTGCGGGTTGTTGAGCACCTCGGGCGTCACCTGGATGGAGTTGGCCCTGGCGCGCGCCTCGGTTACCCCGATCAGCACCTTCTGCTCCTGGGCAGCGTAGCCCTTCACGGTGTTGACGAGATTCGGGATGAGATCCGCCCGGCGCTGATACTGATTCACGACCTCGGACCAGGCCGCCTTGACGTTCTCGTCCTGTTGCTGCAGGGAGTTGTAACCGCAGCCCGACAGGCCCAGGACCGCGGCAGCCAGAAGGGTCGCAAACCACGCACGCATCGAATTCTCCTTGGGACATCGACTTCGGTCCCCTCGGGCCGAGGGGGCGTGGATTGTCACATGCCGGGGAAAGGCGCGTCGATTGTTCGCGCCGACGGCGCTTGCGCGCCGCAGGGCCGGGACACGCGCCAAAAAAAACCCCAGGTTTTGAGGCCTGGGGTTGATAAGGGCGGACCTTCGATGAAGGGAAGGAAGTCCGCCAGGGGATACCTCAGTGCAATCGCGCCCAGTGCAGGATCCGGATGTCCTCCGAGTCCAGGTCAAAACTATGTGCCAGCAGCGCGCGCAGCTCACGGTTGGCGCGCGTGTTGTTGAGCGGCTCGCGCAGCTCGACTACGCCACTCCACTCGCTGCCGCAGCCGGGGCTCTGCGCCTTGCTGCCAGCGGTGACGAAGTGGGTGTAGTACTTGGTAGCCACGGTTTGCAGGTTAGTAGCGCCGTGCTGCGCCCGTCCGTGAGATGTTCCACAGAACCCCCGATTTCTGTAAAAGGGAGTGCGACATAATTCACAGGATTTCCTGCCGATGAGTCGCTTGCGGCAAACCGCGCCGGCGGGCTCGCAGTACATCACGCCGGAGGGCGCGCGCCGCCTGCGCCTGGAGCTAGAGCTTCTCTGGCGGGACGAGCGCCCCAGGGTCACCCAGGCGGTGGCGGCGGCGGCCGCCCAGGGGGATCGCTCCGAGAACGCCGAATACACCTACGGCAAGCGCCGCCTGCGGGAAATCGACCGCCGGGTACGCTTCCTGCGCCGGCGGCTCGAGGGCATGGTGGTCGTCGACCAGCCCCCCGCCGACCCGGCGCGCGTGTTCTTCGGAGCGTGGGTGCTGCTCGAGTCCGAGGACGGAGCGCAGTCACGCTACCGTATCGTCGGTCCCGACGAGTTCGACCGGGCGCCCGGCTACATCAGCATGGACTCACCCCTCGGGCGCGCGTTGCTGCGCAAGACCCTCGAAGACGAGGTGACCGTGGAGGCTCCCGGCGGCAGCCGCGCGTTCGTGATCGTGTCGATCGAGTACGAGCGGGACTCGCCCTGAGCGGCGCCGCATCGATCAGGCTTACCAGATCACCCGCACGTTCTTGAACTGCCAGGGATCGTTCTTGTCGACGTCTTCGGGGAACAGTCGCTCGCGCTCGTGCAGCGGCGTCCAATCCGTGTACTCCCCGGTCATCGGACCCAGATACGGCATGCAGATCTCGAGATTGCGGCGGAAATCCATCTCGTCAGGCTCGACCACACCGAGGTTGGGGTTCTCCATCGCCCACACCACCCCGGCCAGCACCGCCGCGCACACCTGCAGGCTGGTGGCGTTGTTGTAGGGGGCGAGCTTGCGCGCATCCCCGATCGACAGCTGCGAGCCGTACCAGTAGGCGTTCTTGCGGTGGCCGGCGAGCAGCACACCCAGCTCGTCGATGCCGCTCACGATGTCGTCCATGAGGATGCGCTGGCGCTCCTGCTGCACGTAGTTGCGCCCGGCGAGCTCGAACACCGACATCACGGCGGCGTCGCATGGGTGATACGCATAGTGCACCGTGGGACGGTACGCCAGCTGCGTGCCATCGCGCACCGTGAAGTAGTCCGCCATCGAAATGGACTCGCTGTGCGTGATGCAGAAGCCGTGAAAATGGCCGCCGCGCGGTGTCCAGGTGCGCACGCGGGTGCCGGCGCCGGGCTGCGTGAGGTAGATCGCGGCCAGGCAGCCGGAGTCATGGCGCTTGCCGTCGCGCGGAAAGTTGCGCTCGTGCGTGCCCCAGCCCATCTCACTCGGCTGCGAGCCCTCGCCGACGAAGCCGTCGATCGACCAGGTGTTGACGAATTCACCGGGTTGCTTCGGCTTGCCCGAAACCTGCGTGTCGCGCTCGGCGATGTGGATGACCTTCACGGTGAGCCGACGCGCCAGGTCGCTCCACTCGGCGCGCGAGGCGGGCTTGCCGGCCTCGACCTTGGTGTCGGCGGCGATGTTCAGCAGCGCCTGCTTCACGAAGTGCGACACCAGGCCCGGGTTGGCGCCGTGTGTGAGCACCGCGGTGGGCGCGCGCGCATTGCCGGTCCGCAATGCCAGCGCCTCCTCGCGCAGCACGTAGTTGGTGCGGCGGCTGGCGGGGACGGTCGGGTCGGTGTAGCCGCCCGGCCAGGGCTCGATGCAGGTGTCCAGGTACATCGCGCCCTTTTCCCAGCACAGCTTGATGAGCGCGATGCTCGACACCTCGACCGCAACGTTGATCAGGAAATCCCCGCGTCCCAGCAGCGGATTGAGCACCCGGCGGAAGTTCTCGCGCGTGAGGCGCTCCTTGACGAACTTGATGCCGTACTTGGCGGCCTCCTGGTTCCCCTTGTCCTCCGCGGTCACGATCGTAAGGCGCTCGGGCGCGATGCCGATGTGCCGCAGGATCAGCGGCAGCACGCCCTGACCGATACTGCCAAAACCCACCAACAGGATCCGTCCGGGAAACTCGATGTGAATCTTGTCATTGCTGCTCATGATGCGGCTTCAGATCTCCCTTCACGGCATGCGGGCGCGCGCGCTGTGAAGGGTATCATTCGCGCGGCTCACTCCGCGCGCCCTCTGTGGGTCGCTCGCTCAGCGCCAGTGAGGCGGGTAGGTGCGCTGGTAGCCCGGCAGAGCCGCGACGCGCGCGAGCCAGCGGCCGAGCGACGGATAGTTCACCTCCACCGGCATGAAGCGCGACGACAGCTCGCGCGCCTGCGGTCGCTCGAGCGCACGCTTCAGCAGCTGGATGCCGGGGAAGATGACCATGTCGACCGCCGAGAAGCTATCCCCCACGATCCAGTCGGATTTCGACAGCCGCCCCTCGATGGTACGCGCCTCGCTGGCGACCGCGTGCATCGCCGCCGTGATCTCATCACCGGACAGATCCTCCTTGCCGTTGAAAACCCCGCTGCTGATGCTGTTGAGCCGCGGCTCGATATACGCCTGGTACTCGCAGATGACGCGCATGATGGTGCCGGCTTCCTCCGGCGTACGGCCAAAGATCGGCGGCTGCGGGTACTTCAGGTCCAGGTAGTACAGGATCGCGAGCGACTCGAAGCACACGTAGTCGCCGTCCTTCAGCACCGGCACGCGGCCGCGCGGATTGAGGGCGAGCATCTGCGGGGACTTGTGCTCCTGCTTGGAGAACTGCAGCAGGTGGCTCACGTAAGGCAGACGCTTGTACTCGAGCGCCAGCAGCACGCGCCACGCGAAGGGGCTGCCACTGCCCCAGAAAACCTCGATCGCCATCGCGCCCCCGCGGGAGGTGATGGCTCGATTGTAACGACAACCGCACAGCGCCGAAAATGTATAGGCCAAGCGAGGAGAGTCCTGAACCATGCCGACGACGCTGATCGAGCCAGCCGCACTGGCCGCGCATCTCGCCGATCCCGACTGGGCCATCGTCGATTGCCGTTTCGACCTGGCACGCCCTGAGTGGGGCGCGCTCGCCTGGGCCGCGGGACACATTCCGAACGCGCGCTACGCCCATCTCGATCGCGACCTGTCCGGTCCGCGCACCGCACTGACGGGCCGGCATCCGTTGCCGGCGATCGCGGCGCTTACCGCTACGTTCGGGCGCTGGGGGATAGATAAGGAGGTTCAGGTCGTGGCCTACGACCAGGGCGCGGGCGCCTATGCCGCGCGGCTGTGGTGGCTGCTGCGCTGGCTGGGACACCGGCAGGTGGCGGTGCTCGACGGCGGTTTCGCGGCGTGGGAGCGCGCCGGGCTACCGCTCGAGACGGCTGCCACGGTGCGCGCGCCGCGGCGCTTCACGGCCGCCCCCGCCGCGGATCTGGTCGTGACGACCGCGGCGCTCGCGCAGGCGGTCGCGGCCGGCGCACTGGCGCGCGGGGAGCTCACCCTCGTGGACGCGCGCAGCGCGGATCGCTTCGCCGGCCAGAACGAAACGCTCGACCCGGTCGCCGGCCATATCCCCGGTGCGCGCAACCATCCGTTCTCGGGCAACCTCGATGCGCACGGCCGTTTCCTGAGCGCGCCGGAGCTGCGGCGCGGCTGGGCAGCTACGCTGCGCGAGCGCCCGGCAGCGACGTTGATCGCGATGTGCGGCTCCGGCGTCACGGCCTGCCACAATCTGCTCGGGCTCGAAGCGGCTGGACTTGCCGGCGCGCGGCTCTACGCGGGGTCGTGGAGCGAGTGGATCCGCGATCCGGCGCGCCCGGTGGCGCGGGGTGCGGAAACTTCCTGAGCAGCACTCTTCCTGGTCACACAATTTTGATATAACGCGCCGTGGCTGCCGATCCCAAGAGCGCCGTCAACGGCAATCGAAAATTCAATCCCGCACAGCCCTGGCGGGTCGAGGACTCCCTCGATCTGTACCACGTCGAGGCGTGGGGCAAGGGCTACTTCGGCGTTAACGAGGGCGGCCACGTGGTGGTGCGGCCGGACACGACGGAACGGCACGAGATCGATTTATACGAGGTGGTCGAGGGCCTGCAGGCCCGCGATCTGACCACCCCAGTGGTGGTGCGCTTCTCCGACATCCTCGCGCACCGCTTGCGGCGCCTGCACGATGCGTTCGCCCAGGCGATCACCGAGAACGACTACAAGAACCGCTACGCGGCCGTGTACCCGATCAAGGTGAACCAGCAGCGGCTGGTGGTCGAGGAGGTCTATCGCTACGGGCAGGAGTTCGGTTTCGGGCTCGAGGTGGGTTCGAAGCCGGAGCTGCTCGCGGTGATGGCGATGACCGAGAACGCCCCGGATCGGCTCATCGTCTGCAACGGCTTCAAGGACGACAGTTACATCGAGGCGGTGACGCTCGCCACCAAGCTCGGCCGCACCATCATCCCCGTGGTGGAGAACTTCGAGGAGCTCGGCCTCATCCTCAAGCACGCGACAGGCTACCAGGTGCGCCCGCGCATCGGTGTGCGCGTGAAGCTCTTCAGCGAGGGCTCGGGGCGCTGGAGCGCCTCCGCCGGGGAGAAGTCGAAGTTCGGCTTGTTTATCACCGAGATCCTCGAGCTGTTCAACGTGCTCAAGCAGCACGACATGCTCGACTGCCTGCAGCTGGTGCACTGCCATCCGGGCAGCCAGCTGCAGGACATCCGCCGCGTCAAGGACGCGATCAACGAGCTGGCGCACGTGTACGCGGAGCTCAAGCTGATGGGCGCGGGCCTGCAGTACATCGACGTGGGCGGGGGCCTGGGGGTCGACTACGACGGCAGTGGCACGAACTTCCCCTCGTCGATGAACTACACGCTCAATGAATACGCCAACGACGTCGTCTACCGGGTCGCGAGCGTGTGCAACCTGCGCGACATTCCGCACCCCATGATCGTGAGCGAGTCCGGCCGCGCGGTGGCGGCGTACCACAGCGTGCTGATATTCGATGCGCTCGGCTCCTCGGCGCTCGACAAGTTCCGCGTCACCGGGGACCGGGCCGAGGACTACGGTGGGGACCAGGAATTGCCGCAGCCGGTGCAGGATCTGTTCGAGGCCTACCGCGCGGTGAGCGAGCGGCGACTGGTCGAGTGCTATCACGACGCCCTCACCGCCCGCGAGCAGGTGCTGCAGATGTTCAATCTCGGCCTGCTGTCGCTCGAGTTCCGCGCGCTCGCCGAGCGGCTGTACTGGGCGACCTGCGCGAAGATCCGCGACTCCTGCCGCAAGCTCGAGCGTCTGCCGGAGGAGCTCGAGGACCTGGAATCGATTCTCTCCGATACCTATTTCTGCAACTTCTCGGTGTTCCAGTCGCTCCCGGACAGTTGGGCCATCGACCAGCTGTTCCCGATCATGCCCATCCACCGCTTAGCTGAGCGCCCCACCCGCACCGCCGTGCTCGCCGACATCACCTGCGACTCGGACGGCAAGATCGACCGCTTCGTGTCGCTGCGCGACGTGAAGCGCACACTCGAGGTGCACGAGCTCAAGGCGGACGAGAAGTACTACCTGGCGGTGTTCCTGGTCGGCGCCTACCAGGAAACGCTCGGCGACCTGCACAATCTCTTTGGCGACACCCACGTGGTGCACGTGCGCCTGCACGACGAAGGCGGCTGGTGGATCGAAGAGATCGTCAAGGGCGACACGGCCAACAAGGTGCTTGAATACATGGAGTACGACGTGGCGGAGCTGTATCCGGCGCTGGCGCGCGACTGCGAGCGTGCCATCCGCGACGGGCGCATGACGCTCGCCGAGAGCCAGGCCCTCAAGCGCTTCTACGAGCGCGAGCTCGACGGCTACGCGTACCTCGAGCCCGCCGGCGCTTGAGGCTCTAGAGGCGCACTCCGAACAGCACCAACACGGCGAGCACGACAAACGCTCCGGCGGCAGCGCCGTGCACCCACTTGAGGGACAGCCGTTTCGCCGCCGCCTCCCCCAACAGCACCACCGGCACATCCGCCAGCATCATGCCGAGGGTGGTGCCGGCAACGACCGCGGCCAGAGCGTGGTATTTGGCTGCCAGCGCCAAGGTGGCGATCTGCGTCTTGTCGCCGATCTCCAACAGGAAGAACGAGATCGCCGAGGTGCCATAGGCGCCGAAGCGCGCCGGCTGCTCGCCCGCTGCCGCGGGCCTGTCGGGAATCAGCATCCACACCGCCGTGGCGAGGAAGGACGCTGCCAGCAGGTAGCGCATCAGCGCCGCACTGATGGTCGTGGCGAGCAGCATGCCGAGCGCGCCGGCGGCGAAGTGGTTGGCGAGAGTGGCGGTGAGAATCCCGCCGATGACCGGCACGGGCGCCCGGAAGCGCGCCGCCAGAACCAGGGCGAGAAGCTGTGTTTTGTCGCCGATCTCGGCGAGCGCGACGACGCCTGCCGAAACGAGAAATGCTTCCATAACACCCTTGGTTTGCGTCCCGCAAAGGCCGGGAGTAGCATGCCACGTGCGTTCGTATCCGTCGTGGATGAGTGCGTTTTGTTTGAATGTGTTGACTTCATGTCCCGCCCCGCGCTTCTCATCCGTGCGCGAACGCAGGTGCAGGCCGCTGGCCCAAGCGCTGCGCATTGACTGACCGCCGATCGTGTGCCTTGAAGCCTTGACCTGTTTGATTGTTCACGCGGTACATGCGACCGACCCGTGCGGCTCGCCGCTGTCCGCATTCGCAAGAGAGACTTCCTGATGACGACGATTTACGTGGGCAATCTGCCCTTCAACGCCACCGAGCAGGACGTGAAGACCTTGTTTGAACGTCACGGCAAAGTGGAATCGGTGAAGCTCATCAACGACCGGGAAACCGGCAAACCGCGTGGTTTCGGATTCGTCGACATGCCCCAGGCCGAGGCGCAGACCGCGATCCAGGCCCTGAACGGCTTTCAGATGAACGGCCGGCCGCTGCGCGTCAACGAAGCACAGGAGCGCCCACAACGCCCCCGCCAGGGTGGCGGTCCGTTCCGCCGCTGATCATTTCAGGACTTTGGGGGACAGGAAGACCCCGCCGCGCGCGGGGTTTTTTATGGCGCACATCAGCTAGTGTGCGCATGCCGTGCCCACAGCACTCACGAGGATGACCGACGATGTTCGCGAACCCGAGACTGGCCGCAGCCGCCACCGCCAGCGCGCTACTGGTGGCCGCGTGCGCGGCCACCAGCTCGCGGCAGACCACCGCCGCGGCGCTGACCGGCATCCTGGCCGCCGACTACCGCTCGGAGGAGAACCGCGCTCGCGACCGTTACCGCCATCCGAAGGAAACGTTGCTGTTCTTCGGCATCCGCCCCGAGATGAGCGTGCTGGAAGTCTGGCCGGAACCGGGTTGGTATACGGAGGTGATCGCGCCGCTGGTGCGCGACAAGGGCAAGTACTACGCCGCGGTCATTGCGGCGGACCCCGAGAGCAAACACATCAGCCAGCGTCTGGAGACGTACGCCCACAAGCTGGCCGAGCGCCCGGATCTCTACGGCCGCGTCTCGGTGGTCAGCTTCCCGGCGGATGGGAGCGACGCCGTGCCGCCGGCATCGGTCGACATGGTCGTGACTTTCCGCAATATCCACAACTGGATGTCGCGGGACATGGCAGCACCGGCACTCGCCACCATGTACCGCGCGCTCAAGCCCGGGGGCGTGCTGGGCGTGGTCGAGCACCGCGGCAATCCCGCCGTGGCGCAGGACCCGAGGGCCAAGAGCGGGTACGTCAACGAGGACTACGCGATCAGGCTGATCGAAGCGCAGGGCTTCAGGCTGGTCGCCAAATCCCAGGTGAACGCCAACCCGAAGGACACCAGGGACTACGAGCAGGGAGTGTGGACCCTGCCGCCCACTTACCGCTTGGGCGACAAGGACCGCGACAAGTACGCCGCCATCGGCGAGAGCGACCGCTTCACGCTGCGCTTCGTGAAGCCGCTGAAGTAGTCCTCACCACATATCGCGCAGCCGCGCACCGACGTCCATGGTCACCGACGCGCTGCTCTGGCGCAGAGCGTCGCCGCCGGCGAGCACCGCTCCGTGGAAGGTCACCGCGTCGAGGGTCTTGTGCACCTTCTCGGTCATGAAGCGGCTGCGTCCGCCGTACACGTGCGCATCTGCCTGTCGCGACTGGTGCGTGAGATGAAACTTGAGCGGCACGACCAGCAGCAGGTCGTTCTGCGCGCGGGTGAGCGCGACATACAACAGCCGCCGCTCCTCCTCGATGAGCTCGGGCCTGCCGGTGGAGAACTCGGAAGGGAAGCTGCCATCCACGACGTTCAGCACGTAGACGGTGTCCCACTCCATGCCTTTCGCCGAGTGGATCGTCGACAGCACCAGGTAGTCCTCATCGAGCGTCGGTCGGCCGGCGAGGTCACTGGTGGCGTGCGGCGGATCGAGTGTGAGCTCGGTGAGGAAGCGTTCGCGCGACGGATACTGCCCCGATAGCACCTCCAGTTGCTCCAGGTCCCCGAGCCGCGTGTGGAATTGCTCGTACAGCCGCTCGAAATGCGGCCGGTACCACTCACGCGCCAGATTCAGCTGCCCGGGCCATGGCCGCTGCGGATCGGCGAGCGCTTGCATGAGCTCGATCAGCCGCTGCCAGTCGATCTCCGCGGTCTGCGGCGGGCTGAAGGCCTTGAGGGTTTCGAAGGAGTGCCCTCCCGCCTCCAGCTGCTCGATCGCGGCGCGTGCATTGACCGGTCCCATCCCCGGCAGCAGCTGCAGGGTGCGGAACGCTGCCAGGGTGTTGCGCGGGTTGTCGGCCCAGCGCAGCACCGCGAGCAGATCCTTGATGTGCGCCGCCTCGAGAAACCTCAAGCCCCCGTACTTCACGAACGGCACTTTGCGCTTCGCCAGCTCCACTTCCAGGATGTCGCTGTGGCTCGCGCTTCTGAACAACACCGCCTGGCGCTTGAGCGGCACGTTCGCCTCGCGGCGCCTGAGCACCTCGGTGCACACGTATTCCGCCTGCGACTGCAACTCGTCCACCGTGACGACGCGCGGCCGCGCGCCTTGACCGCGGATCGAGAGCAGGTACTTGCGGTGCTGCCGCGGCGCCTCGGCCATGAGCGCGTTGGCGACATCGAGCACCTGCTGGGTCGAGCGGTAGTTCTGCGCCAGCGTGACCACCTCGGCGGCGGGCTGGAAGCGCTCCGGAAAGCCGAGAATGTTTTCCACGGCGGCGGCACGGAAGGAGTAGATCGCCTGGGCGTCGTCGCCGACCGCCGCCAGTCCCGCGCCGTCGGGCTTCAGCGCGTGCAGGATGTCCGCCTGCAGCCGGTTGGTGTCCTGGTACTCGTCGACCAGCACGTGATCGAAGTGGGCGCCGATGTGCTGCGCCAGGCGTGGCTCGGACATCATCGCGTGCCAGTACAGCAGCAGGTCATCGTAATCGAGCAGGCTCGCGTGCTGCTTCTGTTCCACGTAAGCCCGATACAGCCGCGTGAGCTCCTCCTCCCATTCCGCGCACCACGGGTAGTGCTGCTGCAGCGTCTCGTGGAGCGCTGTGTGGGTGTTGACGCGGTTGGAGTAGATCTGCAGGCAGGTCTCCTTGCGCGGGAAGCGCTGTTCCTTGCCTGCCAGCCCCAGCTCCTGACGCAGACTGTCCATGAGGTCCGCGGCATCGCCGCGATCGATAACGCTGAAATGCGGATCGAGCTGCAGATGTGGCGCGTAGTGCCGCAGCAGACGGTTGCCGATGGAGTGAAAGGTACCCGTCCAGCTCAGGCGCTGGGCGATGCTCTGGCCGATGCCGCCCAGGGGTTCGTTGAGCGCCTTGCGCGTGATTTCCTGCGCGCGGCGGCGCATTTCAGTGGCCGCGCGGCGCGTGAAAGTCAACATCAGGATACGGGCCGGATCCACGCCGTGGATCACGAGGTGCGCCACGCGATGCGCCAGAGTGTCGGTCTTGCCGGTGCCCGCGCCGGCGACGATCAGTAGCGGCCCCGCGCGGTAGCCGTTCTCGGCAAGCGCCTCGCCGTGAGTCACCGCCTTGCGCTGTGCGGAGTTGAGTTTTTCGAGGTGCGCGGTGGTGGCCATGGCTTTCCGAGGCGGACTATACCTGCCGCCAACATCCTGTGGCGACCCGACGGCGCGCGCTGCGTCACACCGCACACACGCCGCGACGCACGCCGCGGGTGCGGCACCCGGTGGGCTGCGGTTACGATGGGTGCCATGAAACCGGAAAAGCAGACCCTGCAGTTCGCGGGACGCGTCATCTCCGTCACCACCGACGAGGTAGTGCTGCCGAACGGGCACCGGACACTGCTGGAAGTCGTGCATCATCCGGGAGGCGCAGCCGCGGTCGCGCTGGATAAGCACGGGCGCGTCTGTCTGCTGCGCCAGTACCGTTATGTCGCCGACGGCTGGCTGTGGGAGTTGCCGGCGGGCAAGCTCGAGCCCGGCGAACCCGCGCTGCTCGCCGCGCAGCGCGAGCTCATCGAAGAAGCCGGGGTGAGCGCGCGGGAGTGGGCGAGCCTCGGCACCTGCCTGAGCTCACCGGGGGTGTTTACCGAGAGCCTGCACCTGTTTCTTGCGACCGGGATCGAGCCCGCGGCCGCCGCGCACGAGAGTGCCGAGGTAATCGAGGTCCACTGGGTGCCGATCGACGCGGCCTGCGCCTGGGCGCTCGATGGCACGATTACCGACAGTAAGACCGCCCTGGGCCTGCTGCGCGCACGACATATCACCGCGCGCAGCGCGTTGCCGGGGCCTTTGAATACATTGGCGAAAATTCCGTGACGGATCTCGCGGAAGCGCAACGCCACCCGCGGTTACTCTGCACCCAGGGGGAATCAGAGCTACTGTGGACCAATCGACCAAACCAGGACCCATCCCGCCGGAGTCAGTGCCCGATACCGAGCGCCGCCGGATCGGGGAGGTGGTGCACGATGATCGAGGCAACGCCTCGGTCAGATGGCTCGATGCACCCTCCGATTACCAGCGTCCGGTGCTCGAAGTCGCGCCCGACAGCGCCGCGGCCCGCAAGCTCGAGGAAAGCTTCGACCCCTACGGACGCGGCGCCACGCCCGGCACCGCCAGCAGCACGCCCGACACCGCCACCAGCAAACGCAGCACCGGCAACACCACGCGCACCGACCTGCGCAAGCTCTCGGAATGGATCAAGATGATGCGCGAGCTCGAGGAGCGTAAGCGCAACGGGGGCGATCAGGACTGAAGCGGCGGACGGGCAACCGGGCGCACACACGCGGGTGCGCGCGCAACCGCTTCGCTTACTCGCACTGCTCGATGTGCGCGCGCTTGCGCGCGTTGCTCAGGCGATAGAACCTGCGCAATTCGGCCAGCACTTCACTCTCCCCACCACCGTGCGCCTGGCGACCGCGCCCGCGCGACAGTGTCTGCTCGAGGCGCCGGCAGAATTTCTCCGCATAGCGGCTCGCCTCGCGATACAGCCCGGCGCGCGCCTGCGTCAGGCTCGGATCCACCCGGGTGCGCTCGAACAGCACGCGACGCAATTCCGCCGGGAAGCGTCCGGGAAACTGCCGGCGCAGCAGCCAGTAGCTCGCCACGTACTTGTCGACCTCCGCCTGCATCTCCAGCTCGAGCAGCGACACCGGCCGGTCGTGGCCGGCATTCCAGGCGAGGTACAGGAAGTGACTCACGCCCTCGAGCGCGGTCCAGCAGTCGGCGACATTGCCCGCGTGCAGGCACACCAGGGGATCCTCGTGCGCCAGGCGCTGCAGCAGCGCCGGGTCCAGATACAGCGACATGACGACTTCGTCGCTCCCCGCGAGCGGCTGGGCCACGAGCAGCTCCTCGTCCGCCGTGCCGCTGCGCGCCGCATGCGGCAGGCGCCCGCGGTCGGTGACCAGGAAGTCGTAGACGTCGTGAGCGATGCTCACGTCGTAGATGCCGCCGATGAGATCCTGCAACCGCGACAGCAGCATGGATCAGTGCGTGAAGGCGGTTCCGCCGGCGCTGGTGGGATCGACACCCAGGCGCTTCAGCAGTGCGTAGCTGCGCCCGCTCCCGGTCTTGAGCCAGATCTCGTACAACCGCAGGATGTCCCGGTCGGAGTGCGTGTAAGAGGTCTCGCTCACCTCGTTCAGGGCATCCACCATGGGCTGGAATTTGTCTGCCAACTCGGCGAACACCGCCCCCAGTACTCGCCCCCGGCCCCGCGAGGTCGCGTGCGCGAGCGCGGCGTAGGCGCGCCCACCCATCGCGACGTGGTAGTCGATGTCGATGAGCTTGGCGGCGAAACTGTGCGCAAAGAATCCGGCGATGAACAGCGACACATCGCCCAGGCGTTGCAGGGCGCGGTTGCGTTCGGCAACGCTGGGCGCCTCGAGCGCCTCGCAGAGGATCGCAACCAGCGGCCTCAGCCGCATACCCTCGGGCGTGCGCTCGTACAGCGCCTCCGAGCGCGCAAACAGCGTGAGCAGATTCACCACGTAGTGCTCGGTCTGGTCTTCGACCGCGAGGCGCTGCTTGGCGAGCGCGCCTTGCAGCGAGTCCTTGAAGAACTCGCGCAGATTCGCCACCGGTAGCACGCGTCTGGAAGCCTCGCTCATCGGTTCTTGCATCCTCCTCAATATTGAACGCTTCTGCCATGGGTAGGTTCACCCGGAGAGTACTGATAATTCCGTGATCCGCTACGCTGATCGGGCGCAGAATCCGCCTGCAGGGTTGGCAGCGCGGCCGGCACAGTGCTAATAACTCATCAGGGGGAGCGTTGGACCCGCAGCCGCTGAGCGTCCCGCGTGACGGGTTTCTCGGTCTGTCCGGCTATCACTGGCTGGTCATCGCGGCCGGCTGGGCGGGCTGGGGCTTCGATGTCTTCGACGCGGTGTTGTTCAACTTCGTCGCCCCGGACTGCATCCCGACGCTGCTGCACCTGCCGCGCGGCTCACACGCCGCCCACCAGGCCACGGTGTTCTGGACCGGCGCCATCACCTCGATCCTGCTGGTGAGCTGGGCGCTGGGCGGAGTCCTGTTCGGCTGGGTTGCGGATCGAGTGGGACGCAAGCGGGCGCTGTTTGCGACCATCGCGATCTACGCCGCCGGCACCGGCCTGTGCGCGCTGGTGACCAACATCGGGCAGCTGATCGCGTGCCGCGTCATCGCGGCCCTCGGAATCGGCGGGGAATGGGGCATCGGGGCAGCCCTGGTCGCGGAGGCGGTACCGGTAGGCCGACGCGTGGAAGCCGGCGTCATCATGCAGACCGCCTCACCGCTCGGCATCGTGCTGGCGAGCGCCGTGAACTATCAGATCGCCGGCGTGTGGTTCGCGCACGCACCGCAGAGCTCCTGGCGTTATGTGTTCCTGGCGGGCCTGCTGCCGCTGCTGGTCGCCCTCGCAGTGCGCCTGTTCCTGCGTGAGAGTGCTCACTGGACGGCGAGCCACGCCGGCGGCCAACCCTCCACGCCGCGCGAGCTGTTCGCCCCGGGGATGCGTGCCGCCACCGTGAGCGGGGTTTTTACGGCCGTCATCGCGGTGCTCACCTGGTGGGCCTGCAACGCGTTCATTCCGCTCCTCGGCCGCACGCTCGCCGCCGAGCACGCCGTGCGCGCAGGCCTCCTGCCGGCGGCTGCGACGCAGCTCGCCGCCGCATGGCAGGCGCACGCTTCGAACGCCTTCAATCTCGGCGGGCTGCTGGGCGCGTTCGCGGCGGTGCCGCTCGCAAAACGGCTCGGCCGCCGCCCGATGTTCATCGCTTACTTCCTGTTCTCGGCCATCGCGCTGTTCGTCACCTTCGGCCTCGCGCTCGCGCCGCAGACGCGCCTCGCCATGCTGTCCATGGTAGGCGCCGGTGTGTACGGCATCTTCGGCGCCTTCACCTTTTACCTGCCGGAACTGTTCCCCGCGCGCCTGCGCGCCACGGGCGCGGGCTTCTGCTACAACATCGGGCGCCTCCTCGCCGCCGGCGGCCCGTTCGTGATCGGGCTGGTCTCCGCCATGGCGGGCGGCTCGAGCGCTGCGCTGATGCACGTGCTGTTCTGGGTTGCGCTGGTGCCGCTGGCCGCAGCGCTGGTGGCGCCCCGGGTGATCGTGGAGACCCGCGGACGCGCGCTGCCCGCCTGAAGCGGCACGGCCCAGCTCTTGCGGCCGGCCCGGCAGTGTATTATCGAGGTCCCAAGCAATGGCGCGCACGTTGCTCAGCACCCCCTGAAGGTTACATTCAATGGCGCCGCTCACGCTCGTCATCGGCAACAAGAACTATTCCTCGTGGTCACTGCGGGCGTGGCTGCTGATGAAGCACGTGGGCGTTGCGTTCGACGAGGTCGTGATCGCGCTCGACACCGCCAGCACCCACGACGAGATCGAGCGCTACGGCCCCAGCGGCCGCGTGCCGGTGTTGCTCGACGGGGAGCTGCGCGTATGGGACTCGCTCGCCATCTGCGAGTACGTCGCGGAGCTCACCGGCAAGGGCTGGCCGCAGGCGCGCGAGGCGCGTGCGGTGGCGCGCTCCGTCAGCGCGGAGATGCACTCCGGCTTCACCAACCTGCGGACCCTGTGGCCGATGAACGCGCGGGCGCGCAACCGACGCACCGCGGTCATGCCGGGGCTGGAAGCGGATATCGAACGCATCGATGAGATCTGGAACGACTGCCGGCGGCGCTTCGGCGCTGGCGGCGCCGGACCGTGGCTGTTCGGCCAATACACGGTTGCGGATGCCATGTACGCTCCGGTCGTGCTGCGCTTCAAGACCTACGGAGCCCGCATCTCCGAGACGGCGCGCTGGTACATGGCAACCGTGCTCGAGGACGGCGCGCTGCAGGAATGGCTGCAGGCCGCCAAGCAGGAGCCGTGGACGATCGCCGTCGACGAAGTCGGCTGATGCCACGGCGGTTCGCTGCGCCGCGCATCTCACCATGCCTCTGAGCCTGCGCCTCGCATCCTGGCTGCTGGTGTGCTCGCTCACCGCGCTCGGCGGCGCCGTACGCGCGGCCGACACGGGCAACGCGCCCTTCACGGTGGAAGACCTGGTGCTTCTGAAGCGCATTACCGATCCGCAGCTCTCCCCGGACGGCCGCCAGGTCGCCTTCGTGCAGCGCGAGACGGACCTGGACGCCAACAGGGGCCGCACCAGCCTGTGGCTGCTGGATCTCACGCCCGGCACTGCGCAGCCGCGGCGCCTCACGGACGTCAAGGCGAACGACTCGAGCCCGCGCTGGTCGCCCGACAGCCGCACGCTCTACTTCCTGTCGGCGCGCTCGGGCAGCTCGCAGGTGTGGCGCCTGGCGCTCAGCGGGGGCGAGGCGCAGCGCGTCACCGACTATCCGCTCGACGTGGGCGCGCTCAAGCTTTCCCCGCGCGGGGACCTGCTCGCCCTCACCATGGAAGTGTTCCCGGACTGCGCCACGCTCACCTGCACCCGGGAGCGCCTGGAGGCGCGGGCGAAGGACAAGGCGACCGGGCGCACCTACGAGCGGCTCTTCATCCGGCACTGGGATGCCTGGAGCAACGGCACGCGCTCGCACCTGTTCACCGCGCACCTCGCGCCCGACGGCGCGGGCGCGGCGCCCATCGACGTGTCCAAGGGCTTCGATGCGGACATTCCGGGCAAGCCCTTCGGGGGCGATGAGGACTTCGCCTTCAGTCCCGACGGCAAGTCGTTGGTGTTCTCGGCGCGCATCGCCGCTCGCACCGAGCCCTGGTCGACCAACTTCGATCTGTTCCAGACGCCGGTGGACGGCAGCGCGGCGCCGGCGAATCTCACCGCCAGCAACCCCGCCTGGGACGCCCAGCCCGTGTTCCTCGCCAACGGAGATCTGGCGTGGCTGGCGCAGGAGCGTCCGGGCTTCGAGTCGGACCGCTTCCACATCATGCTGAAGGATGCGCGCAGTGGCGCAGTGCGCTCTGTCACGGGCGGCTGGGATCGGAGCGTCCACCACCTTGGCGCAACGCCCGACGGCAAGGCCCTGCTGGCCAGCGTCGATGAGCTGGGCCAGGCACCCTTGTACCGGATCGACCCGAAGAGCGGGACGCCGGTCAGGCTCGTTGCCGGCGGCGCGGTGGAGGCGTTCAGCGCCGGACGGGAGCGCGTGGTGTACGCGCGCGCGGACCTGGGCGGTCCCGCCGACCTGTACTCGGTTGCGCTGCGAGGCGGGCCGCCGGTGCGGCTAACGGATGCGAATCACGAGCGGCGCGCCAGCCGGCACATGGGCGAGTTCGAGCAATTCAGCTTCAGGGGCTGGAACGACGAGACCGTATTCGGCTATGTCGTGAAGCCCTTTGGGCTGGAGCCCGGCAAGCGATACCCGATCGCGTTCGTGGTGCACGGCGGACCGCAGGTGAGCTTCGGGAACCTGTGGACGTACCGCTGGAACGCACAGGCGTTCGCCGGCGGCGGCTACGCAGTGGTGATGATCGACTTTCACGGCTCGCCCGGTTACGGCCGGGCGTTCACCGACTCCATCAGCCGCGACTGGGGCGGGAAGCCCCTCGTCGATCTGCAGAAAGGGCTTGCGGCCGCGATCGAGAAGTACCCGTGGCTCGACGGGGAGCGCGCCTGTGCGCTCGGCGCCTCCTACGGGGGCTTCATGATGAACTGGATCGAGGGTAACTGGCCGGATCGCTTCCGTTGCATCGTCAATCACGACGGGCTGTTCGACCAGCGCATGATGTACTACGCCACCGAGGAGCTATGGTTCCCCGAATGGGAGTTCGGCGGCCCACAGTACGAGAACCCGCAGGGCTACGAAGCGGTGAATCCGGTCGACTTCGTCTCCAGGTGGCGCACCCCGATGCTGGTCATCCACGGCGAGCAGGACTTCCGCATCCCCTACCCGCAGGGGATCGCCGCCTTCACGGCGCTGCAGCGGCGCGGCATCGAGAGCCGGCTGCTGGTGTTCCCGGACGAGAATCACTGGGTGCTGAAACCCGCCAACAGCATCCTGTGGTATCACACGGTGCTGGGGTGGCTCGACGCGCATCTGAAGGACTCACCTCACCAGCCGAGCACTCCGTAGACGCGGGATCGCCGCGGCTCGACGCGCATCTGAAGGACTCACCTCACCAGCCGAGCACTCCGTAGACGCGGGATCGCCGCGGCTCGACGCGCATCTGAAAGATTGAGGCACCAGTCCCGTAGTTAGGGTAAACCCCTACGCTCACTCCACCGGCGGCGAGATTCGCAGCCCCGCCACGCCAATGCTGCTTCGTCAGAGGCGGAACATCGGCGGCGCCGAGCCTGCCGAAGTCAACACACAGTGTTAGACTCGCGCGCGCGCCTGGTCGCGCTCACAACAAACCGCTGCTGGGGGCATAGACAAAGCCGGTGAACCGAGGGGAGACACCCATGAAACCAACTACGCCGATTGCATTGATTTTGGGTACCGCGGCACTTGCGGCACCGTTCACGCCGAGCACCGCGCAGGGGGCGCCGGCACTGGCCTCGTACACGGTCTATGCATCCGGACTCAACAACCCACGAGGGCTGAAGTTCGGACCGGATGGTGAACTATACGTCGCCGAAGGCGGCCTCGGCGGCACGCAGCTTCCGCCTGACGATCCGAATTGCGTCGTACCCGACGCGGGACCGTACCGCGGCAGCACGGTCGGCTCGCGCATTTCGCGGATCGATCGCGACGGTAACCGCACCACCGTCGCCGACAACATCCCCTCGAGCCAGACCAATCCCGACATCGGCTCCCTCGTCAGCGGCGTCGCCGACATCGCCTTTGTCGACGGGAACCTGTACGGGATCCTGGCCAGCGCCGGCTGCTCGCACGGCGTGCCGAGCATTCCCAACGGCGTCATCCGCGTACACCGCAACGGAACCTGGACTGTGATCGCGGACCTCAGCGCCTATGTCAGGGCTAACCCGGTCGCGCACCCGAACCCGGGTGACTTCGAGCCCGACGGCACCTGGTACAGCATGATCGCGGTCGATGATGCGTTTTACGCCGTCGAGCCCAATCACGGCGAGGTCGACCGCATAACCACTCACGGCAGGATCAGCCGGCTCATCGACGTGTCGGCGAGCCAGGGGCACGTGGTGCCGACGGTGATCGCCCGCCGCGACGGCAATTTCTACATCGGCAACCTCGGTCGGTTCCCGCAGAATGCCGGCAGCTCAAACATCTGGAAGATCACGCCGCGTGGTCAGATCTCGCTCTACGCGACCGGTTTCAACATGGTGCTCGGGCTCACCTTCGATCGCCGCGGTCGCATGTATGTGCTGCAGAATTCGGAGGCACCGGCGCCGACCCCGGGAACGGGCAGTGTGGTGCGCCTGAGCCGCGATGGCAGCCAGCGCAGCACGATCGTGAACGGATTGTTCCTGCCGAGCGGCATAACCTTCGGACCTGACGGGAACCTGTACATCTCGAATGTCGGCTTCGGTGCGCCGCCGGTCGGGCTCGGCCAGATCCTGAAGGTGAAGTTGCACGACGACGACTGACCAAGGGCGTGACTCGCTGCCGCGGCGGCCGATCGCGATTCTGTCCGGTCGGTCGCCGCTAGCGGGTTTTGCGCAGGCGGTAACCGGCGAGCGCCAGTGAGTCGGCGGTCAGTTCGGCCGCGGGTGCCCCAGCCGCCGTGGCGCTATCGCGGCAGAGTTTCGGGTCCTGCGTCGCGGTAAACTGTTCGCCGACTTTCTTCCATGCCAACTCGCACCCCGGCACGCTCTGCACGTCCTCGACCACGACGCCGGTGAAGAGCTCCGGATGCTCCTGCCCGTCGCGCCAGCGCCGCGGCTCGGCGAAGGTGTAGACGGTCTCGAGGATGCCGCGCTTCTCATCGACCTGGAAGCTGAACATCCGCTCGCTCATGACGCGGCGCGGATCGTCGGCGGCCATCTCCTGCACATAGAACACGTGATGCCCGAGGCGCGGGGCGTACACCTTGACGATGATGAGCGCGATGCGGTCGTGCGGCGGCTGCAGGCGGCGCTGTGCGTCGCTGTCGGCCTGGGCGGTGTTGTCGTAGCGGCCCGGCAGCCAGCCCAGAAGCTGCGTGAGCTCGCTCTCGCGGAGCCTCGCCTGGTCGGCACAGGCGCCGAGCAGCCCGAGGGCGGCCATCGCGGTCGCGGCGGCGAGCGTGGCGGGCGCGGCCTCAGCCATACGAGGCCCGCCACTGCGCGCGATATCGCAGTCCGAGGTCCATGAGGCGCTCGAGCAGCTCGCTATAGGGCGTACCCGCGGCGCGCGCCGACTCGGCAAAGTCCTCGGCGGTCTCGAGATTCGGGTTGGCGTTGGCCTCGAGCACGTAAACCTGGCCTTGCGGGGTCACCCTGAAATCCATGCGAGCATAGCCGGACATGCCGAGCGCGCGGTAGATGCGGCGCGAGAGCCGATCGAGCGCGGTGAGCACCGGCGCAGGCAGATCGGCGGCGGCGTGGGTGGTGATGCCGTACTTCGCCTGGTAGCGCTTGTCCCATTTCACCTTGCGCGTGGCGATGGCCGCGAGCGAATCCGGCATGGAGCCGAACACCATCTCCCACACCGGCAGGCGCGTGAGCCGCTCGTTCCCCATCATCCCGACGTACAGCTCGCGGCCCTCGATGTATTCCTCCACCAGGGCATCGGATTTCACCTGCTCGTGAACGAACTCGATGCGTTCCTTCAGCTTCGCGGCATCCTCCACCACCGAAGCCTGGGCGATCCCGAGGGATGCGTCCTCGACCGTGGATTTCACGAACAGCGGGAAACGCAGCTTGCGCGGCACATGAAAGCGCGCGCCGCGCCGGAACACGGCGAACTGCGGAGTGGCGATGCGGTGAAACGCCAGCAGCTGCTTGGAGAGCGACTTGTCGCGCGACAGCAGCAGCCCGCGCGGATTGCAGCCCGTGTAGGGCTGGCGCATGAGTTCCAGGAACGCCACCACGTGCTGATCGTAGGTGACGATGCCGTCGAATTCCTCCAGCAGGTTGAAGACGATGTCCGGTTGCCAGTCGGCGATCGCGCCGCGCAGCTCGGTGAGGCTGTCGAGCACGCCGATGCAGCGCACGTCATGCCTGAGTTTGCGCAGCGTGCTGGTAACGTCGTACTCGGTGCGCCACTCTTCGATTTCCTTGTCGCTGTGACCTTCGAGAGTTTCCGGAGGCACCAGGCTCGCGTGCACCACGACGAGCGTGCGCAGTCGTCTCATAGCGGCAAGTGCGGAGTCTCGCCCTGGGAGTAAAGCCCCGTGAGCCGCTCGAGCATCCAGCGCGAGTAGCGCAGGGCGTCGCGGCGGTTGCCGCACACGTAGAGTTTCAGCCGCTCACTGCGCTCGATGAGCATGCGCAGAACCTGATCGACGCTGTAGCGCTCGATCCGCAGCGCCCGCGCCACCGCCGGGGTCAGCGGGCGCAGGGCCGCGCGCAGCAGCGTGGCCGCCCGCGGGGTGTCCGGGCGTGAGCGCTCGGGGCTGAAGGCGCGGCGCAGCAGCTCATCGGCAAGTCCGCGCCGGATCAGGCGGTTGCGCGCGAGCTTGCGGCGATAATGCTGCGCCAGGGTGCGGGTGTTGAGTTCGAGCGGTTCGATGCGCGTGCGGTTGCGCACCGGGGGGCGCACGCCGCGCACGCTCGCCACCAGCTCATCGACCGCCCGCAGCTTGTGCAGCGCCGGCCAGTCCGCGTAGCTCTTGCGCCAGCCGGACTTGGGCGTCAGCCACACCGCGAACGTTTCGGCAAAGTCCTCGGTCGGATGCGCCTGCGCGTACCACTCGCCCAGGTGATGCACGTAGCGCCGGCTGCCGGGGCGAGCCCGGTAGCGCGCCGGATACGGAAGCGAGGCGGGTCCAAACACGGTGCGCCAGCTTTTGCGCCGCCGCAGCCGGTAGGCGTTGTCGAGCGCGTGTCCGGCCTCGTGACGCAGGATGCGCAGCAGCAGCCGTGTGTTGCCGCCTTCCGCCTCGCCCATGATGCGCCGCTCGAGCCGCTCGAGCCGCGGATGCGCGAGGTAGAACGGCACCGCAATGCCCGGCACACCGTCGGGCGCAAACCACTCCTCGGACAACCACACGTGCGGGCGGATGCTGACGCCGCGGCGCTCGAGGTCCGCATACAGGCGCCGCACGTGCGCGGCAAGCGGGGAGCGCTGGATGGAAAGCTTCAGATCGCAAAAGCGCTTGGTCAGCAGCTGCTCGTCGGACAGACGCACCCAGGGCCGAACCTTGGCGCGCGCGGCGATTTTCGTCCGGCGTGTCGGGGACATGCGTGCGAGGCGAATGTGCGAGGGAATACAGGGAAGCGAGCTTACCCCGAGCGCTCGCGCGCTGTCTGCTACGCAGGCTCGGTTCGTCGCGCTCTCCAGCCGCCGTGGCGGTCAGCCGCTGAACTCCAGCAGCGCGTGGGCGAGCAGCCGATCCGCGCTGCTCTCGATCAATTGCTTCTTGATCAGGCTGTTGCGCCACAAAGCGGGGATCGCGCTTGCCCTGTAGTGTGCACCGGCGAGCGCGCCGCACGCCGCGGCCATCACATCGGAAGCGCCGCCGAGGTTGGCGGCCGACAGCACCGCATCGCGAAAATTCCCTGTGCTGGCAAAGGCTTCCAGCGCCGCGGCGAGCGCAGCCGGCGCGGTGTTGCCGCCGCCAGCCGGGATCGGGTGCAGCGCCGCATCGAGTACGGACTGCGCCTGCGCCAGGATCACGGGCCGGGGCTCACCCGAGAGCGCCGCGTGCAGCGCCTGCGCCAGCGCGCGACATGCCGTCAGGACGGCCGGCGCCTGGCAGGTGGTGCGGGCGGCCTCGGCGGCCCGCTCGCAGGCAGCCGCGGGCTGCGCGAAGAAATACATCGCCACCGGCGCGACGCGCGACAGGGCCTCCGGATCGAGCGCCTCGGGATCGTGCGAGCCGGAAAACGGCTGCTGCCGCCACTGTGCGAGCGCCAGCGCGCGGGCCGTGCCCGCGGTGATCCCGACGCACTGCCCGGTGCAGGACAGATACCCTTCCTGCTGCCAGCGGCGGTAGCGCGCGACCTGGTCGCGGGCATCGAAGCCTTCGCACTCGAGCAGGCTCTCGGCGAGGCACAGCGCCATCGCGGTGTCGTCGCTCCAGCCGCCGCGGGGCAGGTCAAAGGGACCGCCGCCGAGCATGTCGCCCACGGGGGTGAATTTCCCCGGCCGTCGGAATTGGGTGGCAGCCGCGACCGCATCCCCCACCGCCTGCCCGAGGAGCGCGCCGAGGAAGCGCTCCCGCAAGCCGCGCGCCGCCGACAGGGTGGCGGGCTCAAACAGCGGATCCGCGCGCGGCGCCCGCGGGCGCACCCAGCGCCGCACGTACTCCGTCTGCTCGGGGGTCTCCGGAACCTGCGGCCACAGCGCCGCGCGTCCGCTCTGCTGCCACAGGCGATTGAGCTCGTCCACGGCCGCATTCCCCGCCAGCCCGCGCTCGACCAGCAGGCAGCCGGCCACCGTGCCGGTGCGGCCGATCCCGGCACGGCAGTGCAGGTAGACCACCCGGCCCGAGCGCAATGCCTCGCGCAGGCAATCGAGGAGCTCTGCCATGTGCCCGGGCTGCAGCGGAATGCCGTGATCGGGGATCGGCTTGCGGAAGTAGTCGACGCCGGGCGGAAGGTCTGCGTCGTAGGGTGGGAGCTCACCGCTCTGTGTGAGGTCCAGAAAGCAGCTGACGCCCGCCTCCAGCAGGCGCTGCAGGCGCACCCGGGTGGCCGCCGCGGTGGACCCGCCCGGATGCTCACCGGCGAGCAGTTGACCCGGAAGCACCCAGTAGCAGTTCGACAGCGGTAGCGCGGCAGGCGCGGCGAGCGGGGAGGCGTCCATCCATGGCTCTCTTTAGGCAGGTGCCGGGAGTGCGGCGAAGTCCGCGAGGGCGTCCTCATCCTGCTCACTCATCGCAGCCACTCTGCGCCCCTCGAGGCCGCCAAAGTCGAAGCGCCGGGTGTCGGCCAGATGCTCGGGCTCGACGTTGCGCAGCGCTGAAAAAATCGACTCGGTGCGACCGGGGAACTCGCGCTCCCAGTCCGCGAGCATTTTCTTCACCGCCACGCGCTGCATATTGTCCTGTGAGCCGCACAGCGTGCAGGGGATGAGCGGGAAGGCGCGGCCACGTGCGTAGCGGGCGATGTCGCGCTCGGCGACGTACGCCAGCGGCCGGATGACCACGTGGCGGCCGTTGTCGGACAGCAGCTTCGGCGCCATCGCCTTCAGGCGCCCGCCGAAGAACAGGTTGAGAAACAGCGTCTCGACGATGTCATCACGATGGTGCCCGAGCGCGATCTTGGTGATGCCGTTCTCGGCAGCGAAGCGGTACAGCGCCCCACGCCGCAGCCGCGAGCACAGGCCGCACAGGGTGCGTCCCTGCGGGACGACGCGCTTCACGACGCTGTAAGTGTCCTGCTCGATGACGCGGAACGGCACGCCCAGGCCCTGCAGGTACTGCGGCAGCACCTGCGCGGGAAATCTGGGTTGCTTCTGATCGAGATTGACGGCGAGGAGATCGAAGCTCACCGGGGCGCTGCGTTTGAGCGACACGAGAATGTCCAGCAGCGTGTAGGAGTCCTTGCCTCCCGACATGCACACCATCACGCGGTCGCCGTCGGCGATCATGCGGTAGTCGGCAATCGCCTTGCCGACCGAGCCGCGCAGCTGGGCCGCCAGGCGCTGCAGGGTGCGGGAAGGCTTCGCTGCGGCGGGGATCACGGTAGCCCGAGCGCGAGCCTTGTTCAGGCCGCGGCGCTGCTGGCGGTGCTCTCGAGATACTTTGCCTCGACGTAGCGCACGAAGGAAGTGGCCGACAGGGGCTTGCCGGTGGCGCCCCTCAGCAGGTCCTGCACCGGCACCTTGGCGCCGAGGCCGTGCACGTTGGTGCGCAGCCAGCCGAGGAGCCCGGAGAATTCCCCGCGCGCGAGCTGCTCATCCAGCCCCTGCACCTCGGCCCGCAGGCTCTCGTAGAGCTGCGCGGCGATGACCGCGCCGAGAGCATAGGAGGGAAAGTATCCGAAGGAACCCACGGCCCAGTGGATATCCTGCAGGCAGCCTTCGACGTCGTTGGAGGGGCGAATCCCCAGGCGCTGCTCCATACCGGCGCTCCAGGCTTCCGCCAGGTCGCGCACCGCCAGCTCGCCGGAGAGCAGCTGCTTCTCCAGCTCGTAACGCAGCATGATGTGCAGCGGGTAAGTGAGCTCGTCGGCATCGACTCGAATCAGTCCGCGCCGCACCCGGGTGAGATGGCCGTAGACGTTTTCCACGTCCCATTCCGCTCCGCTCGCCCCGAAATGCTTCACCAGCAGCGGCTGCACGTAGCGCACGAACGGCCGGCTGCGGCAGACCATCATCTCGATGAGCAGCGACTGGCTCTCCTCCAGAGCCATGCCCCGATCGCGCCCTACGGGCTGATCGCGCCAGTCCTGCGGCAGGCCCAGGTCGTACATTGCATGTCCGGTCTCGTGCAACGCCCCGAGCAGACCCGAGAAGATGTCGTCGGGATCGAAGCGTGTGGTGACGCGGATATCGCCCGGCACGCCTTCGGTGAACGGGTGCTCGCTCTCATCCAGTCGCCCGCGCTCGAAGGGGAAACCGACGCTCTTCATCACTTCCACGGCCAGGGCGCGCTGCTTGCCCGCCGGGAACTTGCCGGTGAGCGGCAGCAACGGGCGAGTCTCCTGCAGGGCGATCGCTTCGCGGATGAGCGACGGGAGCCGGCGCGACAACGCCTTGAACATCGCGTCGATATCCGCGGTGGTCAGTCCGGGGCTGAACTCGTCCACCAGCGCATCGTACGGGGCGAGATTCAGCGCCTGGCCGAGGAGCGCCGCCTTGTCGCGGACCAGGTGCACCACTTCCTCCAGGTACGGCGCGAACGCCTCGAACTTGCCCTGGGCGCGGGCCTCGAGCCAGCGCGATTCGGCGCGCGAAGCGGCCTTGGTGAGCCGCGAGACGAGCGTGGCCGGGGTGGCGATCGCATGGTCGCGCTGCCGGCGCATCTCGTGCAGGTTCGCGATCTGCCAGTCGGCGAGCCCCTGGGTGTTCGCCTGAGCGCGATCCAGGAGCCGCGTGATGCGCGGCGCCGTCAGCAGCGCGTGGTGTTCGGTTTCCAGCGCCGCGAGCTGCTCGCCGCGAATGTCAGCGCTGCCGCGCGGCATCATCACCGCCGCGTCCCAGCGCAGCAGCGCCAGAGCACCGCGGAAAGCATGCAGACGCTTGAACTCTTGTTCGAGTTGCTTGTAAGGCGAGGCGGACATGGACGATCGGGCAGCGGGGAAACGGGGCGTAGTTTACCAGCTCCGGCGGACCGCCGCCTCACCCCTGGAGGGTATTCTTATTATTAATCAATATGTTAGACTACATGTCAGGAAATTGACATGCGCGGCGCTTGACGCCGCGCGAGCCTTGAGGGCCGGAGTGCAGCGAAGGATTATGTTGCGTGCTGTTGGCTCGGGAACGCCGCCGCGACGCGCCGTTCGCGGCGCCGGCCTCGCGACTGCCACGGCAGCTCCTGCCACGCGAGCATCGCACGCTTGCGATCCTCTCCCCAGTGATATCCACCGAGGGCACCGTCCTTGCGCAGCACGTTGTGGCACGGGATGAGCCACGCCACCGGGTTGGCGCCGACGGCCTGGCCCACCGCCCGAGCGCCGCCGGCCAGACCCACGGCATGTGCGAGCGCCGCGTACGTGGTCGGTCCGGCGCCGCCGAGCTCGAGCAGCGCCTGCCACACCTTGAGCTGAAAGTTCGTGCCTTTCACGGCGAGCTTCACAGGCGCCTCGGCACGCGCCGCAGCCGCGCTTCCGGGTGAGCCCCAGACCCGTCCCGCCAGGCGAGCGGCGGCATCCTCGTCGCGCCGCAGGCGCGCCTGCGGCCAGCTGACCGCGAGCGTGGCAACGGAGGCGCCCTCCGCCCCGGACTCGACGAAGGCGAGATGGCACAGCCCGCGTGCAGTGCTCGCGAGCAGTGCACGCCCAAACGGGGTGTCGGTGAGGCCGTAGGTGATGTGCATGCCGCGGCCGCGCGACTTGAGCTCCCCGGGTGTGACCGCATCGAGCGTGACCATCAGGTCGTGCAGCCGCGAGGGTCCTGACAGGCCAACACTGTACGCGGCATCGAGCACCGACGGGGTGCTGACGAGCGCTCCGCGGGCCGCGCGCGCGGTGACGTGCGCCAGGTACTGCCGGGGCGTGACGCCGGCCCAGCGGCGGAACAGGCGGTTGAAATGGAACTCCGACAGGTGCGCGGAAGCTGCGATCGCGGCCAGGCGCGGCTGCGCGCGGAAGTTGGCGTCGATGAAGCGGATCGCACGGGCGATGCGGTCGAAATCGCGGCTATCCAGGAATGCGGGCTCGGTGTGCATGGGGTTGATCATAGTCGCGCGTGCGCGGCGCGCGACCCGATTCTTGCGGCGCCGTCACGGTCAGCGCGCGCGGCCCGGCTCATCGCGACCTTCAGTTACACTGCTGCGGGAATTCACCGCCACGGGTGCGGACATGGCCAGCGGGCCACGACCACGCCCACGCCGATCGAAACCACCAGCAGCAACGTCACCGTGAGACCGATCAGCACACGCCGCATGGCTGCATCATAACCTGACATGCATTCGCTGAAATAACCGCCACGTGCCAGAGAAACTCGCCATCTGCCTGCTCGCCTCCGAAGTCGAACCGCTCTCCAAGACCGGCGGACTGGCGGACGTGAGCGGGGCGCTGACCAAGTACCTGCACGGCGCCGGTCATGACGTGCGGCTGTTTACGCCGTGCTACGCCTCCATCGACCGCGCGGCGTATGCCGCGCAGCCGGTCGAGGGCCTGCAGCAGGTGCCGCTGGCGGTGGGACCCAACAACTACGTGTTCTCGGTGCTGCGCGCGCAGCTGCCGTGCGGTGCGCCGGCGTACCTGATCGACTGCCCCGCGCTGTATGCGCGCACCGCCCTCTACACCAGCGATCCCGATGAGCACCTGCGCTTCCTCGGGTTCACGCGCGCCGCCCTCACCGCCTGCCAGCGCCTCGCCTGGGCGCCGCAGGTTGTGCATTGCAACGACTGGCACACCGCCTTTGCGCCGCTGTTCCTCAAGACGGTGTGGGAGGACGAGCCGTTGTTCGCCGCGACCCGCACGCTGCTGACGATCCACAACATCGGCTATCAGGGCATCTTCCCGGCGGCCCAGATTGCCGATCTCGGGCTGCCGGGCAGGAGCCGCCTGCTGCACCAGGACGATCTCGCCGCCGGGCGGATCAACGCCCTGCGCCACGGCATCCTGTACGCCGACGCCATCACCACGGTCAGCCCGACCCACGCACGCGAGATCTGCACCGATGAGTACGGGATGGGGTTGCAGGACAGCCTGCGCACCCGCGCCCGCGGACGTGCCGTGTCGGGCATTCTGAACGGCGTCGACTACGACGAGTGGGATCCGAGCCACGACCGCTACCTGCCGGCCCACTACGACGCCGGGCGCCTCGCGGTGAAGGGTGAGCTGAAGGGTCAGTTCGCCCGGCGCCAGAAGCTCACGCCGGCGCCGGGCGTGCCGCTGGCCGGGCTCGTGAGCCGGCTGGCCGTGCAGAAGGGCATCGAGCTCATGTTCGAGGCGTTACCGAAGGTGCTCAGCGCGCGCCCGCTGAGCTTCGTCGCGCTCGGGAACGGCGAGCCGCAGTACGAGGAGTTCTTCACCGTCCTCGAGCGCCGCTTCCCCGGGCGCGTGGTGTTTCACTGCGGTTACGACGAGGAGCTCGCGCACTGGATCGAGGCGGCGAGCGATCTGTTTCTCATGCCCTCGCGCTACGAGCCGTGCGGGCTCAACCAGATGTACAGCCTGCGCTACGGTACGGTGCCGATCGTGCGCCGCACCGGCGGGCTCGCCGATTCGGTCCAGCACTACAACCCCAGGACCGGCATCGGCACCGGGGTGGTGTTCAACGATTTCAACACCCAGGCTCTGGAGTGGGCGCTGAACACCGCGCTCGACCTGTACGCCACGCCGCGGCACTGGACGCGGCTGGTTAAAAACGGCATGCAGCAGGACTTCTCCTGGCAGCGCCAGGGAGGCAAGTACGTGGCGCTCTACCAGCGACTCATTGCAGCCTGAAAGTGCCGCTCTCCTCGAACGGAATCGAGCGCATCAAGCCCTGCGACAGCGCGATCTTCCCGCTGAGACGGTAGGCCACGCTTTGCCCCAGCGGGTCCGGGCCGCGCCCGAGAAGCTTGAGGAGCGTGCCCGCGAGGTTGGCCGTGACGTTCATGTCGAATTCGGCTTCTCCCATGGCGGGCACGACGAAGCTCGCGGCCGACTCCCCGCTCGCGAACTGCTGCCCCTCGACTTCCAGGGTGTACTCGAGTCCCTTCACCGGCAGGGTGCGGTCATTGGGGTTCTGCACGCGCATGCGCACCTTGAGGCGCTGTTCCCACAGGTCGCTGCTCTGGATCTGCACGTCGACGACCGAGAGCCTCGGGGGGGTGAATTTCGAGGTCAGCGCGCAGGCGGCGAGCAGCAACGCGGCCGCCGGGAGTGCCGGGGCGCAACGGACCAGGGCTCTCATCCTGGCGCGCGACCGAAGGCGCCGTTCAGGTGCGCGTAGTGGCGCGCGAGTTGCGCCGTCAAGGCGCCTGCGGGCAGTCGCCAGGTCCAGTTTCCGTCGACGGTCCCGGGGGTGTTCAGACGCGCCGCCGAGCCCAGAGCGAGGATGTCCTGCGCCGGAATGATCGCGAGTCGCGCCACCGATCCGAGGGCTGCGCGTATCAGCGCCTCGGGCATGGCGCCCGGGCCCACGCGCAGAAAAAAATCGACGCGCTGCGCCGTGTCGCGGTCCAGGCTCGAGTACCAGCCGAGCGTGGTGTCGTTGTCGTGGGTGCCGGTGTACGCCACGCAGTCACGCTCGTGCAGATACGGCAGGTGCGCATTGGCCGGATCGCCGTCAAAGGCAAACTGCAGCACGCGCATTCCCGGCAGGCCGAAGCCGTTCTTCAGCGCCAGCACGTCTTCGGTGATGACCCCGAGATCCTCGGCGACCAGCGGCAGGTCGCTGAACTCATCCAGGAGCCGGCGCAGCAGCAGCTCCCCGGGAGTGCTGAGCCACGCGCCGCCGCGCGCATCGGCAGCGCCGGCGGGCACAGCCCAGTGGGCCGCAAGCGCCCGGAAATGATCGATGCGCAGCAGATCCATGCGCGCCAGCTGCGCGCGCACCCGTCCCAGCCACCAGCCGAAGTCGGTGCGGCGCAGCGCCTGCCAGTCGTATACCGGATTGCCCCACAGCTGGCCCTTGTCGGAGAAATAATCCGGCGGCACGCCCCCGACGGATGCGGGCTCGCCGCTGGGGGTGAGCTGGAACAGCTCGCGATGCGCCCAGGTTTCCACCGAGGAGGGGCCGACGTAGAAGGGCAGATCGCCGAACAGCCGCACTCCGCGCGAGCGCGCGTGTGCGCGCAGCTGGTTCCACTGAACGTAAAACGCATATTGCTCGCGTTCGATGCGCGCGATTTCGGGCGCGAGCTCGTGGGCGGCCTGCGCGAGCGCCTCGGCCGCCCGGTCGCGCAGCGGCGGCGGCCAGCTCCAGAACGGCGCACCGCCGTGCGCGCGCGTCAGCGCCTCGAACAACGCGTAGTCGTGCAGCCAGGAGCTGGAGGCCGCCAGGAACTCCGGGTCAATCGGCGCGTTGGGATCGGGCAGCTCCGCCGCATCGATGAACGCCGCGTTGCCCGCGCAGTCCGAGCGCACCCAGTAGGGGGAGCGATCCTCGCCCACCGGGCCCGTCGGCAGGATCTGCCACACGGAAAAGGCGGCTTCGCTCAGCCAGTCGATGAAGGCGCGGCCGCCGCGCCCGAGTGCCGCCTCGAGCGCGGACATCGGCAGCAGCACCCCGGCGCGGCGCCGGTCGAAGACGGGTAATCGCATGTTGGCCACGCGCGCGTCTGCTTCCTTAGCCGTCAGCCGCCGGTAGCGCGGCGCATGACTCCACCGTGCTCCGGAGACCCGTTCCCGGTTGAGATGGGCAGCGTGAGCTCGCCCGGGGGCTGGAGATTCAGGCGCCGGTACAGCGTCAGCAGCTGGCGCCGGTAGAGGTGATCGAACTGGCTCACGGCATCCGCCGGGTTGTAGTCCCCGAACCACCAGAACCAGTCGGAACTCTCGCAGCGCGCGAGCTGCCGGCCGGCGGCCGCGCGCAGTGCCGGATCGCTCTCGCTCTGCATGACGCGATCGTAGGCCTCCTTGGCGTCGCACAGCAGATCCCACGCCCGGTTCTTCGCCGCATCCCCCATCCAGGTCGCGAGCGTGCCGTGCACCCAGCTGCCGGCGCACACCCGCGGTAGCGGCGCGGGCTGCAGGCCGCGCGCGAGACAGTCCGACAAGGTTGTCAGCTCGAGCAACGGATGGCTCGCGAGCTGCTCGTACAGCGCGCGCAGGAAATAGAAGCCGTTAAACGGGTAATGCTCCCAGGCGTTCTCACCGTCGAGCGCGATGAGCACGGCATGATTGCCACCCGACTCATAGTGGCGCGCGAGCTGCGCCAGCTCCTCCACCAGGTTGGCGGCGGCGTCATCGCCGTGCCAGGTCGCGTAGGTAAAGCCGATCAGATCGGACAGCGTGTCGTCGCGGAAGAAACAGCTCATGCCGGTGCCGCCCAGGCGGTAGGGGCGGTTGTAGGCGAGCGGGTCCTGGGCCGCGCTTGGATCAGTGAGCGCGAGGCTCGCGCGCAGCACCCCGGCGCTGCTGGCGGTCCAGCGGAAGCCGGCTGAGCCGAGCAGCCCGAGCGTGGCGGCACTGATCGCGCCCTCGGCGGGCCAGCAGCCCGCGGGACGGGTGCCGAAGGTGCGTGTAAACACGCGCACGGCCTCCTCGATGTGCCAGATGGAGCGCGCCGCGCCACCGGGGTACGCCGCATGCGCCGGCAGTGGCATGTCGGGAAGCGCGTCGCGCGCGCACTGAAAGTCGAGCAGCAGCGGGATGATCGGATGTCCGTAGGGCGTGACCGACAGCTCGCACTGCCCGCGCTCGGCGAGGCGCCGGTAGCGCAACAGCACCTGCCCCACCAGGCCGCCGATCAGCGCCAGCAGATCGCGGCGCTGCGCGGGGCTGAAGTCGCGCCCGCGCTCGGTCAGGCGCGCGACCAGCGGGTCTGTGCGCCGCACGCTCTCCCCGAGCCACGCGAGGTGATACCAGACCGCGAGGTCGTGGATGAACTGATCGGAAGCGTAAGCGACGCGGCCCTGCGTGCCGAGCGTCTCGGCGATGGTCGCGAGCTCCAGGTACGGCCCGAAGCGCTCGATCATCTGCTGGCGCTGTGCACGCAGGCAGGTGCGCAGCAGCTCCAGCCGCGCCACCGGCTCGGTGGGTACCGGGTCCGGGCCGAGAAGTGCCAGCACCGGATCCGGGAGCGGGCTGCCGTTCTCGAGATGCTCGGCCACGCGCCGCGCGATCTCCTCGAGCTGCTCGATGAGCAGCGGGGTGAAGTTCACCACGGCGCGCGCCGCCGGGTTGCCTTCCAGGTGCGCCGCCATGTCGGTGTAGTCCTTGACGGCGTGCAGATAGGTCCACGGCAGCGCGTATTGCCCGGTGAGCGCGTCCTTGTACTGCGGCTGGTGCATGTGCCACAGCAGGACGACCGGCAGGCGTGGCGCGGCTGCCACGTTCAAGGGCTCCGTATGCTGCGCAGCATGTCGACCGTGACCAGCACCACGCCCTTCTCGGTCACGTGGAAGCGACGCGCATCGGCCTCGCGCTCGAGTCCGATGCGGGTGCCGTCGGGCACCTCGCAGCCTTCGTCGATGACCGCCCCGGAAATCGCGCAACCGCGGCCGATCTCGGTGTGCGGCAGGATGACGGAACGGTGGATGCTGGTGCGCTCCTCGATCCGCACGTCGGAAAACAGCAGCGACTCGCGCACCACGGCGCCGGAGATGATGCAGCCGCCCGACACCATGGAGTTGACGGCCATACCGCGGCGACCGTCTTCGTCGAGGATGAACTTCGCGGGCGGCTGCTGCACCTGGTAGGTCCAGATGGGCCAGTCCTGGTCGTAGATGTTGAGCTCCGGCCGCACGTGTACCAGCTCGATGTTGGCGTCGTAGTAGGCATCGATGGTGCCGACGTCGCGCCAGTAGCTTTGCGCACGGGTTTTCACGTCCTGGAACGGATAGGCAAACACCTGGCGGTTGCCGGCGATGGCCTCGGGCAGGACGTCCCTGCCGAAATCATGGGTGGAGGGCTCGTTGGCGGCGTCCGCGGCGAGCAGGCTCTCGAGCAGCCGGGTGTTGAAAACGTAGATGCCCATGGAGGCGAGTATGGTGTCGGGGCGGCCCGGCAGCGTGTCGGGCTCGGCCGGTTTCTCCGCGAACTTCGTGACCCGATTCCACTCGGTAGCGGTCAGCACCCCGAAATGCTGCGAGTCCTGTGCCGGCACCTCGACCACTCCCACGGTGATGTCGGCACCCTTCTCCACGTGGTAGGCGATCATCGGACCGTAGTCCATCTTGTAGATGTGGTCCCCGGCGAGCACCAGTACGTGCTTGGGCCGGTGCGAGACGATGAGATCGATGTTCTGGTGCACGGCGTCCGCCGTGCCCCGGTACCACAGCGGACCCAACTGCTGCTGGGCCGGAACCACCTCGACGAACTCGCCGAACTCCCCGCGCAGGTAGCTCCAGCCGTGCTGGACGTGCTGGATCAGCGACTGCGCCTTGTACTGCGTGAGAATGGAGATCTGGCGGATCCCGGAGTTCACGCAGTTCGACAGCACGAAGTCGATGATGCGGAACTTGCCGCCGAAGGGCGTCGCCGGTTTGCAGCGATGCGCGGTCAGATCACGCAGCCGCTCGCCGCGCCCGCCAGCCATGATGATGGCGAGCGTGCCGCCCGTCAGGCGGCTCACATAACGTCCGGAAGAAGCGCGTGCGGGCTGGCGGGACATGAGACGTACTACACCGCAAGGCGCTCCGTCAGCGCAACCCTAAAGTAGCTCGCCTCACAGCCATTTCATCAGTCCGAGCTCATAGGGGTGCGAGAGCAGCTCGTGCCACGGATAGATGCGGACCTCGGTGCGGAACTGCCCGCATTCCTGTGGCTCGGCGTCGAGCGCGAATATCACCGCCCCGTCGGTGTCCTGCTCGTCGGTGGCGCTGAACGCGGCGTGCCACACGCCGGCGCGCGGCGGCTGCCCGTACGAGGACAGGGCCGGCGGCACCAGCTCCGCCTCCGGCAACAGGCGCCGTGCGACGAACTCCACCCGCACGTCCGCGGGCGCGAGTCCGTTCAGCCCGGCCGCAACCCGCAGGCGCAGCCGCTCGCCTCGCGGCAGATCGCGCGCCACATCGGTGAGCGGCTTCAGGCTCACCTTCGACCAGGCCTGCCGCGCGCGCGTCTTCCAGTCCGCGAGCGTGCGCGCGCCGCTGAAGGCGTTGTCGGCGAGGCGCCGGTACTGCGCTACCGCCGGCTGGTACAACCCCCGGGTGTAGTCGAACAGCACGCGGCGCATGTTGAAACCCGGAATCACGGTCATCATGGCCCGCTTGCTGCGCTTCACCCACGCCGCCGGGTAACCGCCCTCCTCGCGCGCGTAGTACAGGGGCAGCACCTCCTCTTCGAGCGTACCGAGTATCAGCTCCGCCTCGAGCGCATCGCGCCGCTCCGGATCAGCCACGTTGGCCGGCGGTATGCCCCAGCCGTTGTCCTGCATCCAGCCCTCCGCCCACCAGCCATCGAGAATGCTCAGGTTGAGGCGGCCGTTGATGGCCGCCTTGATGCCGGAGGTGCCGCTCGCCTCGAGCGGCGCGATCGGGTTGTTGAGCCACACGTCGACGCCCGAGACCAGGCTGCGCGCGAGCTGCAGGTCGTAGTCTTCCAGGAAGATGATGCGCCCCATGAACTCCTGGCTCATCATGAGCTGGCGGATCTCGCGCAGCACGTGCTTGCCGGGCTCATCCGCAGGGTGCGCCTTGCCCGCGTACAGCAGCACCACGGGGCGCTCGGGATTGTTGACCAGCCGCGCGAGGCGCGCGCGGTCGCGCAGCAGCAGCGTGGCGCGCTTGTAGGTGGCGAAGCGCCGCGCGAACCCCAGGGTGAGCACGCCGGGACGCTGCGGATCGAGGAAGCGCGTCACGTGGCGCAGCTGCGCGGGACTCAAGCCCTTGCGCTCGTACTCGCGCTGCAGCCGCTCGCGCACGCTCGCCAGCATGCGCGCCTTGACTTCCTGCGCCGTCGCCCAGTAGCGCTCGTCCGGCACACGCTCCAGCGCGCTCCAGAATTCCGGATCGCGCAGGCGCTCGCGCCATTCCCGTCCCAGCTCGCGGTCGAAGAAGTCCATCCACGTCTGGTGCAGGAAGGTGGGCACGTGCACGCCGTTGGTCACGAAGCCGACCGGGTTGTCCTCGGGGCGAACCTCCGGCCACTGGTCCGCGCACAGGCGCGCCGAGACCGCGCCATGGATACGGCTCACGCCGTTAACGTGGCGCGTGCCATTCAGTGCCAGGCGCGTCATGTTGAAAAGGCCCGGGGCAGAAGGGGAACGCGCCAGCTCCAGGACGCGCTCGACCGGCACCCCCAGCTCGCGCACGAAATCCCCGAAGTGCGCGACCATCAGCTCCAGGCCGAAGGCGTCGTGGCCGGCCGCCACCGGGGTATGCGTGGTGAACACGCAGTCCGCCGCCACCGCTTCGAGCGCGGCGTTGAACGGCAGGCCCTGCGCCAGGTGTTCGCGCAGCAGCTCCAGGATCAGGAACGCCGCGTGCCCTTCGTTCAGGTGCCACACCCCGGGCTGCACGCCGAGCGCGCGCAGCGCGCGCAGGCCGCCGATGCCGAGGATCATTTCCTGGCGCACCCGCGTCGACTCATCCCCGCCGTACAGGCGATGGGTGATGTCGCGATCGGAGGGAATGTTCTCGGCGCAATTGGTGTCGAGCAGATAGACCGGAACGCGGCCCACCTGCGCCTTCCACAGCCGCGCGATCACCTCGCGCCCGGCGATGCGCACCGCGACCTTGAGCCACTCACCGCTCGCGTTGCGCACCGGCTCAACCGGCAGATCGCGCGGGTCGCGCTCGCGATACTCGGCGTGTTGCACGCCATCGTTGTCGACGGTCTGAGTGAAATACCCCTGCTCGTACAGGAGTCCCACCGCCACGAAGTTGGCGCGCCCGTCGCTCGCCGCTTTGCAGTAGTCCCCGGCGAGCACGCCGAGACCGCCTGAGTAGATGGGGAAGCTCTCGTGAAAACCGTATTCGGCGCAGAAGTACGCCACCAGCGGCTCGTCCCCGGTGGGCGCGCCGACCCGCAGGTACGCTTCGAGTGTTTGCAGCGCGAGGTGGTAGCGAGTGAGGTACAGCTCGTCACGCCCGCAGCGCTCGAGCGTGTCCTGGTTGACGCAGCGAAGCATCAGACGGGGATTGCCGTTGGTCTGCTTCCACAGCTCCGGATCCAGGTCCTCGAACAACGCCCGGGTGGGACGGTGCCAGCTGAAGAACAGGTTGGCGGCCAGCTCCGGGAGGCGCGCGAGGCTCCCCGGGATGACGGGTGTGACTTCTAGGAGCGAGTTTCTCATCACCGGTCCCGGGAAAAGCGCGAAGTCTAGCAGTACCGCGCGGGCCATCTGCTCAGCTCAGCCACGCGCCCACGCCCGGTTCCGGCACTGCCTGTCGAGCGGCCCGGCTTCCCGCCGGCGTGGACGACTAGTCGGTGCACATCAATACTGGTTGACAGCTAGTACTGTTTATATAACAGTACTAGTGAATGGATGATAGCCAGGCACGCAAGTTCCAGAAAGACCTTAACGGGGGCCTCGTGGCCCTGGTGCTGCTGGCCGTGCTCGAGCGCACCACCGAGGATCTGTACGGATACGAGATCGCCAAGCGCCTGCAGAAGGCCAACGAAGGCGAGGCCCTGTTCAAGGAAGGCACCGTGTATCCGGTGCTGCGTGCCCTCGCCGCCGGGGGCTTGCTCACCAGCCGCGTCGTGCCCTCCTACGCCGGGCCTGCGCGGCGCTACTACCGCATTACCGCCGACGGCCGCGCGATGCTGCGCCAGTGGAGTGACATCTGGCGGCAGACGCGCGGCTTTGTCGATCGCTTCATCGAAGGAACCGACTCATGAGTGTCAACGCCCCCCGCTCGATCGATGAGTACCTGAAGCAGCTGCGCCAGGCGCTCGAGGGACAGGATCCCGCACTCATCCAGGACGCGCTGTACGACGCCGAGGAGTATCTGCGCGCGGAGGTCGCGGCGCACCCGGACAAATCGGAGAGCGACGTGCTGGAGCTCATCGCGAGCACCTACGGTGCCCCGGACGAAGTCGCGGCGGCGTACCGGGACACGGAAGCGAAAGTGAAGGCCGCCCTCAAGACCCCGGCACCGCGCGCGGCCGCGAGCGCCTCCGGGCTGGCGCGCTTTTTCGGCGTGTACCAGGACCCGCGGGCCTACACCTCTCTCTTCTATATGCTGCTCACGCTCGCCACCGGCATCGTGTACTTCACGTTCGTGGTCACCGGGCTGTCACTCTCGGCCGGGTTCGCGGTCCTCATCATCGGCGTGCCGTTCTTCCTGGCCTTCATCGGCATCGCACGCGTGATCGCACTCGGCGAGGGAAGACTCCTCGAGGCGATGACCGGCGAGCGCATGCCGCGACGGCCGGTGCACCCCGGACCGCCGGCGAGCTGGTGGCGGCGCATCGGGGAGATGCTGACGGACGTGCGTACCTGGACCACACTGCTGTACCTGCTCATCATGCTGCCGCTGGGGATCATCTATTTCACCGTCGCCGTGAGCGCGCTCGCGATCGGCCTGCGTCTGGCGCTCGCGCCCCTGGTGGTGCTGGGCCGCGATTTCGGCTGGTTCCCGTGGGGATCGGTCGAGATGTTCCAGATCGACGGCTGGCACACCGCCTCACCGCACACGCTGCTCGGATCGCTGTTCTACATGGTGTTCGGCATCGTGATCGTGACGGCACTCATGCATGCGGCACGCGGGGTTGCGCGCGGGCATGCGCGCCTCGCCAAGGCGCTGCTGGTCGTACCGGGCGCGTGAGGGCGGCGCCTGAGGGGCGGCGCGGTACACTGCTGTGCATGCAACGCCTGGGTCTCACGCTGCTGTGCGCCTGCAGCCTTGTCACCGCGGCGCCGGGCGCCGCGATCGCCGATACGAGCCCCGCGGCCGCGCAGGGGTGCCTGCCGGCCGGCAACGGTTATCTGCGCGCCCGCATCCGCGGCGCGATGAACCTCGACCTCGACTGGCACAACGCCGAGATCGAGTGCGACGGCGGTCCGCGCCCGGACGGCAGCGGGTTGCGCGTGAGCTTCGCCGGCCCGCGGCACGCCGATGGCCGGCGCCTGCGCCTGGTGTTCGGCGTGGGATCGGTGCACGAAGGACGCCCCGGCCGCGCCCTGCCGACCAATCTCACCGTGATCTTCGAGGGCGAGGAACGCCTGTTTGCCACGCGCGGCGAGGACCACTGCACGGTGGACGAACTGAAACAGGAACGGCTCGGTGCACTCGGCGGACCGCTGCGCTCCTGGCGCATCGTCGCCCGCGGCTTCTGCACCTCTCCGGCCAGCACGCTCAACAGCGATGCGCGGATTCTGGTCACCCGCTTCGATTTCGCGGGCAGCGCCGTGTTCGCGGACACCCCAAGCGTCCGGCCGCCCGCCCCCAAAACGTAGCAACGTGGAAAAACATGCCGCAGGTAACTCCTTTGCAACGGCGGGTGGTGGGGATGGGCGGTACGCTCAGGCTCGCCGCGTGGCTGGCGTTCGCGGCGGGCGCAGCCGCGCCCGCACTGGCGCAGGACTCCCATGCGCCGCTGGAGCTGGCGACATTTCCGCGCACCTCGCTCGAAATCACCCGCCTTGATGAGCACCGCGCCGCCCGCAAGTACGCGTTCGAAGTGTGGGTTGCCGACACACCCGCGCGCGCCGAGCAGGGTCTGATGTTCGTCAGCGACCTGCCCGACACCATGGGGATGGTGTTCCCGCTCACCACTCCACGCGTCGAAACCATGTGGATGAGGAACACCTACATCGAGCTGGACATGCTGTTCATCCGCGCCGATGGACACGTGGCGAAGATCATCGAGCGCGCCCACCCCCTGTCGGAGGTCTTGCTCAGCTCCGACACACCGGTCAGCGCGGTGCTGGAATTAAAGGGCGGTGAGGCCTCGAAGCTGGGCCTGCGCGCAGGCGATACGGTCACCTGGAAGAAGCCGGCGCGATAGGCGGCCGCGAATTGCCCGCGTGACGCGGGCGTCGCGCGTGCTTCGAGACGATCGGCCGCGGGATAGGCGCCCCGTAGGCACGGTTGCGCGAGCGGGGATGAGGGGCGAGGGCGCTCGGTTTCGCATGCCCGTCCGGGACCGTCCGGGTGGTGCCCCCGGGGACGGGCGGCGCGGTGCAGATGGCGGGGACCGGGCGCGCCACCACGGCACATGGCGCAAGTCCCGCGAGCGCCAACACGCACAGCACGGCTGCTTTCATGTGTCGTCTTCTGCGCGCGGCCGCCAGGCCTGCGCGAGCTCCTGCTGCTTGCGCGACGGCACCGGATCGTAGTGACTCAACTCCATGGTGTAGGCGCCCTGCCCCCCGGTGAGGGCCTTGAGGCGCGACTGGTACTCCGCGACTTCCGCGAGCGGCACGAAGGCCATGAGCACGGAGCGCTGCCCGGGCAGTGAGCTGTTGCCGTTGATGCGCGCCCGCTTGGTGGCGAGGTCGCCGGTGATGTCGCCGATGGCGCTCGCGGGCGCGGTGATCTCCAGGCGCATGATCGGCTCGAGCACGATCGGCGTGGCCCTAGCCAAGGCATCGAGAAACGCCTTGCGACCTGCCGAGACGAACGCCACCTCCTTCGAGTCCACCGAGTGATGCTTGCCGTCGTACACCGTGACGCGCACGTCCTGGATCGGAAAGCCGGCGAGCGCGCCTTCGACGAGCACCTGGCGCACGCCTTTCTCCACCGCCGGGATGTACTGCCCGGGGATCGCGCCGCCCACGACGTCGTCGACGAACTCAAAGCCCGCGCCGCGCCCGAGCGCCTCGATACGCAGGTACACCTCGCCGAACTGCCCGGCGCCGCCGGTCTGCTTCTTGTGCCGGCAGTGTCCTTCGGCGGGGCGCGTGATGGTCTCGCGGTACGGGATGCTCGGCGGGTGGGTCTTCACGTGTACGCCGTAGCGCTCGCTCATGCGCTCGAGCAGCACGCGCAGGTGAAATTCGCCCATGCCGTAGAGGACGGTCTCGTTCACCGCGGCGTGATGCTCGATGCGCACACACGGGTCCTCGGCGGTGAGCTTGTGCAGGGTGTCGGCGAGACGCTGCTCATCCCCGCGCCGCTCGGGCTCGATGGCGACGCCGAGCATCGGCGGCGGAAACGCCACCGGCTTCAGGTGGTACTGATCCTCCTCGTGCGAGTCGTGCAGCACCGCGTCCAGATGCAGCTCGTCCACCTTGGCGATGGCGCAGATGTCGCCGGGCACCGCCTCGGTGATCTCGGTGGACTCCTTGCCCAGCAGGCGGAACAGGTGCGCGATCTTGATGGGTTTGCGCGCGTCGCCGACGAACAGCTGGCTGCCCTGGCGTACGGTGCCCTGGTGCACGCGCAGCACGCCGAGCTTGCCGACGTAAGGGTCGATGCTCACCTTGAACACATGCGCGATCACGTGCTTCGCGGGATCCGGCGTCACCGGCACGCGCTCGGCACTCTCTCCGCTCCCCTTCAGGAACGGCGGCGGATTGCCTTCAGCCGGGTTTGGCATGAGCCGCTCGAACACCTGCAGCAGCTCGGGGATTCCCGCCCCGCTCTCGGCGGAAGCGAAACACACCGGCACCAGATGCCCCTCGCGCAGCGCCTGCTCGAAGGGATCGTGAAGCTGCTCGGGGGAGATCTCCTCGCCCTGCTCGAGGTACAGGGCCATGAGTTTTTCGTCGAGCTCGACGACCTGATCGATGATCTGCGTATGCGCCGCTTCCACCGAGGAGAAATCCGCCGCGCGGCCGTGGGCCTGGAAGAAGCAGTCCACCACGCCGTCGCCGCCACCGGTGGGCAGATTCAGCGGCAGGCATTCCCGGCCACAGGCCTCGCGCAGCTGCTGCAGCACGTCGGCGCAATGGGCATCGCGGCTGTCGATCTTGTTGACGATGATGATCCGGCACAGCTCGCGCTCGCGCGCGAACTCCATTAGGCGCTGGGTGAGAGAGTCGACGCCGTTCACGGCACTCACGACGAGGGCGACCGCCTCCACCGCCTCGAGCACCGACAGCGCCTTGCCGAGAAAATCCGCATAGCCCGGTGTGTCGATGACGTTGATGTGGATGCCGCCACAGTCGAAGCTGCAGATCGCGGTGTCGAGCGAGTGCTGCAGGCGCCTCTCCTGCGGGTCGAAATCCGACACCGTGGTGCCGCGCGCGAGGCTCCCGCGAGCACGGATCGCGCCCGCCTGCAGCAGCAGCGTCTCCAGGAGTGAGGTCTTGCCCGCGCCGGCCTGTCCGACCAGCGCGATGTTACGGATGCCCGAAGTCGTGTACCCCATGGCGGATGCTCCCCGGCAGGATGGACCGGCGCCACACGAGCATCACCGGTAGAGCAAAAGCGTACTCCGGAGGGCCTGCCTGCGGCTACTCGCGGGAGTACCATGCAGGACAGCGAGTCCACGAGGCCTTGGCCGGCCTGGGGCCAGGAGGTTCAGATGAGCGACTCCCCCGATGAGGCGCGCAAGCGCCGCGGTTGGGAGAAGGTTCAGCGCCAGCTCGATGAGGCGCTCGACCTCACTTTCCCGGCGAGCGATCCGGTCTCCATCGTGACCTCGCACGAGGAAGAGGACTGGGGCACGGAGCCGCCGGTACCCGAGCCGAAGCCCAAGCCCGTGCCGCCACGCACTCCCTGAGCGCGCGGCTCCAGGCGGCGCCGGTCACGGCGCGGTCAGCTCGAGGGCCGAACCGGCCTGATTTACGGTCGTGAGCACGATCGGCCGGCGCCACACGCGCTGCAGGTAATCGAGCACCTTACGGCTACGCTCCAGGTCAAGGCCGCGACCGTCGACGCTGCTGTCGTGCGTGAGCTCGAGCGTGCCGTCATTGCGCACGTGCGAGGCAGAAACGATGGGTGCGCCGAAGTTGTACTTGGGCGCGAGCACCGCCTCGTGCAGCGCCGTCAGGTCATGCTCCAGCACCTTGATCTGGCCGTCGCTGCGCGCGCTGTAGCGGAACAGGCCCAGCTCGTCGGCGAGTTCGCGGGTCAGGTGATTGCGCACGAAGCTGAAGTCGTCGTCCTGCTGCATGATGGCGCGCGCCGCGGGCAGGCCGTTCTTCTCGACGATCTTCTCCCACATCGCAAACCCCAGGTGGTAGGGGTTGATGCTGAGGGCGACCTGGGCTTCGGCGGCGATGGGCCGCACCACGTCCGAGTGACACTTGATGGCATCCAGGTAAGCCTGTTGCGGAATGAAATCCGCCTCGCGCAGCAGCCGCGCGTGCCAGTAAGAGGCCCAGCCCTCGTTCATGATCTGGCTGGCGAACACCGGATAGAAATAGAAAGACTCCTCGCGTACCGCGAGAAAGATGTCGCGCTCCCAGCTCTCCATCTCCGGGGCGTAGTTGGCGACGAACCACAGCAGGTCGCGCTCCGGATGCGGCGGCAGCGGTGCGCGCTTCTTCACTTCCATGGCGCCGCCGCCGGCGAGCGGCTCGAGCGCCGCGAAGCGCTTGCGGAACTGGTCGTCGGCCAGCACCCTGGCATCCGCGAGGTACTCCGGGTAGCGCTCGCGCCGCAGCGGCTGGTCGATGTCGACGTGCTGCTCGAGGGCCAGCGCCGCATCGAGTGCGACCTCGACGCGTTGCGCACCGTGAGTCTCGATGACCTGTTGAATCTGGCGTGCGTGATTGGCGGCGTGCTCGACGATGTGTTCGCTCACCTGCTCCTGACAGCGCCGGAACAGCAGGTTGTTGCGCGCGAAATCCGCATGCCCGAGCACGTGCGCGGTCACCAGGATGTTTTCCGCGAGTCCGTTGCTCTCGGCGAGGTAGGCATGGCCCGGGTTGCCGGGGAACACCACCTCGAACAGCCGCGAGTGCCCCATGTGGCGCTGGATCAGCTGATAGATATAGCGCACGCCGAACGACCAGTGCGGCATGCGCACCGGCAGACCGTAGACGGCGATCTCCATCATGAAGCTGTCGGGAACCGCCTCGAAATCGACCCGGTGAAACTCGAGGCCGGAGCGGACAGCCAGCTCCTCGATGCGGCGAACGTAGCTCTGCCAGCCTTCGCTCATGGGCTCTCGGGCGCTTCGCTCTCGGCGGTGAAGAAATGCCGCACCGCGCCCCACACGTCCTCGAAGTCGTTGAGCGCGTAACTGCCGGCCGCACACCCGGCCGCCTGCAGCTCGGCGAACAGTTTGCCGGTTTCGGTAGCCAGCTGCCGCGACAGCCCGGAGGACACCTCCACGTAGCCGGTGAAACACGTATCTGCGGCGATGGCGGTGAGCGCGGTGCGCGCATCGGCGCCATCGCTCACGGAATTGTCGCCGTCGGATGCGTAGAAGAGATAGATGTTGCAGCGTCCGGGGTTGTAGCGCGCATCGATGATCTCGCGCACCTTGGCCAGCCCGGTGGAGGCCACGGTGCCGCCGGTGCCGCTCACCTGGAAGAAGTCCGGCTCGTTGAATTCCCACGCCTCGGTGGTGTGCGCCACGAACAGCGTCTCGAGCGAGCGGTATTCGCGCCGCAGCCCCTGCACCACCCAGAAGAAGAAGGTCTTGGCGAGCTTGCGATCGCGGTCGGACATGCTGCCCGAGACATCCAGCATGAAGAACACCACCGCGTGCAGGGCCGGCTGACGGCGCCGTGCGAGCTGGCGGAAGCGCAGATCCTCGTCGATGAAGGTCTGCGTGGCCCCCGGCGCACCGCGCCGCTTCACCAGCTCCTTGAACGAGCGCCGCCGGTCGAGGCGCGAGCGTGCGCCGTGGCGGTCCCAGCCCTCGCGGATCCAGTCGGTTTCCTCGGACGGGCCCACGCGCGCCTTGAGGTTGGGCAGCTTCATCGCCTCCCACAGCCAGTCGACGATGTCGTCGATCTTGAACTCGAGCAGCAGCTGCACTTCGCCCTCGTCGCGCCCTCCGGGTCCCTTTTCACCCTGCCCCTGCTCGCGCCCGGGAGCGGAAAACACATCGCCTGGCTTGGCCTTGCCCTGCCCCGCGCCCTGCTGTTCCTCCGGGCGACGCAGGCGGAAGTGATAGTGCTCGAGCATGCGCACCGGCACGCGCACCGTGCGAGCGCCGCCGTTGATGACGTCGCCGCCGGCGATGATCTCGGGGAGATTGGCGCGCACCGCCTCACGGACCTTCTCGTCGTGACGCAGCCAGTCGCGCGCCCCGCGCGAAAACAGCTCGTACCACTTCGCGCCGCCGGATGGCTCGCCGCGATTACCGCCGTCTTCGTCCATGTCCTACTGGTACTCCTTTTCGTACAGCGCCGCTACTCCTGGGCGAGCAGTGTGGTCACGTAGCTGAGCGCCTCCTTGGCACTGTGCTCGTCGTACCCGTACTCGCTGACCAGGCGCTGCTGTACCACGGAGATCTTCTGGCGCGCGTCATCGTCCGGGCGCGCGGTCGAGGTCACCAGTCGCAGCACGTCGCGGCGCTCCTCGAACAGGTACTGCTCGATGGCCTCGCGCATGCGGGCGTGACTGACGAGCTTGAACTTCTCGCCCGTCTTGAAGGCCACCATGGCCTTGCGCACCACTTCCTGGCGGAACGACATCTTGCCCGAGTCCGACACCTTGATCTTCTCCTCGACCGAGCGCAGAAAGCGCTCGTCGGCCGCGCGGGTCTCGCCGGTGATCGGATCGGTGACCTGGCGGTGATCGAGTGAGGCCTCGACCTCGTCGAGATACTTCTCCAGCAGCTGCTGCGCCTCTTCCTCGAACGAGGCGAACATGGCGCGGTGCACGTCTTCCTTCACCCAGCGGTTGTAGAACTCCTTGCGGGCCGTCACCAGGTGATCGATCCAGGCTTTCTTCTGCTTCGCGTCCATGCGCGCATCACTCTCGATGCTGTCCTTCAGGGCGAGCAACAGCTCCATGCTGGTGAGACTGTGGGTGTTGCCGCGGGTGATGGCATTGGAGATCGCGTTGACCACGAAGCGCGGGCTCACCCCGGTCATGCCCTCCTCGGGCGTCTCGGCGTGCAGGCGCGTCGCTTCGGTCTCCGGGACCCCCTCGACCGCCTCGCCGGCATACACCCGCAGCTTCTTGGGCAGATCGAGACCCTCGCGCTCCGACTTGCCGAGGCGCGTCAGGATGCCGAACACCGCGGCTAGATTGAGCACGTGCGGGTCGAGGTGCACATTGCGGAACGCAGGAGCCCCCGACACCAGCTTCTGGTAGATGCGCGACTCGTCGCGGTAGGACAGCGCGTAGGGGATCTTGATGATCACCATGCGATCCAGCAGCGCCTCGTTCTCCTTCTCCTGCAGGAACTTGTGGAACTCCGCGAGGTTGGTATGCGCCAGGATGGTCTCGTCGAGGTGAATCAGCGGGAAGCGCGATACCTTGACGTTCTTCTCCTGCGTCAGGGTGAGCAGCAGGTACAGGAACTCGCGCTTCACCTTGAGAATCTCGATCATCTCCAGCACGCCGCGGCTCGCGGCGTACACCGCGCCCGACCACGACCAGGCGCGCGGATCGCCCTCGTCGCCGATCTGCGCGACCTTGGCGAGATCCACCGAGCCGACCAGGTCCGCGATGTCGGCGGTGGTGGGATCGTGCGGCGCATAGGTGCCGATGCCGATACGCGAGGCTTCGTTCAGGAACACGCGCTCGACCGGGACGCGCACGAAGTCGCCCTCGAAGTCGCGCTCGACGAAATCGCGCGCCCACGGCGACAGCTCGCCACTGATGTTCACGCCGTAGCGGTCGCGAAACTCGGCCCGCAGGCTGGTGGGGATGAGGTTGAGGGGATTTTCGCGCAGCGGCGAGCCGCGGATGGCGTACAGCGCGCCCTCATCGGTGCGGCTGTATTCCTCAAGCCCCCGCTTCAGCAGGATTGCGAGCGTCGACTTCCCGCCCGAGGGCGGACCCAGCATCAGCAGCAACCGCCGGCCGACATCGGAACCGGCGGCCGCGGCCTTGAAGTAGTCGACGACACGCGACAGCGGCTCATCGATACCAAACAGCTCGCGCTTGAACAGCTCGCGCGCGCGCACGCTCTCGGGGGCGTCGGGCTGCGCGGCGCGCCCATGCCAGCGCAGCATGTCCCAGATGTATTCATGACTGGTGCGGGCGAGCGCCACCGCATGGCCGGGCAGGATGTTGCCCAGAAACTCGCCGAACGTACCTTCCCAGCGCTGCGCGCGGTGCAGCTTGCTGAAGGAGCTCAAAGTATCGATGAAGTCGGCGGTGGTGCCGTGGGAATTCTGGTCAGCAGCGAGCGGTCGCATCGTCCTTCCCTCCCGTTGAGGTCATCGGTCTCGAACCCGATAGCGGCGATGCCGGCGACACCGGCGATGCCGACGTGATCATTAAGTTAGTCCCAACGCCTCGCACAATGAGTGATGGCCTTCAGATCCTGACGTACTTGTTACGTTAAGACGGTCACAGCGACGGATTGTTCACTGACCGCCGCGCTTGCGCCAGCGCAGCGTCGGGCGCACCGCCGCGCGCGGCGCTGAGCCGCTTAAGTAGCTGATTGCAAAGCGCGGCGCGGGCACCGCGGCGGTGCACACCATCAGCGCGAGAGCTCAGTGCCCGGGCAGCTGCGGCAACCGTTCGTTTGATGATGAGACCCTCGAGCGCGATGCGGCTCACGACGAGCGGCTTGCGCAACACTCTCCTGAGCAAACCTCTGCCCAGAGTCCAGGCACAGCGCGGCCCCGCGCGCGCGCACCGGGTCATGCCTCGCCTTACCAGGCGGCCGCACACAAAGAACCGGGCAACTCTTCAGAGTTTGATGATCAACGTCGCGGCTTCCCGACGCAAGCTCTCATTATTGTGAACTGACGCACTGCGCTGCCCGCAATGCCACTTATCCTGCAACGGCGAGGTTCCGCGTCCTGCACATGCCTGCCGCGGCCTCTCGCTCCACGGATGGAGCTCGCGCGATTCCGTCGGCCGTCTTTTTTTGGAGACACCTCACGTGGCCAGTGCACCATCGACTGCGTCCCGCAGTCCCGAAACTGTGACCCGCGCTCCCGGGAGCGCGCCCCAGGACTCGCAGCCGGCGGTGGACGTCACCGCCCTCACTACCCGCGATGACTTTCTGCTCGAACTGGGCCAGGCCCTGGGCGGCCAGGCCGCGGTGCGACCGGTCGATTCCCTCGACGAGGCCCTGCAGAGCATGGCCGGCGGCAAACGCGGCCAGATCATGGCGATCGACGCGCGCGAGGTCGCCGATGTGCGCGCCGCCGTCGACGCCGCGCAGGCGCAGGTGCCGCGCGCCGTGGTGCTGGTGTTCGCGGAAGGGCGGGCAGAGAAGGAGCTGGGCGCTGCGCTCAAGGGCACCAAGGTCTTCGCAGTGCTGCCGGCCGAGATCGAGCCACGCAAGACCCAGGTGGTGTTCGAAGGCGCCATGGCCGAGGCGCTGGCGAGGAACGCTGCACCAACATCCCACGCGACTCTCGCTCCGGAAAGGCAGTTCACCATCGGAGCCTTCCGGCGCCAGTCCGAGCCGCAATCGCCCGATGAGGACCGCGCCGGCAGGCCCTGGATGGTGCTGATCGGGGCCGCACTCACCGCCGCGGGCGTCGCGGCAGGCGCGTTCTGGTTTTTCACGCACGGCAACGGCAGCCCGGCGGCGCCGGCCACTCAACCCGCAGCCGCAAGCGCACCGGCGCCGGCGGCCACAACCAGCCGCACCGACAGTGCACCGGCCCCGGCGGCGTCCGCCCCGGCGGCGCCCGCCAGCAACCTCCTCGTGCAAGGCAAGGTGGACGAGCTGCTCGAGAAAGCACGCCTGGCCATGCATGAGCGGCGCTATACGGAGCCGGCCGGCGACAATGCGCTGTTGTATTACCGCTCTGCCGCAGCCGCGGACGCCGCCAGCGGCGAGGCGCGCGATGGGCTGCAGCGCGTGGCGGGGGTTCTGGCGGCACGCTTCGAGGAAGCACTCAGTGGCGGGCGTGTGGATGAAGCCGTGCTCACGCTCGCAAGTTTCAAGGCGGCCTCCTCCGCCGACGCGCGCATCGCGGCCTTCGAGCAGCGCCTATACTCGGCGCAAATGTCCAAGGCTCTGGCCGACGGCAATTTCGAGCGCGCCGCCGCCCTGCTGCGTCAGGCGCAGCAATCCGGCGGCATGGCCGCCGACCAGCTCGCCCGCTGGCGCGCCGACATCGCCCGGCGCCAGGAAGACGCCAGGGTGCAGCATCTCGCGGGTCTGGTCGAGGACCGTATTCGTGACGGCAAGCTCACCGAAGCGGACGACAGCGCCAGGAGCTACGTGCAACAACTGCAGTCCAGCGCGCCGGCCAGTGCCCACACGCAGCGCGCCGTTCACGCGCTGACCACGGCCTATCTGAAGAAGGCCCGCGATGCGGTACTGGCGAAGAACAACGCCGATGAAGAGCGTTGGCTCAACGAGGCGCGCGGCTTGGGGATGAAAGCCGCCGAAATCACCACGTTCCAGCACGAACTGGTCGGCGCGCGGCAGAAAGCGGTCCAGGCCGAAACCGATCGGGCACTGCAGCTGACGCGCGCGGCGCTGCGTGACGGCCGGCTGACGGATCCGGCACAGGACAGTGCCGCCTGGTACCTCGGGCAGCTGCAGTCGAGCGATCCGGCGAATGCTGCCCTGCCCGATGCGAGCCGTGAGCTCTCCGGCAAGCTCCTGGAGCGCGCCCGGGCCGCGGTGCTCGTCGGCAAGTCCGGCGACGGCGATCTCGCGCAGGCCAAGCGCTGGGGCGCGGATCCCAAGGACGTGCTCGCCGTGCAGCAGCTCGCCGCTCCGAAGTTCAAGGGGCCCGACCCCGCCTCGCTCGCCTCGGGTCTGAAGCGTCTGCGGGCCCCGTCGCCGGATTACCCCGCGACGGCGCTGGCGCAGCACCTCGCCGGCAGCGTGACTCTCGAGTACACGGTCGATACCAGCGGCGAGACGCGCGATATCCACGTAGTCGAAGCCACGCCCCCGGGAGTGTTCGACCAGGCGGCCATCAATGCCGTGAAGCACTGGCGTTACGCGCCGTTGCTGGTCAACGGCGCCGCCGTCGACGTTCCGGTCAGGACCCGGATGCGTTTCGAGCTGCCCAAGTAGAATCAGGAGACCCAAGGAATGACTCTCGCAGGCACAGAACGCCGCCGCCGCCAATTCGTCACCGCAGGTCTGGGCACGGTGCTCACCCTGGTGATGGGCGCGGTGCTCGTCATGGGATTCCGACTCGCCACGCACATGCGCGCCGACATCGCCGCGCTGCAGACAGCGAGCACCCTGCAGACCTATCCGGAAGAGATCTCCCATCAGCTGAACTCGCTGCGCGATCGGCTCGAGGTACGCGCTTACTCGGGCCAGGCGCTGGCCGACCTGCAGGGAACGGTCAGGCGCTTCGGTCAGAGGCTGAGCGAGCTCGATGTCTCGGGTGAAGTCGACGTGCCGCAGCTGCACCGGGCGCTGCTGCTGTGGCATCAGTACACCCCGGTGCTCGATCCGGTCGTCTCCTACAGCGGGCAGCCTTACGTGGACTCGGACACCGCCGGCAGCTCGCTGTCGCGCGAGGGACGCCAGCACTACGCCGAGGTCAAACGGGCGCAGCTGTTCGCGAGCGACAGCGCCGGGCCGCTGCAGGCGCAGCTCGCGGCCCTGGCCGCAACCCTGCAGCGCACCTGCTCGGACGCCGCGGCGCGGCTGCGTACGCTGCTGCTGGCGGGTGTGCTCGCGGCGCTGGCGCTGGCGGCCGCGGCCGGCTACTTCCGGCTCACGCGCTCGAGCCATGAGCGCGCCGCGCGCGAGGCCCAGGAGCAGACGCGCGACATCCTCAAGACGGTGCATGAGGGCTTTTTCCTGCTCGATGCGGACTACCGTATCGGCAGCGTCTGGTCGGAGGCGCTGACACGCATGTTCAGCCGCCAGGACTTCGCGGGCCTGTCGTTCGAAGAGCTGCTCAAGGGCCTGGTAGCGCCGGCGACGCTCGCCACCGCCACCAAGTACATCAAGCTCCTGTGGGGCGATCGCGCCCACGAGAACCTGATGAAGAGCATCAACCCGCTGGGCCAGCTCGAGATCACCATGGATAACGGGCACGGCGGCAAGGAGATCCGCTACCTGCAGTTCGATTTCCACCGCGTCATGGGACCGGAAGGCATCAAGCACGTGCTGTGCGCCGTCGGCGACATCACCTCCAGCGTGCTGCTCGCCCGCGAGCTGCAGGACTCGCAGGACAACGCCAACGCGCAGGTCGACATGATGCTCGGCATGCTGCACGTCGACCCGCTGCAGCTGTTGTCCTTCCTGGACACCGCCGAAGTCAGCCTCAAGCTCGTCAACACCATCCTCAGGGAGCCGGCGCGCACCGACGCCGAGTTCCGCAAGAAGCTCGGCGGGCTGTTCCGCGAGCTGCACGGCATCAAGGGCGAGGCCTCGGCGCTCAACCTCAAGAGCATCGCCAGCCGCGTGCACGCGCTCGAAGACGGGGTGTCAGACTGCAAGAAAAAGCCCGAGCTGTCGGGCAACGATTTCCTGCCGCTGGTCCTGAAGCTCGATGATCTGCTGGCGCACCTGCGCAGCGTGCGCGAGATGGCCGCGCGTCTCACGACGCTCAAGGAAACCGCCCCCGCTGCGGTGGCCGCGGCCGCCTCAGCCATGAACGGCTCCGCCGCCCTGCGGCCGCAGTCCCGGCCGGTGGAGGATCTGTCGCCGGTGCTGCATGCGATGGCCGAGCGGCTGGCCCAGGATCACGACAAGCGCTTCCGGCTGACGGTGGCGGGACTCACCGAGGTGCCGCCCGCATACGTCCCGACCGTCAAGGACTGCCTCATCCAGATGTTGCGCAACGCGGCCGTGCACGGCATCGAGCCGCCGGAAGTGCGCCGGGCGCATACCAAGCAGGAAATCGGCGTCGTGAGCGTGCACTTCCGCAAGACCGGCGACGGCTACGAGCTGGTGTTCGAGGACGACGGTGCGGGCATTGTCACCGAGACGCTCAAGTCCGCCGCGGTGCGCAGGCAGCTGATCAGCGAAGAGGAATCCCGCGGCATGGACACGCGCGCCGCCATGGCGCTGATCTTTCGTCCGGGTTTCACCACCCAGGAGGGTGTATCCATGGACGCCGGCCGCGGGGTCGGCATGGACGTGGTGGCGCGCAGCGTGTACGCGCTCGGAGGCAAGATCGGCGTGAGCACCCACCCCGGCCGCTTCACCCGCTTCAAGATCCTCCTGCCGGCCGCCCAGGCGGTCAGCACCGCGGTCGCCTGAGGCGCTGCAGGCCACCATGCGCAACAGCAACGGACCCGCGGTGAACGACAGCGGAAAACGATCCTTCAAGCTGATGATCGTCGACGACTCGAACATCATGCGGCGGCGCATCGAGCGTTCGCAGCATTTCGAGGACCTGCACCTGGTGGGCACGGCCGGTAACGGGCTCGAGGCGCTCGAGCTGTTCAAGAAAACCGACCCGGACGTGGTGACCATGGATCTCACCATGCCGCGCATGGACGGTATCGAGTGCATCGGTCAGCTCGTCGCCCTGAAACCCGCGGTGCGGATCCTGGTAATCTCGGCGCTGGCAGACAAGGCGACGGCGGTAGAGGCGATGGAGCGGGGCGCGAATGGCTTCCTCAACAAGCCCTTCACCGACCGGCAGCTGAACGAAGCCTTCGCGGATCTCATGCGCTAGGGCCTGACTGGGAAGCATCCGACCATGCTGCACGAACAGGAGCTCAAGACCTTCGTCGAGGGGACGACGAACTTCTTCGAGGTCGCCGCGCAGCAGCCGGCCTCGATCGGCTCGCCATACCTCATGGAAGGCTCACCCTCGGTGCACGAATACACCGGGGTCATCAACATCTCCGGCAAGCGCGAGGGGGTCGTGTACTTCACCGCCCCCAAGGCCATGCTTACCGTGCTGCTGATGAAGATGCAGGAAAACGACTTCAGCCACGAGACCATGCGCGATCTGGTCGGCGAGGTCGCCAACACCATCTCCGGCAACGCGCGCCGCGACTTCGGCCGCGACTTCGTGATCTCGGTGCCGAGCGTGCTGTCGGGCGAGAAGCCGCAGATTCCGCAGAGGCCGGGGCTGCGCTCGTTCATCATCCCGATCAACTGGCGCAGTCACTCCGCCAAACTGGTCGTGTCGCTCACCTGACTGTCCCGCAGCCGCGCGGGCCTCCTCAGCGCCGTCCCCCCAATACCCGCGCCGGCAGCAGGATCAGCGCCCGCAGCAGCGCAAACACACCCTCGACCGTGAATCCCACCAGCCTGAAGGGCAACAGCAGCAGCCACACGATCGGGTACAGCAGCAGCGCCAGCAGGGCGAGCGGCCAGCACAGCACCAGCAGCAACAGCCAGAGCAGAAATCCGATCATTGACGATCCTTTTGCGGCGCGCCTAGAGTCTGTGAGGCATTGTATGCCGTGGTGTGAATTGAGGGACCGCTGTTGATCGCACGCTTCCAACCGCCCCCCGCGCTGCAGCCGCGTGACCGCGTGGCGGTCATCGCCCCGGCGAGTGCCTTCGACCGCGCCTCGTTCGAGGCGGGTCTGGCCGTGATACGCGCTCGCTACCGCGCCGAGTACGGCCCCGGAGTATTCGAGCGGCACCGCTACCTGGCAGGCGATGACGCGCGGCGTTTGAGCGAGCTCACCGCGGCGCTGGCCGATCCTGACATCCGGGCGGTGTTCTGCGCCCGCGGCGGCTACGGCGCGATGCGTCTGCTCGCGCGGCTGGCAACCGCCGGACCCCCCGACCCGCCGAAGCTGCTGGTCGGCTTCTCCGATATCACGGCGCTGCACCTGTGGCTGCAGGCCCACGGCCGGATCAGCGTTCATGGACCGGTGCTCACCCAGCTGGGACGCCTGCCCCCCGGGACCCGGGAGCGCCTGTTCGGTCTGCTGGAATCGACTTCTCCGGCGCCCGCGCTAAGCGGCACGCTCACCTGCGTCGGCGGCGTGGCCGAAGGGCCGCTGCTGGGCGGCAACCTGTCGGTCGTCACGCGACTGCTCGGCACGCCGTTCATGCCGGCGCTCGATGGCGCCATCCTGCTGCTCGAGGACCAGGGCGAGCGCCCTTACCGTCTCGACCGCATGTGGACGCATCTGCAGCTGGCGGGGGTATTCGAGCGCGTGCGCGCCATCGTGCTCGGCTCGTTCACGGGTTGCGAGGAACGGGACGCGCCTTACAGCAGCGCCGAGGTGCTGCGCGAGCTGGCGCTCGCGACCGGCCTGCCCTGCGCCGCCGGCTTTCCCATCGGCCACGGCGAGGTCAACGAGCCCGTGCCGCTCGGCGTGCGCGTGCGCCTCGACGCCGACGCCCGCAGCCTTGTGTTTCTGGAGGCGGCGGTCGCGTCCTAGAGGCGCGATCGGCCCTCGCCCGCCGCACGGGCGGCACGCCGCACAGCCGTTCCGGGTCCGCTAGGACGCTTCAGGCCTGGCGTCGCTGTCCGTGATGATATGACCATCCTTCACAGGGATCCGCTTCCCGGGATCATGGTCCATGTGCACGTGGTGCTCCTTGCCATTGACCACGTACACCACCTCGTAGCCGGCCGGCACCTCGCTGCGGTCGTACACGGTGGTGCACTGTTGTTCGGTCGTGGTGTAGGTGTCCCCCTGCTGCACCTTCTGTTGAATCCTGTTGCCGGCGTAGCCGCCTGCCGCGGCTCCGGCTACCGTGGCCAGCGCCTTACCGCTGCCACCGCCGACCTCGTGGCCAAGTAGCCCGCCCACCACTGCCCCGACACCAGTGCCCACCAGGCGGTCGCGGTCCTTCACCGGCTTGGTGCGGGTGACCTGCACTTCGTGGCATTCCTGCCGGGGCGTTTTGATCGTCTTGCTCAGGGCTTTGACGCTGACAACCTCGGCGCCGCGCGAGGCGCTGACGACGCGATAGCCGGCGACCGCGCCGGCTGCTGTCACCACAATGGCACCGACCACAAACCCGGTCACGGCTGACTTGTTCATACCCGGCTTCCTCCATGAGAACTGCCGCAGCGCATAGTAGTGATACCGCGGGGATATTCCAGTCAGAGAGTCCGGGTCGTGGAAAAATGCCGCCCATCTGTCGTCGCTCTGCGACGCTTGCGGTGAATCCGCCCTCTTTATGTTCTAGTCCAGGCGCCGCACCTGTAGCGCCAGCAATGCCCCGCCCTCGTCGCGCTCGATGTGGAACTCGATCGGGCGGCAGCAGACTTCGCAATCCTCCACGTATGCCGGTTCGTCCGCGGTCAGATCGACCCGCGTCTCCAGCCGCTCGCCGCAATACGGGCAGCGCACAGCCACGAACTCCTCAGGCGCTATGCGCGCCTGTCCGGTGGCCGGCTCCCAGACCGGCTCCAGGCCATAGAGCCGATCGATGCTGTGCGCGTCGAGGCGCGTGATCCGCCGCCGCAGGCGCTCGAGTTCGGTGGCCTTGCGTCGCTTCATCGGGCCTTGGGTCGCTTCATGATTTGCGCGGGGGCGTGGCGAACTGCGATGCTGCACCTAAGTCCGGACAAGCGAGGATACGACAATATGCCGATCGTCCGCGCCGGCAGGGTGCTGTTGTACGCCGCCGCCGCGACTCTGGCCGGGTGCGCGGGCACCAGACTGTCGCCGGAAGCACCAGCGGGCGTCACCCTGGCAGGCGCATGGAAGCTGAATCGCACCGCCAGCGACGACCCGCAGAAATTGCTGGAGCGGATGCGCGCCGAGGCCTTCAAGCGTATCGCTCGACGGGTGACGGCCGCTCCTCCGCCGGACGTGCGCCGCGGCAGCACGCGCACCTCACAACCCGAGGATCAGCCGCTCGAGGAGGATTCCGCCCCGGTGCGCACGGCGCACGGCGCTCCTCGCCCGGATCCGCTGCTGCGATCGCCCATGGCTCAGTTCCTGCGCGCGAGCATCGCCCGCGGCGATTTCCTCACCGTGCGGCAGGGGCCCGGGGAGTTCGCGCTCGACTACGGCACCTCGCAGCGCAGCTTCACACCCGGCGCGCGCAGTGTCGTATCGGCTGAGACCGGTGTGGCAGACCAGACCTCCGGCTGGAAGGGCCGGGAGTACGTCATCAGTGTCCGGGCGCAGTTAGGTCCGGACGTGACCGAGCGCTACGGCCTGTCGGCGGACGGCAAGCACCTGGTGGCGAAGTTGCACATCGCCACCGAGGAGCTGTCCGCGGTAGATCTCACCCGCGTGTACGACCCGACCAATGAAACCGCACCCCGGCAACTGCCCACCAACGACTAAGCTGCGCGCCGCAGCCGGATGCGTGTTGCTGTTGGCGGGCGCCGCGGCCGTGCACGCCCAGCAGCCCGCCGGCGCTGCGGCCTCGGGCGCGCCGGGGCCCGAGACGGAAATCGTGGTCGAAGGACGGCACGAGGGCCCGCGCATGTGGAAAGTGCGCAAGGGCGATCACACGCTGTGGATCCTGGGCACCATCTCCCCGCTGCCGAAGAAAATGGTGTGGCAGCCCGATGCCGTGCAGGAGGTCCTGCGGAACACGCAGGAGGTAGTGCCTGCCTGGCCCGCCTACGGCATCGGCGCAAACCCCCTCACCGCGCTGCGCGTGTACATCGAGTGGCGGCGCCTGCAGAAGCCTCCGGATCACATGCCGCTGCGCCAGGCCCTGCCGCCGCCGCTGTATGCGCGCGTCGCCGCGCTCAAGGCGCGCTTCGACCCCAGCGACAGCAAGCTCGAGGAGATGCGCCCGATGCTCGCCGCGCGGCAGTTGCTCACCCGGGTACTGGACGCCTCGGGGCTGGCGCTGCAGAACGAAGTGCAGCAGTCGGTGCTCAGGCTCGCCCGCTCGCAGGGCGTGCACGTACACCAGGACAAGCTGAAGATCGACGATCCGGTCAAAGTGCTGAAGGATGTCGAAGCGACGCCCCTGTCGAGCGAGATCGCGTGCCTCGACGCGGTGGTGACGTTGCTGGAGACGGACCTGGGTCCGATGCAGACCCGGGCGCGCGCCTGGGCGCTGGGAGACGTCGACACCCTGCGGCGGCTTCCGCACGCCGACGACCGTAGCGCCTGCGTCGCTGCGGTTTCCACGTCCGAGCGGGTGCGCAAGCTCATTGCGCGCGCGCAGGATGACTGGCTGATCGCGGTGCAGGACGGGCTCGCGCGCAATCGCGGCACGCTTGCCGTGCAATCGATGGATCGGCTGCTGGGCGAGAACGGCGCGCTCGCCGCACTCAGGGCGAAAGGTTACCTCGTCGAAGGGCCTTGAGCGCGCCGCGGTCAGCTCATCAGCGCGCAGCTCCAGGCGATACCAAGCGAGGCGAGCGCGGCGGCGCCGGTCAGCCATTGCGGCACACGGTCCAACAGGCCCTGAAACCGCGGCAGGGCGACGCTGGCGCCCAGCAGCGCCCCGACCGCAAATCCCGCCAGGTGCGCAACCAAATCCGTGCCTTCCCCGGCGGATCCGGTCCAGCCCAGCAGAATCACGCCGGCGATGAGCGGCCCCCAGCGTCGCGCCCAGCGCTGTGGCAACTGGAAACGCTCACGCCACGAGTAAGCCGACATCGCCCCCAGGGCCGCAAACACGGCCGTCGAGGCGCCGACCGCCTGGTGCTCCGGCGGACCCAGCAGGCCCTCGAGCAGGTTCGCGAGCGCGGCCCCCGTAACGGTGAGCAACCACGCCGTACCGCCGCCCATCTGCCGGGCCGCGAGGTAGCCGAACCACGCCCCGGCGACCAGGTTCGCGGCCAGGTGCGGACCGTCGAGGTGCAGCGTGAGCGCGGTCCAGGCGCGCCACCATTGACCGGCCTGTACGCGCTGCGCATCGAGCACGCCCAGCTCAAAGGCATCGAGCCGCACGAGCCCGTTCGACAGCGCCCAGGCCACCCCCATCAACACCGCAACGTACAGCACGCTGCCGGCCCACGCGTGCGGGTACACGCGTGGCGGCGGTGGCGGCGGTGGCGGCGCCCGGTTCTCCGCTTCGTATTGCAGCAGGTGCCGGATCGCATAAGGCGCGTCGGCCGGCGGGACCTGCAGCAGGAATTCACTGTCCGCGTGCGCGACGAAGCCGGCGACCCCCACCGCGGTCAGTACCAGCAACCGCTCCTCGCAGTCGCGCCGGCGCGGCGATCGAAACACGGTGGTCAGTTCTTGCGGATCCATGCGAGACCGGCCGCTCGATTCACTCCTGCCTGCGCAGGTTCAGGCCCGCGAGCCCGCGGCGCACCAGATCCCCGAGCAGCTCGTAGAGCGCCGCGGTCGAACGCGTCAGCGCGCTGACGGCAGGCACGTAGCGCGCCAGCCCGGTCTCGCGCGGCGCCCACACACCCGCCGGCGCCGGCACGACGGTGAATCCCGCGCTCGCAAACTCGCGCGACGCGCGCCACTCGTGAGCGCTGGCCGTCACCAGCAGGATGCGCGACACGCCCGCGGCCTTCAGCAGCCGCGCGGAGAACTGCGCGTTCTGAAAGGTATCGCGCGACTGATCCTCGACCCAGCGCACCTCGATACGGAAGTCGCGCGCCAGCGAGCTGCGCATGGCGAGCGCCTCGGCAGCGGTGCCGGACACGAGCACCGGGAGCCCCATGCGATGCGCGAGGAACGCTCCGTAGACGACCCGCTCGAGGAGCGCGGACCCGGGGGCAGGTTCGCCGCCATACTCGGGCGCGGCGCTGCGCTCATCGCCGCCGCCGAGAATGACGATCGCCTCGGCGCGCACCGGGCGGGTGAGATCGAGCGCCGGTTCACGTTCGGCGGCCTTCGCCAGCGCATCCGCCACCAGCGGCGTCGCCAGCAGCCACAGCGACGCCAGGCCCGCGCTGAGCAACAGCCAGCCGGCCCTGGCAGTGCCGGCCGAGGTGCGCGACCTGAGCAGCCAGGCCCCGGCTGCCGCGATCAACAGCGGGCCCGCGGGCGGCAAGAGCAGCGTGTGCAACAGTGTTTTCAGCGTGATCAACATACCGTGGGCGCGGCGGCTGCCCTCACAGGCGGATCTTCTGCCACGCCCGGGAGCGCCAGCGCAGGAACAGCGTGCTCCCCAGCACCATGACATAGATGAGTACCGCGACCCAGCCGCCGACGGCGCCCCAGCCGAATTGCGGCAGGAAGTGCACCCAGCCCTGTCCGGGCGCAAACGTGAAGGCATGCGCCAGCGGCACGAACAGCAGCAGCGATACCACCAGCACCAGCACCGCCGGGATCCTGACATCGCCCGCGCCGCGCAGGCACATGCTGCTGCCGAGATTCAGGCCGTCGAAGAACTGGTAGCCCGCCGCCAGCCACAGCAGCTGCATGCCGAGCGCGACCGCGGTGGCAGCCTCGGCATCGTGCGAGCCGGCGAAAAATGGCAGCACCCAGGGACCGCCGAGCGCGATCAGCACGCCGATACCGCCCATGTAGAGGGCCGCGAGCCCGATCACGCGGTTGCCGACCCGCAGCGCCCAGTCGCGCGCTCCCGCGCCGATGGATTGCCCGACCAGAGTCGTGCCCGCGGAAGCAATGCCGAACCCCGGCATGTAGGCGAGTGAAGTCAGGATCACCACCATCTGCGTGGCGGCGCCGCCCGCCGTGCCGAGCCGCGTCTGCATCATCTGAAAGGTGGCGAATCCCAACAGGTCCGCCGCCGGCGACAGCCCCATGGGCACCCCGAGGCGCAGCTGCTGCAGCAGCACGCCGGTGTGCGGCCGCCACGTCAGGTGCGAGCGGTACCGATGGCGATAGTCGGCCCGCAGAAAGATCGCCACCGCAAACAACAGACCCGCCACCTGCGCGACGTTGGTGGCCCAGGCGGAACCGGCGATGCCCCACCCCAGGCGGAAGATGAACACCGGGTTCAGCAGCGCATTCGTGACCGTGGTCACGATGGTGATCAGCAGCGTGACGCGCGGCCGCCCGATGCCGTTGAAGAATCCGAGCATGGCCCACACCGCGGCTCCCACGCAGGCTCCGCCGACACGCGGAAACCAGAACGCGGAGGCGAGCTGCTCGACCTGCGGATCGAACCCGAATGGCGCGAGAATCAGGTGGCGCGCGGCGCCCACCAGCACGAACAGCGGCGCCGCGCATGCCATCGCCCACAACGCGGTCCATACCGCCTGGCCCGCGCGCCGGTAGCGGCGCGCACCGAAATTCTGCGCCACCAGCGTCTGCACCGCGGTGCCGGCGCCGCCCAGCACCAGTACCGCGACGATCACCAGCCACTGCACCGCACCGACCGCCGCGAGCGCCTTGGTGGAAATGCGCCCCATGAACCACATGTCGGTGAGGTTGAGGACGATCTGCACCGCGCTGTTCGCCATCAGTGGCAAGGCGAGCGCGATCACGGCACGCTGATCCACGTGCGCGCGTCCGGCGGCGTCGAGGCGCTGCGCCGGCAACTGCTGTGCGCGGCTCAAGGAATCCATGGCAACATCCTGCGCAATCGGTCATTCTCGCACACTGCTCCGCCAGAGAGATGACACCATGGCAACACGCAGCCAGAGCGCGGCGACGCGCACGCGCAACGCTGCCGCACGCCGCGCGCGTCGCGGGCGGCTCGCGCCCGGCAAGCAGGCGCGCGGACTCGACGCGGCACAAGTCGCCATCGCCCTCGACGATCCGGCCGTCGCGGAGCTCGCGGCGCTGGTGCGCGAGGCGGGCGGCGCTCCCATCGGCGCGTACCGCGAGCCCCTCGGAGGTCGCGCCCTGTTGCTGGCGAGCCTGCCGCTGAATGCGGTGCAGCCCACGCCTTTTCAGCGCGACCTGTCTCCGACGCACGCGAAGCGCCTGGCCGTGAAGATCGACGAGACGGCGGCGTTCCTCGATCCGCTCATCGTGGTGCGCGGCGAAGACGGGCGCCTCTGGACGCCTAACGGCCGCCACCGCCTGGCCGCGGCCAAGGTGCTGGGACTGAAACAGATCACGGTGCTGATCTCGCCGGACGAGTCGCTCGCCTACCGGATACTGGCGCTCAATACTGAAAAGGCTCACAACCTCAAAGACCGCAGCCTGGAAGTTATCCGCATGGCGCGTAACCTTGCGAAGCGCAGCGGGCGCGAACGCGAGACGCAGTTCGCCGCGCAGTTCGAAGCCGCGGAACTGCTGACGCTCGGGATCGTCTACGAGAAGTCGCCGCGCTTTGCCGGCGGCGCCTACAGCGCCTTTCTCAAGAAGGTCGACCGCTTCAGCGACCAGACCCTGACGGTGAGCCTGCGACAGCGCGCCGACTACGCCGCGCGCCTCATGCAGATCGACACCCGCGTCAAGAGCACCATCGCCGCCCTGCAGGCGCGCGGGTTCAAATCTCCGTACCTGCGCAACTACGTCGTCGCCCGCATCAACCCGGTGCGCTTCCACAAGCCGAAGAAGGGCGACACCGCGCCGCCGGTGCCGATCGGGCAGGCGCTGACGCGCATGGCCGCCGCCGCCCGCAATTTCAACATCGGCTCGGTATCGAACTCCGATCTCGCCTGGGTGGCGGTGGGCGCGGGTTCGGGGGATCAGGGCAGCGGCTGAAGGTCGCCGTCGTCCTGGTAGGTGAGTCCGTAGCCGTAAGGAAACAGCGGCGGCTCGCCGGGCCGGTGATCCACGGCCGGCACGCGCGCGGAACGCGGCCACGAGAACGGCAGCCTGCCGCGAAAGTCGTAGCGCACCGAGCCGTCCGGCGCGCGGAACAGCACATCCGCGACGCCCTCGCCCTCGGGCCCCGGGAGCCAGGCCGCCACGAAGCTGTCGGCGGCGTTGAGTTCGGCGTTGACCCATAGCGGGCGCCCGGAGAGCAACACGGCCACCACCGGCACATCCGCGGCGCGCAGCCGGCGCAGCAGCGCCACATCGCGCTTGTCGCCCGGACTGTATTCCAGCGAGGGCACATCACCCGCTCCTTCCGCGTACGGGTTCTCGCCGAACACCACGATCGCGACGTCGGGACGGGTGTGGAACTCGCCCGCCTCGCTCAACTCCGCCGTGCCGCCCGCGGCCGTCACGCAGCGCGCGATCCCGGCGTAGATCGATTGCGCATGCGGAAAGTCCTGGTTGGGCTCGGTGCCCTGCCAGGTAATGGTCCAGCCGCCGCTTTGCCTGGCGATGTTGTCGGCGCCATTACCCGCCACCAGCACGTGCGCGTGCGGTGACAGGGGCAGGAGGTGGTGGCGGTTCTTCAGCAGCACCAGCGACTCGCGCACCGCCTGGCGCGCCACCGCGCGATGCGCCGGCGCGCCGAGCAGCGCGAAGCGTCCGGCAAACGGCCGCGACGACGGACGTCCCTCGCGATCCAGGTGTGCGCGCAGCTTGACGCGCAGCACCCGGCGCACCGCATCGTCGAGCCGTGCCGCGGGAATCTCGCCTGACGTCACTTGCGCCAGTGTGTGGGCATGCAGGGCGCGCCAGCCGTCCGGCGCCATGAACACGTCGAGGCCGGCATTGAGCGCCGCGGCGCAGTTGTCGGGCGTGCATCCGGGCAGTTGCGCGTGGCCGTTCCAGTCCCCGAGCACCAGACCGTCGAAGCCCATGCGACCCTTGAGGACATCGGTGAGCAGCGCACGGTAGCCGTGCATCTTCACGCCGTGCCAGCTGGAGTAGGACGCCATCACGGTCTGTGCGCCGGCGGCGATCGCTGCCTGGTAGCCGGCGCCGTCGACGTCGCGCAGCTCGCTCTCGGTGACGCCGTTGTCACCCTGGTCCTGGCCAGCGGTGCCGCCGTCGCCCAGAAAATGCTTCGGTGTCGCAATCACGTGTGCGGCGTCGAGAAACTGGCGCGTGCCGGGCGTGCCCTGCAACCCCCTCACCATGGCGGCGACGTACTGGCGCACGAGTGCGGGATTCTGCGAGTAGCTCTCGTAGGTTCGTCCCCAGCGGGCATCACGCGCCACGGCGGCCGTGGGGGAAAACGCCCAGTCGAGCCCGGTGACCCGCACCTCGAGCGCGGTGATCTCGCCGATGCGGCGGATGAGCTGCGGGTCGCGCGCGGCGCCCAGCCCGATGTTGTGCGGAAATATCGTGGCTCCCGGGATGTTGTTGTGCCCGTGCACCGCGTCCGCCCCCCACAGGGCGGGGATCCCGGCAGACCCGGGCGCGGCAAGCGAGGCGTCATAGAACCGGTCGGCGAGGATGAGCCACTCACGGGGTGGAGCGAGCTTATCGCCGTGGGGCGAGGAATTGCCGCCGTTCAGAATGGATCCGAGGGGATAGTGACGCAGGTCATCGGGAACGATGCTGTCGATATCGGCCTGGATGAGCTGACCGACCTTCTGCTCGGGCGTCATGCGTCCGAGCAGCTCATCAATTCGCCTCTCGAGCCTCTGATCGTGCGGCAGCGCCGGCCGCAGCTTCGGCCACCGTTGCGGGTGCACCCGCGCCGTGGTCGCGGGGCTCGGCTCGGCGCCGGGCGCCTGGCTCGGCGCGCACAGCGCCAGAGCGTACACGACGCAATAGCCCGCGATGCGGGCCGGTCTCCTTTTCATGGTCAACCATAGGATACACATTGATGTCGACGCCCATGCTGGAACCAGTGACTCAGGTCCGTAGTCTCGAGACGAGCGACGCGCGCGCGCGGCGCGGAGGCACCCCGGTCGCAACGGTCGAGCTGCCCGACCTGCTGCTAATCGAGCGCGCGCGCGGCAGGGAGGAACGTGCGATCGAGGCACTGATCCGGCGCTACAGCCGGCGGATGTTCCGCGTCGCCCGCAGCGTGTTGCCGGATGAGGACGCGGCGGACGCGGCGGTGCAGGACGCGTATCTGGCCGCATTCGGCGATCTGACTCGTTACACGCCCACCGGAAAATTCGCCGCCTGGCTGACGCGGCTGGCGTTCAACCAGGCACGGGCGCTGCGCGCCAGCGCTCGATCCGGGCCGCTATCGGCGCCGCGACAACCAGCGCCGGCAGCGACGCCCGCGGCGCTTGCGGCCGACGAGATGCAGGAGCGGCGCGCGCTCGAGCTGGCGATCGGCGGCCTGCCCGAGGTCTTTCGCACCGTGTTCGTGCTGCGGGTGGTGGAAGGCATCAGCAGCATCGAAACGGCCGCCTCCCTCGGGGTGCACGAGACGACCGTGCGCACACGCATGTACCGCGCACAGCGGCGGCTCGCGCCGGACGTGGCGGGGCGGGTGCGCGTCGTACCCGGCTTCCTCGAGCTGACCCCGGAGCGCCTCGATCGCATCGTCGAGCGCGTACTGGCGCAGCTGCCTCACGGCTCGATGCTGACGATCAGCGCCTCGCCGCCCTGAAAGGGCACGCTGTCGCCGGCCGCCTTGCCCAGCAGTGACTGGGCCAGCGGCGCAATCCAGCTCAAGAGTCCGTGGGCGGCGTCCGCTTCGTCCTCGCCAACCAGCTGGAACGTCTGCATGGAGTCGCCGCCGAGCTGCAGGGTGACGCGCATGCCAAAACGCACCCGGTCCGCGGACGCCGCCGGCCCGACCACGCGGGCACTGGCGCGGCGCGCGCTCCAGTAGCGCAGGTCCCGCTCCACGCGCGCGCGGGCCGCGGCGTCGCCGCTGTCGCGCGCCGCCTGCCGCTCCGCTTCCAGCTCGCGCACGCGCGCCTCGATCGCCGCAAGTCCGCGCGGCGTGACGAAGTTCGGATGAGTGCTCACCGCGCGATCCGGCAGCGCGCCCGTGTCCGCGTCGGACTCGCGCACGAATGCCCGGCTCATGCGGCCAGCCCCGTCAGGCGCGCGCTCTCCTGCCACAGACGCTCGGCGCAGTCATCGCTCTGCGCAGCGGTACTCGGCGCCACGCGCCTGCCACCGTGGTAGTAGCCGCCCGAGGCGCCAGCGAGCTCGGGCGCAGCCGCCAGATACACACTGTCGCGCGCACCTTGTTGCGGTGAGAGCATGAACAACCGTCCGACGCTCGAGAGGAGGATTCGCAGCAGCGCCGGGCTGTTGTGAAACAGGTGGCTGTTGACCAGGCCCGGATGCAGCGTGTTCACGGTGACGCCGGTACCCGCGAGGCGCCGGGCGAGCGCGCGCGCAAACAACACGTTGGCGAGCTTGGAGCGCTCGTAGGCGGCCATAAACCCTGAGACCCGGGCATTCATGAGATCACTGAAGTCGAGGGTGGCGCGCCGATGGGCGTTGGAGGCCACCACGATCACGCGCGACGGTGCGGACTCCTTAAGCTTGTCCAGCAGCAGACCGGTGAGCAGGAACGGCGCCAGGTGATTCACCGCGAAGGTCAGGTCGTACCCTTCCGCACTGCGCGCGTGCGCGGCGGCCATCACCCCGGCATTGTTGATCAGCACATCGAGGCGCGGCAGCTGCGACTGCAGCTCGTGCGCCAGACGCCGCACCTGTGCGAGCTGCGCGAAGTCCGCCTGGACGAAGCGTACCCCGGGGTTGCCGGTGTCTCGGCTGATGTCGCCGGCCACGGCCCGTGCGCGGCCCAGATCCCGGCCGTGGACCAGCACGGTCGCGCCGCTCGCGGCCAGCGCGCGGGCGGTGGCCAGGCCAATCCCGTGCGTGGCCCCCGTGACGAGGCAGATCTTGCCATTCATACTGTTGCAGAGAACTAAGCCCTCACACAGATGGTATATGAAGGGGACGAAACGCATCGCGCTTATGGCACTGACCGCCTGGGCGGCCGTGGGCTGCGCCCGCGGCGCGAGCCCGAGCGCAGCGCCCGTCGAGCACGCGGCCAAGGGAGGCCGCGATCGACCAGCTGCTGCGGGCGAAGACGCCATGACGATGCCGCGGGCTTCGCGGTTTCGGGCCGGAGACACGGCTGCGTGAACGCTGTCGCCAGCGCGTTCCTGCTGACGTTCGCCGGACTGTTTCCCATCGTCAATCCGTTCGAGGCCGCACCCTTCTTTCTCGCTCTGACTGCGAACCTGCCCGCCGCGGAGCGGCCGGTGCTGGCGCGCAAGGCGGCCATCAACGGCTTCGCGCTGCTGTTGGGATCCATGGCCCTGGGCCCCTGGCTGCTGGAGTTCTTCGGTATCGAGCTGCCGGTGGTGCGCATCGCGGGGGGACTCGTGGTCGCGGCCCTTGGCTGGAAACTCCTGACACAGGAGCAGTGGTCGGATCACGCCGGCTCCGCGGGCCTGGAGGGCGGGCCGGGGAAGAAGGTCGGCAGCTTCTATCCGCTCACCATGCCGCTCACGGTCGGTCCGGGCTCGATGTCGGTCGCGATCACCATCGGCAGCCGCAAGCCCGCAGGCATTCCGGGGCTCTCGCAGCTCGCCGAGCACGCAACCGGCGCGGTGCTCGGGGTGGTGGCGATCGCCGTCACGATCTATCTGGCCTACCGCTTCGCCGAGAACATTGCCCGGCTGCTGGGCGAGACCGGGCTCGAAGTGCTGGTGCGCTTATCCGCGTTCATCCTGATGTGCATCGGGATCGAGATCGTCTGGAACGGCTACAGCGCGCTCACCGGCGTGCACGGTCGCTGATCATCGACGTCAATCGCTAACGCGACGGCGCGGAGTCACGCCGCAGGAGGCGCATTTCGCGCAGCGGCGAGCGGATGGCGATGCTTGCGGGCGTCGGCGGCGGCGCAATGCCGGCGGGCGGAATTACGCAGTTCGGAGTCTGGGCATAGCTCGCCGCGACGAACAGCAGGCTTTCGTTGGGATCCCCGAGTGCGTGCGTGAAATCGTCTGTAACCGTGCAACCCGGGAAGGTCGCGCCGCTGGCGCCACCGGGCGAGAACCCGTCGGGATAGGTCCCGAAGCCCTTCGCATTGACACCCTGGAACTCGATGGAGAAGTAAGTCGTCCCGCAATTGTCCTGGGGATAAAACCCGTAGGGCTTGCCGCAGGTGGTGCTGCCGATCTGGATCACCTGCACTGCCACGCCCGCGAGCCCGTTCATCACCGCTTCGCTCGCCGAACAGGTCGCGGAAGTCGTGAGAACGAACACCCTGGGGAGATTGAGTGTTGGCAGAGCCTGGCCTGCTGTCGTAGAGAATCCCTGGGTGGTGGTGTGAAACGGCGTCGGTGTGATCGGGCTGCCCGTCACCGGATTGGTGCTCGGATGCTTGCCGTTGAACTGTTGCAGTTCGAAGGTCTGTCCGGCGGTCGGTCCCGGACCTGCGATCATGTAAGCGAGCTCGCTCGCGATGTCGAGGTAGCCTCCGCCGTTGTAGCGGATGTCGATCACGAGATCGGTGATCGCATCGGCCTTCAGGGTAGTGACCGCATTGATCAGTGCGGCTTCCGAGGTCGCCAGCTGGTCGTTGAACAGCATGTAACCGATGTGCATGACCGTGCCCGGCAGCACCCGCACGTCCTGGACCGGAACGTCGGTGACGTTGACCGCCTGCAGCGTCACCGTGCGCGGGCTCGCGGCGGCCTGATCGAGGATGGAAAACGTGTGCGACTCCCCGACAGTCGAAGGACTCAGGCCCGCGTTGATGGCGTCGACGCTTGGCTGGTCATTGGCGTTGACCGCGTCCACCCCGTCGACGCTGAGCACGCTGGCGCCGCGCGCCAGGTTGGCCGGAGCCATGACGGCGGGCGATCCGGGCTCGGTGTACGCCACCCGGATCTGGCGCGGCGGAGCCGGCTGTACAGCGATGAACTGCACTCCATACCCGACGTTCACGCCCGCCGTGGCCAGCGCCTCCCACGTGGAGGTGGGATAGGTGAAGTGGAACTTGTCCTTCGGGTGCCCTTGGGAGTCGGTCGCGGAGGTCTTCAGCAGCGGAAAATAGGCCGCGGTGGCGTAGTTGGCTGGATTCAGGTCCGGCGCCTCGCTGTACCAGAGATACAGATCGTCGGTCCAGGAGCGCAGCCAATTGTTTTCATCGACCGCGGCGCCTGCAAGGTCCGGATAAGGCTGGTGGGTAATGGGGTCGGTCCCCGATCGCGGCGCGGCGCATTGCGCGGCAAAGTGCGACTCGGGCAGGTAGACGCCGGCAGTCCAGGACGTGCCCCCGCCCATCGAGCTCCCCCCGCCTCCTCCGCCCCCGCCGCCCGAGCAGGCCCCCAGGCACAGAATGAGTACGGCGCCGGCTGCTGCCCGCAGCAACGGCACTTGCGCCGGGTCTTCCCTGAGCATCGCGAACATGCCGGGGTCAGACTACAGCTAAAGCGCAGCGCGCGCACTCGGCAGCGGGTTACGGCCCTTCGAGAAGCGCCAGTACCTCGGTGCGCGCCGCGGGAGAGTGCACCGGCAGCGCCAGCACATCCCCTGGCTGCGCCCACTCGAGTGCGTAACGCGCCGCCTCGGTCTCGCTCATGCGCACGGCGAGCGAGGCTTGCGGCAACCCGGCGCGCAGCAGCGCCGCGCGGATGATGCGCGGTATCTCGCCCGGCTCGCGGCCGCGCAGCTGCGCTTCGTTCTCCTTCACGACGACGAGGGCGGGACGAAACTGCGCAGCGGTGCGCGCCAGTTCCTCGATCTCCGTGTCCTGGCGGTTGCCGGCATGCCCGAGCAACAGGCCGAGGCGCCCCGTCCCGCCGCGCAGATGTTCGGCGACGTTGAGCAATCCCCGCAGGCCTGCGGGGTTGTGCGCGTAGTCCAGCAGCACCCGCACGCCGCCGCGCTCAAAGCGCATCAGGCGTCCGAAGTTGTCCGCGGCATTCGCCCCGAAGCGCGCTACAACGGCCGCGATGGTCGCCGGGGGCACGCCGAGCGCTGCCGCCGCGAGCGCAGCCCCCGCGAGGTTCGCGATGTTGTAGGTCGCACTGCCCTCGACGGTGAGCGGCATCGCGGCGATCGAGCCCAGATCGTGGTCGGCGCCCGCGTGACTCAAGGCAAGCCGCCCGCCGCGCACGCCGCAGGTCGAGCCGCCGCGCGCACGATGCTCGCGCAGGAGAGCCGCATCGGCGTCGAGCGCGAACCAGCCGAGCGGCGGGCTGCGGCCGAAGCGCGCCGTGAGGCCGGGCGCCTTCTCGACCAGCTGGGCGTCGTCGGCGTTCAGCACCAGAAGTCCGTCGGGCGTCACCACGCTCGCGACCGACAGCTTCACGTCGGCGAGTGCTGCGAGGTCGTCGATCCCGTATTCGCCGAAGTGATCCGGGCTGACATTGGTGACCAGCGCCACCTGCGCCTCGGACACGGCGAGGCCGCGTCGCAGAATGCCGCCGCGCGCGGTTTCCACGATCGCGGCTCCGGCGCGGCGCTCGCGCAACACGCGACGCGCCCCCGCGGGCCCGGAGTAGTCCCCGGCTGCCTCGAGCTCCCCGTCGAGGAATACCCCGTCGGTGCAGCAGTAAGCGGCGCGCCAGCCGTGCGCCCGGGCGCAGGCACTGAGCAGCCGCACCGTGGTGGTCTTGCCGTTCGAGCCGGTCACCACCGCGGTCGGAATGTCGCGCAGCTCGCCCCAGGGGACATCGGCAACACCCGGCAGCGCGGCGACCTCGAAGTCGCGCCCGCCCTCACCGGCACCCAGTGTGAGCAGGGTGTCGTCCAGCAGGTGCGGGAGTCCGCGCGCGGTCGCCGCATCGAGAAGCGCCATGAGCTCGGGCCGCGCTTCGTGCGCGGCAAGGCGTTCGAAGCGCGCGAAGGCCGCGGGCTCATCCAGCACCGGCGTGATGACTGCGGAGGCGTCCGCGGCGTCCTCGAGCGCGGACGCGGCCAGCGCCTCCTCGAGGCTGCTCCAGTGATGCGGATCGCGCGCCACGAGCGCGGCGCACAGTGCCCACTCGTTGACTTCCGTCGCGACGAACAGCTGATCGCAGGGAGCGGCGAGCGCGAGCGAGGTGCCGCCCGCATGGCGGCGCGCCACCACACCCCGCATGCGCCACCCGAGGTGTGCGCGCGCGCGCTCGGCGCGCGCGCGCCAGGCAGACAGCAGCGCCTCATCCATGGCCGTTTCGCGGGTCTCGAGCAGCGCGCCGCTGCCGGCGAAGAACAGGTTGGCGCCTGTCAGACGCCTCGATGAGTCGAACGGCAGCGCGATGGCGGCGTTCAGTCTTCGGCCTCCGGTGCGACCCGCACGCCGCGCTCATCGCGGATCAGCCCCTCGAGGCTGAATGCGGGAGCGACCGCCTCACCGGGGTTGACGGTACCCTCAGCCGCGGGCGTCGCTTCGCCCGTGTACACGGGCGCCGGCCGGGGCGCAGGCTGAGGAGCTGCCGATCCCGCCGGCCTGAACTTGGTGATCTGCTTCCACGAGCGCACCAGCGCGTCGGCGAATACCAGCAGCAGATCGCCCGGCTGCCCCATGTCGAGCGCCGCGGTGATGGCCTCCTGCTCATCGGGAATGAGCGAGATCGCCTCCTCGCGCACACCCGCGGCACGCAGCGCCGCCGCCATGATGCGCGGCACCTCCTCCGGTGCGCGATCACGCAGGTTGTCGTCGCGGCGGCAGATGTAGTGGTCGAAGCGGCCTGCCACCGCACGGGCAATGGCCACCAGGTCCTCGTCACGGCGATCGCCCGGGCCGGCGAGCACCACGATGCGCCGGCCGGTGACGTCGAGGCGCTGCGCGAGATCGGTCATCACCGCTACCGCGTGCGCGTTGTGCCCGTAGTCGAACAGCACCTTGAACGGGTGCTCGTTGAACACGTTCATGCGGCCGGGCGCCTGGAAAAACGTCGAGTCGAAGGTGCGCAGGCCCTGGCGGATGGCGTCCAGCTTGATGCCGAGCGAGAACGCTATTGCCGCGGCAAACATCGCGTTCTGCACGTTGTGCGTGGCGCGGCCCTCGAGGGTGGCGGGAATCAGATGGGTCCACAGGAGCGGAATGTGGCCGTTGTGGTCGTAGAGCGTGATCATCTGCCCGTTCACGCCCGCCTCCAGCGCGCAGGCTCGCCCGCCGGCGCGGATGTGCTCGCGCACCAGGGTGTGCTGCGGGTTCATGGTGACGTAGCAGATGTTCTTCGCTTCCGTGTAGCCCGACATCTTCAGCACCAGCGGGTCATCGGCATTGAGCACCGCGCAGTCGGTAGCGACTTCGACGACGATGCGCTTCACTTCCGCGAGCTGCTCGAGCGTGTCGATACCCTTCAGTCCCAGGTGATCGGGCTGCACGTTGAGCACCGCGCCGACGTTGACCTCGTTCACGCCCATGCCGGCACGCAGCAGGCCGCCGCGCGCGGTCTCGAGCACCGCGATGTCGATCTGCGGATCCGCCAGCACCATGCGCGCGGAAACCGGGCCCGTCATGTCGCCCTGCACCGTGCGCTGGCCGTCGATGTATACGCCGTCGGTGGTGGTGAGTCCGGGGGTGAAGCCCGCCATCTTGGTGAGATGTGCCAGCATGCGCGCGGTGGTGGTCTTGCCGTTGGTGCCGGTGATGGCCGCGATCGGCACGCGTGAGGCCGCGCCCGGCGGGAACAGCATGTCGATCACCGGGGCTGCGACGTCGCGCGCCGTGCCCTCGGAGGGCGCGACGTGCATGCGAAAACCCGGCGCGGCATTCACCTCGCAGATGCCGCCGCCGATCTTGCGATAGCTCTCAGTGATGTTCTTCGACAGGAAGTCCACGCCCCCCACGTCGAGTCCGATGGCGCGCACGGCGCGCTCGGCCATCTCGCGGTTGTCGGGATGAATGACGTCGGTGACGTCGGTGGCGGTACCGCCGGTGGACAGGTTGGCGGTCGAGCGCAGATACACGATCTCACCCTTCCCGGGCACCGACTCGGCGGTGAGTCCTGCGCGCGTGAGCATCTTGTGCGCCTGCGCATCGAGCTCGAGTCGGGTGAGCACCTTCTCGTGCCCTACCCCGCGGCGCGGATCCGAGTTCACGACCTCGATCAGCTGCGCGACGCTGTGCTCGCCGTCACCCACCACGTGGCCGGGCGTGCGCCGCGTCGCGGCCACCAGCTCACCGTTCACTACCAGGAGGCGATGATCGTCGCCCTCCAGAAAGGTCTCGACGATCACCGAGCGCGAATGCTCGCGCGCCACGGTGTAGCCGTGCGCCACTTCCTCATCACTGGTCAGGCGGATGGAAATGCCGCGCCCGTGGTTGCCGTTGTACGGCTTGGTGACGACCGGAAAGCCGATACGCTGCGCGGCGCGCACCGCCTGCGTTTCGCTCTGCACCAGCTCCTGCTGCGGCACCGGCAACCCGAGTCCGGCAAGGATCTTGTTGGTCTCCTCCTTGTCACTGGCGAGCTCGACGGAGATATGCGGGGTGCGCCCGGTGACGGTCGCCTGGATGCGCTGCTGGTACTTGCCGTGGCCGAGCTGCACCAGTGACTGATCGTTCAGGCGCAGCCAGGGGATGCCGCGTGTTTCCGCGGCGCGCACCAACGATGCGGTCGAGGGCCCGAGCGCGCGACGCTGCGCGAAGCGGATGAACTGATCGCGTGCCTCGGGCCAGTTCCAGCCCTCGGGCACGCTGCCGGCCGGGCGCACCGCATCCGGCAGCAACCAGCACAACAGCCGCAGCCCGAGCTCGCCGGCCGCGATGCCCTCATCGCGCTGCGCGTACTCATAGACCACCGTATACACCCCGGGGGCAATCGCGCTGCGGGTCTTGCCGAAGGTAACCGCCTCGCCGGCGATGTTCTGCAGCTCGATCGCGACGTGCTCGAGCACGTGCCCGAGCCAGGTGCCCTCGCCCTCGCGCATGCGGCGGAAAAAGCCGCCGGGCTCGCGGTACGAGCAGCCGTGCTCGGCAAGGCCCGGGAGCGCCTCACTCAGCGCATCGACGAACACGCCGCCCAGGCGCCCGGTGGGCCAGGCTTCCAGCGCCCCCAGGTCGAGCTCCAGGCGGATGACCGGGAAGCGCGCGTACAGCGAGGGACCGACATAGACCGAACGATCGAGGATGCGCATGAGTGTTGCTTACGAGAATCGTATTGTTCAAGGCAACTCGCCGCGCGTAGGCTTCCCTGGCAATTACTCCTTAGGACTCAGTCAGTGCACCGGTCGTGGCGATGCGGGTGTGCAGGTTGAAAGTCGCGCCCGCCACCAGCACGTGCAGCCGCAAGCCCAGCATGCAGACCGGCTGTCCCTCCACGACCGTGTCGACGGACGAATAGCTGACGTCCGCCCCATCGACGATGGTCACGCCACCGCTCCCCTCGACCTCGACGGTCTCGTCGGGCCCGATGAACGCCGCCGTGTCCTCATCGAGCCCGATACCGACCGCGAACGGGTTGTAAGCGAGCGCGGTGAGCAGGCGGCCCAGGCGGTCACGCTGGCGGAAATGCTGATCGATGATGAAGCGGTTGGTTAACCCTAAGCCCGGCGCGAGCCGCACGCTGCCGGCGATCATGGAGGAGCCCTCATCGCCCGAGGCGATCATGTGCTCCGAGAGAATGCTGGCGCCCGCGCTGGTGCCGCCGACGGTGACGCCAGCCGCGTTACGCACGCGGATGAGTTTCGCGACCGGCGTGCCGCCCAGCAGCGTCGTGAGCCGCAGCTGGTTGCCCCCGGTGAAGAAGATGCCGCTCGCTTCTTCGATGCGCTTGAGGCGTCCCTCCTCCTGGCAGTCGCGGCGGGTATCGAAATCCATGACGGTCACGCGCGCTGCGCCGATGTCCGAGAACACCTGCTCGTAGCGCGCGCCGGTCTCGTGCACGCGGCTGGCGGTGGGGATGACGACGATGTCGGCCTCCGCGGCGCCCGAGACGCGCACGAAGCGCTCGAGGATCCGACGGTCATTCTCCTTGTTCTCCGCACCGCCGATCGGAACGATCCAACCACGCGTGTGGGCATCGGGGACTTTGCTGGGCATCCGCGACTGACTCCTTATTAATGTCCAGGTCACGAAGGTACCACGGCCGACGGGCGTCCCGGGAGGGTAGTCCCTCGCACCGCCTGATCCGTGACCGCGGTCACGCCCGGGGGGCGCCGGCTTCGGGTCGATGCGATCCGCGACCACGGAACGCTGCCTTGAGAGTGTTGAAGCGCGCTCAGGTGCCGAGCGCCTGCCAGTCGCCTTCATAAGAGCACTTTCGGCGCGCGGCGCTTCCGGCGCGCGCCCCGGCGCGATAAAATTCTCCTCTGGGTTCAGGGGAGCGACCAAATGAAATTCACCACGATGGTTCTGACTCTTGGCGTGGCACTTGGGGGCAGCGCGGCCTGGGCTGATCCCCCGAAAACCATTCGGGTCACCGAGACCGTGGAGGTCAAAGCGCCCATCGACAAGGTCTGGGCGACCGTGAGGGACTTCGACAGCCTGAACAAATGGCATCCGGGCTTCGCGAGCGACGAGCTGGTCTCCGGAGGCAACGGCAAGGCCGGTGCGGTGAGAAAACTCACCATCAAGGACGGCCCAACATTCACCGAAAGGCTGCTCGCGTTCGACGCGGCGCACCATTCCTATCGCTACAAGATCGTGGAATCGCCGCTGCCGTTCACAGGATATGTGTCCACGATTTCCGTGCGACCGGGGCCTGCGGGCACGACAAAGGTGATCTGGAGCGGAAGCTGCAAGCGCAAGAACTCAGCCGACAATCCGCCTGAGGCCGAGAGTGACGCCGGCGTTACCAAGCTCCTCAAGGGCGTTTATCGCGGCGGTCTCGACAATCTGAAAAAGATGCTCGAGAACTGAGTCAGGCCCGGTTGCGCATGATCTGCGCCAGGGCCTGCAGGATCTGCCGCAACGCACCGCGCGCCGCTTCGTCAAGCAGGCGTCCGCTGGAGTCGAACGGCGCATCCGTCTGGGCGAGGTAGAGCGCGGGCCCCGTCACGACCAGCGCCTCGGTCGCGAACAGCGCCTGGCGCACTGCGGCCTGCGCGAGGCGCGTACCCCAGCGTCCGCCGCTCGCTCCTACCACCGCCACGGGCTTACCGACCAGGACCTTCCCTGATAACGGGCGGGACAGCCAATCGATCGCATTCTTGAGCACTCCCGGAACGGAGTGGTTGTATTCGGGCGTGGCAATGAAGAGTCCCTGGGCCGCTGCCACCTGCTCGCACAGCTCACGCACCGGTCCTGCGGCGAACGCGCCCGTCTCGAGGTCCTGGTTGAACGGCGGCAGCTCGCCGAGTCCCCGGTACACGCACACCTCGAACCCGTCGGGTGCGCACTCCGCGGCGGCTTCAACGAGTCTGCGGTTGAGCGAGTCGCGCCGCAGACTCCCGGCAATCGCCACAACCTGCCACCGAGCAGCGGCTACCACAGCAGCAGCAGCCCCGACAGCGCGAGCATCGCGCCGGTCGAGCGCTCGAAGCGCACGCGAGCTCTGGTGTCGCGCAACAGGCTACCCGCCAGCGAGCCGCCGCCCGCCCACAGTGCGAGGCACCCGTAAGGGATGAGGATGAACAATACGGTGAGCGTTGCCAGAGATACCGCCGTGTCGTCTGCCGCCGCGGTAATCGTCAACACCAGGATCCACGACTTGGGGTTGACGAACTGAAAGAGAAACATCCGCAGCACATCACGCGCGCCACCGCCACCGGATCGCACCCGTGCGCCCGTGAGTGTGCCACTGCTGCACATCAGCCGCACGCCGAGCCACATCACCCAGCCCGCCCCGCCGATCGCGGTGGCCACGCGCAGCCAGGGCAGTGCCGCAAACGCTCTCGCGAGTCCCGCGCAGGTCAGCAGCAGCATGGTAACGCCCCCCAGGACCACCCCGGTCGCGGGCGCGAGCGCCGCGTGCCGGCCGTTTTCGAGTCCGATCCGCAGCATCAACAGGTTGTTGGGTCCGGGTGTGACGGTGGCAGCAAACAGCAGCAGCACGATGGCGCCCGGCAGTCGCATCAGATTCATGGACGCCACCGTAACAGGCGCCGCTGGTGCGTACCGCGCCTATGTGGTCTAAATTAGTCACCATGGACAGGCTACCGCTCAACGCGCTGCGGGCCCTCGCCCTGGTGCTGGAGCGCGGCGGCGTGCGCGCCGCCGCCCGTGAGCTCTCGATCTCGCACTCGGCGGTGAGCCGGCACCTGAGGGAGCTCGAGCGTTGGCTGGGAGTCACCTTGCTCGAGAAGCGCGACTCCGGCGGCGTGCGCGCAACCGCGCAGGGCCAGCTGTTGGCCGAGGCGTCGCGTAGCGCATTGTACGCCATGCAGCAGGCCGTTGAGGCCGTGCGCGAGCAGCGCTCCTCGTACTCCGTGAGCGTGTCCACCACGCCGTCGTTCGCGGTGCGCTGGCTGCTGCCGCGCCTGCCGGCGCTGCAGCGTTCCTACCCGCGGCTCGAGGTCTCGGTCGTCGTTGACCAGCGTCTGGATGAGCCCGGCTCGTTCTCGTCGGACCTCGCAATCCGCACCGGGCAGGGCCCGTGGCCCGCGCTGCTCGCAGAGCCGTTGATGGACGAGTCCGTGTACCCGCTCATGAGCCCCGCTCTGTGGCGGCAGAGCGGACGCCCCAGGGATCCTGCGCAGTTGTGTCGGATGCGCCTGCTGCACGATCGCGATCCGAACACGAGCTGGCAGTTGTGGCGGCAGAAGTACGGTCCGGCGGCACTGGATGTGCGGCGCGGTCCGCGCTTTGCGTCCTCCGATCTGCTCCTGCGTGCTGCGGCACAGGGCCTGGGAGTCGCGCTTGCCCGTCACCGCCTGGCGCAGGAAGAGCTCGCCTCGGGCGCGCTCGTCCGTCCTTTCGAAACGCGCGCTATCGACCTTGGTGTGGCGTATTGGATCGTCCGACCCCGGGGAAGCGCGTCGCGTGAGGCAGTGAAGATCCTGGCGGCGTGGCTGCGGCGACAAGCCGAACGAGCGCCGTTTGATCCACAATCGAGCCCGTGACCCTGCTTGCCGACCTCGTGCGCACGTCGCAGCGCGTGAGCGCCACTGCCGCTCGCCTGAGCAAGGTGCGGGAGTTGGCTTCGTTCCTCCGCGCGCTGCCGCCCGATGAGATCGAAACTGCCGCACACTATTTGTCGGGAGAGACCCCGCAGGGCCGAATCGGCATCGGCTATTCGACGTTGCAGGCCGCCGCATCGAACCCAGCCGCGACCGCGGAGACGCTGTCGATTGCAGAGGTGGATCGCCGCCTCGGCGTGATCGCCACGATTGGCGGCGCGGGCTCGGCAGCCCGACGGGCGGAGGCGCTGCGCGAGCTGTTCCTGCGGGCGACGGCCGCTGAACAGCAGTTCCTGCGGCGTCTGCTGGTCGGCGAGCTGCGGCAGGGCGCGTTGGCCGGAAGTATGGTCGAGGCCATCGCCGCGGCCGCTGAACTGCCGGTGGCGCAGGTGCGCCGCGCGGCGATGTATTCAAAGAGTCTGGGAGTGGTCGCCCGGGTGGCGTTGCTGGAAGGAGCCGACGCGCTTGGCCGATTCCAGCTGGAGCTGTTCTCGCCGGTTGCGCCCATGCTGGCCCAGACCGCTGCCGACGTGGCCGAGGCACTGAGAGAGCTTAAAGGCGAGGTGGCGTTCGAGTGGAAGATGGACGGGGCGCGCATACAGGTGCACAAAGGGGGCGATGAGGTGCGCATCTATACGCGCGCGCTGAACGATGTTACCGGCGCTTTGCCGGAAATCGTCGCTGTGGTGCGTACCTTCTCCGCGCATGCGCTGGTGCTCGATGGTGAGGCGATCGCATTCGATGCATCGGGCCGACCGCGTCCGTTCCAGATCACGATGCGTCGTTTCGGCCGCAGGCTCAACGTCGAAGAGTTGCGCGGCGAGCTGCCGATCAAGGCTTTTTTCTTCGACTGCCTGCGACTCGATGCGCACAGCATCGCGGACCGTCCGGCACGCGAGCGCTTCCACGCGCTTGGCCAGGCCGTGCCCGCTGCGTTGCAGATTCCACGCCTCGTCACCTGCTGCGAGCCGACGGCGCGCACCTTCTACGAAGCCGCGCTCGCAGCCGGTCATGAAGGTCTCATGGCGAAGTCGCTGGATGCGCCCTACGAAGCCGGCAATCGCGGCGCGAGTTGGCTCAAGATCAAGCGTGCGCACACCCTCGATCTGGTGGTGTTGGCTGCCGAGTGGGGCCACGGCCGCCGCACCGGCAGTCTTTCAAATCTGCATCTCGGCGCCCTGGAGCCGGCCACGGGCGAGTACGTCATGCTCGGCAAGACTTTCAAAGGACTCACGGACGCGATGCTCGAATCGCAGACGAAGCAGCTTCTGGCACGGGAGACTCACCGTGACCAGTGGACCGTGTATGTGCGGCCGGAGCTGGTGGTGGAAATTGCCTTCAGCGATCTGCAGGCGAGCAGCCGTTATCCGGGCGGCCTGGCGTTACGGCTCGCGCGGGTGAAACGCTACCGGGACGACAAGCGGGCCGAAGACGCCGATACCATGGAAATGGTGCGCACAGTCTATGCGGCTCAGTCTGGCGCGTGACTGTGCTGCCGGTTGGATAGCCCCGACGCATCGCGACGCGTGGGACTCCTGTCACAGGTGATACTTGATCGCACCGTCTACCTCGGCGAGATATTTGGCGGCGATCAGTCTGTCCACGAGTTCCTGAATTGCCGATTCCGACATCTTCTTAGCGAAGTGCGAGTGCAGGTGTGCCACCAGGGCCTTGCGCTTTCTGGGTCGCTTGTTCCCCGCCATGGCCGACAACAAGTGAATTGCAGCCTGCTGCACTGGCACCGGCCTTTGACTGCCAACGGCTTCGGTCGATTGTCCTACAGAGGCGAAGGCCTCTTTGACGGAAGTTGCCCGTCGCACGGCAAACCCGCGTCCCTCAAGATGCTTGATCAGCGGATCGAAACCCTTGTCATTTGAAAGAATCACGCACCGGGCCTTCGGAGAAGTGGTCAAGTATTCTCCGAGATAGAACGCAATGTAAAAATCGAGGGCATTCTTGCCTCGCCCCTCGATGTCGATGGGAACGAATCGCTCACCAAGTCTGAGTGCCGCTCTCAGGAATGCTGTCGGAACCGTGCGTTGTGATGCGCCGAAGAAAAATGGAATTCGAACTCCGGCCGGGATGGTGGCCAAGTCAACTTTACCCACATTCTCGTAGTCAACCAGCAGTACGTGTTCGCTCACCTCGGGTCTCCCTGGAGTCGCTGGAGCGCGGATTATAGCGAGAGAAGTCGCTGGCCCCTCAGATAGCCACAGGTCGCCGTCGTGCGACGTTGCCAAGGGCGGGTGCTTGCGGGAAGCTTGACGCGTGCCGCTGCCAATCGCCTATGTCTCCTGGAGTTCGGGCAAGGACAGCGCCTTTGCGCTGTACGAAGCCGGGCGCCTCGGTCTCGCCCGGATTGCGGGCGTGCTGACCACGATCAACGAGGTCTATGACCGCGTGGCGATGCACGGCGTACGCAGCGCGCTGCTCGACCGGCAGATTGTCGCGCTGGGCCTGCCCTGCATAAAGGTGCCGTTGCCCAGTCCGTGTCCGAACGATGTGTACGAGACGCGGATGGCGCGCGCCTGCGCACAGCTCAAGACCCAGGGCGTCGAGCAAATGGTGTTCGGAGATCTGTTTCTCGCGGACATTCGCGCCTATCGCGAGCAACAGCTCGCGGCGGCCGGGATGCACGCTGTGTTTCCGCTGTGGCAGCGCGACACCGCGGTCCTGGCACAGACGATGATCGCGAGCGGCGTGGTGGCGCATATCGCCTGCCTGGACCCGCGCCGGCTCGACCGCCGTTTCGCGGGCCGCCGCTTCGACGACGCGCTGCTGCGCGAGCTGCCGCAGGCGGTCGATCCTTGCGGGGAGAACGGCGAGTTTCATACGGTGGTCACGGCGGGACCGATGTTCAGCGCCCCGATCGCGGTCGCGATCGGCGCGACGGTCGAGCGGGACGGCTTCGTGTTCACGGACGTCGTCCCATGTTAGGCGCCCGGCCGTGGGGTCAATGCACCATCAGGACGGCGGTACGATTACAGGGAGATCACGCGCCATGAAATCAACACGCGGGCTATTGCTGTTGGCGGGATTCGGTGTACTGGCGGGATGCGCAACTTCTGCGGCAGACCGTGCACAGGCGATAAATCCGTATTCTCCTCGATACGGCCATCCCTATCGACATGGTCCGGTCCCGACGCGCACTGCGCACGCGAAGATGCAAATCTGGTGGACCTCGCATCAGGTCACGCAGGTATTTGCGCCGGGCACCGGGAGTCAGACCCTGAGCTTTGGGGGCGGCATCGATGGCATTGGTGCAACGAGCGGCACGCCCAAGGTGTACCTGGTGATTTACGGATCGCAGTGGGGCAACGCGAGCAGCGACGCTGACGGCAATGCGATGTTTAGCGGCGATTCAAATGGCGAAGTGCCACGCTTGCAGCAGCTGTTCAAGGGGCTTGGCACCGGCGGAGAACTCTGGTCCGGCACCATGACTCAGTATTGTGACGGATCCCAGGTGAACTCCGGCGCGACGAGCTGTCCGAGCAACGCCCCCCATGTGGCCTACCCGACCGCGGGCGTTCTTGCCGGGGTTTGGTACCACAACTCGATCGCTTCACCCGCCTCCGCATCGGGCAACCAGCTCGCCAACGAGGCAATCCAGGCGGCGGCACACTTCGGGAACACGACTGCCGCGTCAAATCGCTACGCGCAGTACGTCATTCTTTCCCCGCCCGGAACAAATCCGGATGGATTCAACACTAGCAGCGGCAATTTTTGTGCCTGGCACGATTACAACGCCGACGCGACACTTTCCGGCGGTGCGGCGCCTTCCAGTCTCGGTGATATTGCGTTCACAAACCTGCCTTATGTTACCGACGCCGGTAGCGGCTGCGGGGCGAGCTTCGTCAATAGCGGTGCAGCCGGTGCACTGGATGGAGTCACTATAGTTGAAGGCCACGAGTACGCAGAAACGGTCACCGACCAGAATCCAGCAGGAGGTTGGACGAACCAGACCGGCTCAACCTACAACGGCGAGGAAAACGGTGACGAGTGTGCCTGGATTCCGAGCGGTCAGGGTGCATCAGCGAACGTGGCAATGGGGAATGGCAGTTACCCCATGCAAAGTACCTGGTCGAATGACACCAATCGCTGCGATATTTCGCATCCAGTCGTACATTAGCGCCAACGGAGGACGCCAATCCGTGCTGGCGCCGCCAGGTACCGAGGGACCGCTCAATACTCGAAAAGAGCCGACAGCGCGCTGTTATGGCGGATTCGCGCCCGCGGACGCGCGAAGGATTGGCGCTGCTACGGGGCGGCTTCCACGTACGCGGCTACCGCCTGCATCTCGTGCAGTCGCAGGTTCTGGGCCACGCCGTGCATGACGGCGACGTTGCGCATGTTGCTCTGGAACGAGGCGAGCTGTTTCAGCAGGTACTGGGCATGCTGACTGGCGAGCCGCGGAAAGTCCGCCACTCCGTGCGCATCGGCCCCGTGACAGGCGCCGCACGCGGGGACGCCGTCCGGCTCGACGCCGTGTTCATAGACCTCGCGTCCGCGCGCGATCAGAGCCGCATCCCCGCGCGGGCTCGGTTCGGGTTTCTGCTTCGAGTAATAGCTCGCCAGGGCGTCGATCGTGGCGTCGTCCAGCTCGGCCGCCATGCCCCACATGTAGCCGACCGCATCGGGATCGCCACGAGTCTGGCCGCGGAACGCCTTCAATTGAGCGGCGAGGTAATTGGCGTTCTGCCCCGCGAGCCGCGGAAATTTCGGGTGCGTGCTGTTGCCATGTGGGCCATGGCAGGTGCCGCACACCGTGACCGCGAGCAACTGGGCGTGGGCAGCGATGGCCGCGTCGGGCTCGTCCGCGCGGGTCAGGGTAGAGACCGCAGCGAAGGAGGCCGCACCGGCGAGCAGCAGCAACACGCGCAGGTGACGCTCGGGCCGGTGACGGCGAATGTACCGGGTATCGATAACACCCATGATGAGGACCTCAGTATGCGAACCACAGCAACAGGTACAGGGCATTGTTGTCGGAGGCACTGCGTCCGACCCCATCGTAGTTGGTGCCGGCGCCGTTGAACTTGGTGTAGCTGACGTACTGCGCAGACAGCTTGACGTTGAGCCACGGCAGATAGTTGACCTCGGCAAGCCAGCCGCGGGTGTCGGGCGAACCGTTCGCACTCGTGATGACGCCAGGCCCACCGGCCGGGGTCGCCGCATACAATCCGGTGTCCACACTCCCGGTGGTCGAGAAGTAACCGAGGGTGCCACCGAGGCGTCGGCGATAGTAGTACGTGGCCCACGCGCGGGTCGTGGTCAGGGTATTGGTCGGGTTCGCCGAGGCGCCCGAGGCAAAGCTGGCGTCCAACGACATGGACTCGTGGATGTGCGTTCCGGCGACGGTGAACTGATGGTCATCGGTCACGAACTGGTACTGCAGATCCTCGGCCACATCCTTGAATCGGTTGAACGGGCCGTGCAGCGGTACCGCCGCTCCCGGCGCACCGCCAGGCAGGAGCTTGAAGTCGCCCCCGTAGGCGCCCACCTCGATGGAGTGCCGATCCCAGTTGTGCTCGTAAGCCAGCCGCCAGTAGGGCGCAATACCCTCAATGACGTTGGAGATCGTGCCATCCAGGGGCCCGGCGGCGCCCGTCAGCGAGTTGGTTGCTCCCTGCTTCGCCGATCGATAGCCGCCGAGTTCAGCGTACAGCGACTCGTCCCAGAAAACGTACGCGGTCAGACCCGCGACGTCCTGGGCGAGCCCCCCGTCAATCTCGGTGCCCGCGAGCGGCGACACGGTGGCGTTGCTGCTCGCGTAGGGGAACCCGAATGCCGGCGTAGAATTCCACAGATCCTGAATGGTGGGATTGTTGTTGAGGGACAGTCCATAGGTCAGACTCTTGGCGTTCGGCAGCGCCAGGGTATCGGCGAACCGCAGATCGGTATTGTCGATGCCGATGCTGCCGCTGTCGTTCGCGTACGTGAGCTGAAAAAACGCCCCGAAGTGCGGGGCAATCTTGCCGGCGTAGAAAATGCTCAGCTGCTGCGGGAAGCCGGCGGTGCCGTTCTGGGCGACGCTGGCCTGGCTCGCGCTCAGGTCAGGCAGCCCGGTCTTGAGCTGCGTGTAGGAGACCTGTGCCATGATCGAGAGCGCCGGCGTCTGCGCCAGTTGCAGCAGCTCTTCCTTCTTCCCCGTGACATCGCGCACCTGCTTCAGGTTGGCGAGGAGATAACCGCTCGCCTTGAACACGCGCCCGAAGTGAGTGAGCTCGGGATAGACGGTGTGACAGGCCTCGCAGGCCATTCCCGTCTGTCTTGCAAAGCTCGGTACGGCAAACGCGGTCGGTGTGGCGGCCAAGGCCGTCACCACCATCAGACTTGCCGCGCGCAGTTTGTTGTGTCGCATCTCGCACCCCCCAGTCGGGCCACCCATACCTCGTGCCAGCGATCGGCACGCTAACTAGCGGTGTACGCAGCGGCCAGCGTGGAATGTACCTAGCACTCCGCGTTCAGATCAAGACGCGCCTGGGTGCGACGCAGCAAAATCAACAGTCCCGTCTCACACCAGACTCCGGACGCCCTCGAGGAGCCGTTCGACCTCCTCCGCGCTCGTGTACGCAGCACAGCCGGCGCGCACCAGGCCATCTCGTTCATGACCCAACACCCGGGCAACAGTGCTCGCGTAGAAGTCGCCGTGCGACACGAATATGCCCCGGGCCGCAAGTGCGGTGGCCACCTCGGCAGCATCCCGTCCAGCGAGCGTGAACGACACCGTGGGCGTACGGTCGCCGCCCGGCGGCAGACCGTAGAGCTCAACTCCGGGAATGGCGCGCAACCCATCCCACAGCTGTCTCAGCAGAACCGCTCCGCGCTGCTGCAGGCATTGCGACACGCGCCCCAGCCGCTCGCGGCGTGGCACGTCAGCCACCGAGAGGGAGGCGAGAAAGTCGACCGCCGCGGCTGCCCCCACGATGCCTTCGTGGTTCAGAGTCCCCGTCTCCACGCGATCCGGGGCCTGCGAGGGCGCGGGTTCGAGTCGGGGTGCGTCCAGTTTCTCGAGCAGCTCGCGTCGCCCCCACAGCACCCCGACATGCGGCCCGTAGAACTTGTAGGCGGAGCAGGCAAAAAAGTCACAGTTCCAGGCTCGGACATCGGCCATGTAGTGGCTGGCGTAGTGGACCCCGTCGACGAACGCCAGCGCGCCCACCGCATGCGCCTGTTTGACGAGCCGCGCCACATCATTGATGGTACCGAGCGCGTTGGAAGCCGCCCCTACCGCCAACAGGCGCGTCCCAGGGGTGAGCTTCCTGGCAACGTCTTCTTCGTCAAGGCACCCGTCCTCGCGTCGCATCCTGATGGTGCGCACCTCAACGCCGCGCTCTTTGGCAAGTGCACGCCAGGTATCGGAGTTCGCGTGGTGGTCGAGCTCCGTCACGACTACCACATCCCCCTCTCGCCACTCGCGCCCGAGTGCACGGCCGAGATGGAGCGTGAGCGTGGTCATGTTGGCGCCGAACACGATCTCCTGCGCAGAACCCCCGATCCAGTCCGCCAGCGCCCCGCGCGCCTCGAACAGTGCCTGGTCGGTTTCCTGGCTGGTCGCAAATGCCCAGCCGGTGTTCGCGTTGTGGTGCAGCAGGTACTCGGTCATGGCGTCCACCACCCGGCGCGGGACCTGCGTCCCGCCCGGACCATCGAAATAGGCTACCGGATGACCGTTGTGTGAACGCGAGAGCGCCGGAAAGCGGCGGCGGATCTGTTCGACGCTGGCAAACTCCGGCATGGCCACTCCTCAGGCACCCGACGGGTGCTCGCCCTACATTGATACTATCGTCAACACGTGAGGCGAGGCCAACGGACATGAGGACACCGATCAGGCGCATGAGAGCGGCCCGATGGCTTGTGCTGGCCGGCCTCCTCGCCCTCGCGCCGGCCGCGGCAAGGATCTGGCCGATTTTGCGCGGCGCGCCGGGCTTACGGCGGAGCGTGAGGCACAGCTTCGGGCAGGAGCCGCGGCGGTCCTCGCCGCCGGCCCGCTGGCACGTGAATAATTTCCACCGGAGGGAACAGCATGACGGCCGACGCACCTTTGGATTCTCAGCTCCTGTATCTGGAGGACCTGGTGCCGGGTCAGCGATGGCTGAGCGGGACCTGCAGGGTGGACGAAGCCGCCATCCGGGCGTTTGCCGAGCAGTTCGACCCGCAGCCGTTTCATCTGGACCCGGCCGCGGCGCGGTCGACGTTCTTCGAAGGCCTGGCAGCGAGTGGCTGGCACACGGCGGCGCTCACCATGAGGCTGCTGGTGACCGGAGGACTGCGACTGGCGGGGGGACTGATTGGAACCGGTGGGACGCTCAGCTGGCCAAAACCCACTCGTCCGGGTGATGTCTTGCGGGTAGAGACTGAAGTCGTGGAGGTCAGGCCATCCCGTTCGCGTGCAGATCGCGGCATGGCGACGTTCCGGTGCTCGACGCTGAATGAGCGTGACGAAGTCGTTCAGCTCTTCATGGGGAACCTGCTGGTCTGGCGCCGCAAAACGCCCTGACCCGGCGGCCGCTCGCGGGGCGCCGGCGGGTGCGAGTCCCGCCGGCGCTCAGGTTGCGAACGCAAGAGCCCTCAGCCGCCGCCACCCTCATGACCGAAGCGGAACAGGTCGAACAGGTCGCCGATGGCCGGCATGTTGCGCGGCACATAGGTGTTGTCGCCGTCCTGCACGGGATTGGGCAGATTGTCACGACTGCGCTCGCTCAGCGTGCCGCTGAGCTGCCAGTTGCGTTCGATGAACTTCACAAACGAGGAATGCTCGTTGTACACGTGGCTGATGTGCCCGCCCGTCGAGAAGGGCGATACGGCGATCATCGGAATGCGCGGGCCGGTGCCGAAGAAATCAACCGGCTGGATGAATCCCGAGTCGTAATACCCGCCGCCTTCGTCCACCGTGACGAAAATCGCGGTCGTGGCCCACAGCTCCCGGTTGCTCTGCGCGAGCTCGATGATGTTCTTGGCGAACGCCTCGAACAGGCCCCATTTGGACGATGCCGGGTGTCCGTCCATGGTGCCGTCCGGCTTCACGTAGGAGACCGCCGGAAGCGTGCCATTGGCAAGATCCGTGAACAGATCGGTGACGTCGCGCATGTGATCGGCCACCACGGACGGATAGTTCGACTGATATTCGAACGGGTTGCAGATGTTGCAGTAGCTGCCGTTGAAGGGGCTGCTGGTTCCGTCGGCGTTGAAGCCGCCGCCATAGTATTTCCACGGAATGTTGCTCGCGGTCAGAGCATCCCCGATGCTGCGCTGTGCCGTCGGTGGCACGACCAGCCCGCTCTGCGGCAGGCCCTGCGGCGTGAAGGCCGGGTTGACGTTGACCGCCTGCCAGTATTCACCCGCGCCACACTTGGTCTGCACCGTATAGGGCAGCGACTTCAGATAGCTCGTGATCGCGCCGATCCCGGGCTGCGTCTCATCGGAGCAATTGAACCACTGGGCGCGCTGGCTATAGAGATTCAGCGTCCCGGCTTGCGGGTCAGGGTTATAGATGTGGGCCGCCGCCGGGGTCGCGGGACTGCCATTGCCGTCGCTGAAGAACACCTGGTCGGCGAAGCCGAGCGGCTCGCTGTCCGGCCCCGTGCCGCCCATGACCGGCTGGTGATAGTTGTCGCTCATCGTGTACTGATCAGCGAGCGACTTGAATAGCGGCGCATCGCCCTGCTGCATGTTGAAGAAGGCCATGGTCTGCCCGGTATCGTGCGGCGTGCCGGTTGGCGGGGTGCTGAAGGTCGTCGTCACAGCCGATTGCAGGTCATGGAGACAGCCCGTGGGGTTTCTCCTGGACACGTGTTGCTCGTCGATCGCGCAATCCATCTGCTGCACCATCTGGAAATATTGATGGATGGTGTCGCCGGTGAAGGCATCGAAGGGCATGTTCGCCCCCGTCATCTGGAATGGCCCCGGCGGCAGGGCATTAACATTGGCGATGCGCGTGTCGGGACCGAGCGTAAAGCTCAGCCCGGTGCCGCCCGTGCCGAACAGAAACTGATCCTCGGGCGGCAACCCCGGGTCCCCGCCCGGGAGGCTCAGGATCCCGACGTACGGAGAGACCGCGCCAACACCCCCCACGTCCGGCGGCGGCAGCCTGCTATAGAGAGTCTTGTTCTTCAGATCCGCACTGCTGAAGAATTTGCCGCCGTTGGGGGCGGACGTGATCTGGTACTGATGCGCCCTGGCAAAATGACGTCCAGGCGCGCCCGCGGCCGTGATGATGTTCTCGGACAGCAGGTTAAGTATTCCCTCCTCTTCGTGTCTGGGCACGTAAGTCGCGAACAGGTGATCGAAGCTGCGATTCTCGCCGACGATGATGATCACGTGCTTGATCGGGGTGGCGGTCTTGATCGCATCGACTGGCGTGTTGGGTTCGGCAGCCTGTAGGGATGCGATCAAGGCAAAGGCAGACAGCACCGCTGCGGATGTGGCGGCGGCGATTTTCGTGCGCCAGGTTCTGGTGAAGTGCGAATGCATACGTTCCTCCCTGGTTGAAGTGAGTCCCGGCAACGAAAGCTATGCGTCAAAGATGACATGACGGTCTCGGCTTCTTTTCCAAGGCGTGAATCCTTTGTGACATACTTGAGGCCATCTCCACGGCGGAGAAATGAGCTCGAAGATGAGACCTCGCAGGCGAGACTCCCCGAGGGCGGGTAGCGTCGGACAAGCGGAGCGCTCCACACGCTACCGCAACCTCGTAAACCCCTTCGAGCCGGTCAGGATATTCTCGGACGATCAGGTCGAGGACATGCATGTGGCGGCGCTCGGAATACTCGAGCGCCAGGGCATGCGGGTGTTGTCGCCCCGTGGGCGAGCGGTACTGGCGCTCGCCGGCGCCAACGTGGACGAATCAAGCCAGATGGTCCGGCTCGACCCCGGCCTCATCACCACGGCACTCGCGACCGTTCCTGCCGAGGCCAACCTCATTGCGCGCAATCCGGCGCGCTCCTGCCGTGTGGGCGGGCGCCACGTCGTGTTCGCGCCGGTCGCGGGCCCCCCCAGCGTGAGCGATCTTCAGCGCGGCAAGCGCACCGGTACGATCGAGGATTTTCGCGACTTCGTGCGGCTCTCGCAGGCCTTCGACGTCATCCACGTGCTCGGCCAGATGGTCGAGCCGCAGGACAACTCCGTGACCGAGCGTCACCTCGAGACGACGTTCGCGCAGCTCACGCTCGGGGACAAGGCGCCGTACTTCTACTGCCGGGGCGAGGCGCAGCTCGCAGACTGCTTCGCCATGCTGCGCATTGCCCAGGGAATCGATGAAGCGACGTTTCGCGGCGAGCCGCACTGCTACTCGATCTGCAACACCAATTCGCCGCTGCAGCTGGACGTGCCCATGACGGACGGCATCATCGAGTTTGCGGTGAACGGGCAGTTGATGATCGTTACCCCGTTCACACTCGCCGGCGCGATGGCGCCGATCACGATCGCCGGCGCGCTGACACTGGCCCATGCGGAAGCCCTGTTCGGCATCACGCTGTCCCAGATCGTTCGGCCGGGCGCCCCGGTGATGTACGGCAGTTTCACCTCGAACGTCGACATGAAGTCGGGTTCGCCCGCGTTCGGCACCCCCGAATACGCCAAGGCGGCCTTCGGCGCCGGGCAGCTGGCACGACGCATCGGCGCGCCCTGGCGCTGCTCGAGCGCCACCGCATCCAACGCCCCCGACGCGCAGGCGGTGTATGAGTCCCAGATGAGCCTGTGGGGAGCGCTCCTGGGCGGCTGTCATTTCATCCTGCACGCGGCCGGCTGGCTCGAAGGCGGGCTGACCGCGTCATTTGAGAAGTTCATCCTCGATGTTGAAATGCTGCAGATGTTCGCGGAGCTCTTTCAGCCGGTGCTCGCCTCGCCCGAGGAGCTCGGCATCGAGGCGGTCGCGGAGGTGGGACCCGGCGGCCATTTCTTCGCGGCAGCCCACACCATGCAGCGCTACCGCGACGCCTTCTACACGCCGCTGGTTTCGGACTGGCGCAACTTCGGTGCCTGGCAGGACGATGGCGCCAAGACCGCGACCGAACGCGCGAACTCCCGGTGGCGCGAGACCCTTGCGTCCTTCCAGCCACCGGCCCTGGATCCGGCCGTGCATGAGGCGCTGACGGCGTTCGTCGAACGCCGCCGCCGGGAAGGTGGCGCCGCGCCCGCCTCGTAGACGCCGCAGGAACTCAGGCGAGCTTGCGTCGGCTGCGCAGCACCCATCCCACCAGCGCTCCCGCTGCCGCGCTCACCGGCACCACTGCGGTGTGCCACACGAGCACGTGCAGCGCTTCGAAATTGACGCAGTGCAGCTCCAGAACCGACGCCAGCGTATCCCGCCAACGCCCCCTGCTGGGTCGCCAAAGGGCCGGGGAACGTCTGGTACACAGCCAACTCGCCCGGTCATGCCATCTCCATATTCCTGACCGACGGCGAAGGCGGGTATTCTACAAATCGATACCGTTGCCGGGCGCGCCGACCGACATAACGGTGTCTCGTGACAGCAAGTGGCTCCCCGCGCCAAGGCCTCAACGGACCTGGAGACCGCTCACCAGGAGATAGACGGCCAGGACGACTCCTACGGCCGCGATTACCAGATTGATGATGGAGCCCAACCCGATCAAGTAGCCGGACGCGACGTCCTGGCTCGGCAGCGTCTTTACGAATCGGCCATAGCCTGCGCTGGAGGCGAAGGCGATGCCGGCACCGAGCAGGATCAGAGATACACCGATCACCAAAGAGAACACGTTAGGTTTCGGCGTCTCGGCTCCACGTCGCATGGCCGACAGTAACAGACTGAAGCGCTCGATTACGAAACCGAGACCCATCAGGGCCAAGCTACTACGCTGCCATGCCAAAAGCGTGCGCTCCGCCGCAAACAACACACGTGGGTCAGGTGGACTCGACATGATGAGGTATCCCGGGTTTGCCGATTGAGAGGACCTCCGCGCCACCGCGATGGCGAGGGCGCGCTGATTCTATCCGACTCGAGGGCGCGGATTTCGTCACGGCGGTTGGAGTGTCAGGAGGCGGGTACGACCGCCGCCTCCACCAGCGCACCCCGCGGGGCAATATATCGATCGCGAGCGTCGGCGTTGCGGCCTTCAGAGACGTGCCGGCCTTGGGACTACCCAGGCTCAGCAGTTCGGTCGGTCGCAGGCTGGAGCCGGCCCCGCGGGCGTCCGGCTGACTGTGACCACTTCCACACTTCTGGCAGGCCCCAGTGCTCAGCGAGCGCGTGCGCCGTTATAAGTAAAGACTTACTCGACTGTGAAGCCCTCAATCCGGGCATGGCCATGATCGACTCAAGCCACCCCAAGCCCCAAAGTCGCCCGGCCGGTAGCGCAGCGGCGAAGCCTACCGCCCAGGGAGTCCGGCCTGTTGCGCCTGGCGCAAGTCCGGCTGCGCGCTCCGGCGCTGTCGAACCGGGCGCTCAGACATCCGGTGCCGGCACCACCGGTAAGGTCGTTCACGATGACCGCGGCCAGGCCGTGTGGCAGTGGGTAAAGGAGACCGGTCGCATCGTCATCGAAAGCACTTCGCGGCTCCTTCGCAAACTCGAAGCGCCGGACCTCACGATGGAAGACGCCAAGGACGAGGAGTTGCGGATCACGCCGGATCCGAGCGCCGGCGGCGGTTACGATCCCTACAACCAGCCGATCAAACCACCGAGGTCGGGACGCAAATAGAGTCTTCGCGCCGGGCGGTCGATCGCCCTTCCCGGTAGCTTCTAGGTCCGTAAATAAGAGGCGCCGTTCACGTCCAGAATTGCGCCAGTCATACTTGCCGGCGCGTCGAGAGCGCAATAAGTGACGACCTGCGCGACCTCCTCCGGGGTTGCGACTCGTCCCAGTGGCTGGTCCGCCAGGACTGCTTCGTCTTGCACCAAGTCAGCCACTCTCTGTGTTGACACCCAACCAGGAGCGACGACGAATACGTAGACGCCCTTAGGTCCAAGCGCTTTTGCCAGCGATTGGCTGAGCGCATTCAAACCAGCCTTGCTCGCGGCATACGCGGGCGCCTCGGGTTCTCCCCGAAAAGCACCACGGGACGAGACGTTGACGATCCTTCCGCGACCCTGCTCTACCATCTGCCGCGCGGCGCAATAGGAAAGGTGTGCCGGACCGGTCAGATTGATCGCGAGCGTGCGCTGCCACGCTGCTGTCCAGTCTGCGTAATCCGTAGTCAGCGGCGGATGGTTCGGAAAGATGCCCGCGTTGTTTATGACGGCATCAATACGCTTAAGCGCGGAAGCCTCCTGCCAGAGGCGTTCGATTGACGCGGAATTGCTAAGGTCGGCTTGGATGATAGTGTGGCCGCCGCCCTCCATGATTTGCCTCGTCGCCTCGGCTGCTGCTCGGTCAGACTGGTAGTGCAGCACTACCGTGACGCCGCGTACCGCCAGCGCCTTGCAGATGGCAGCACCGATGCCGCCCGAAGCCCCGGTTACGAGTATGTTCGTCACGCTTCAAGACTCTCGACGCGTCATGGACGAAGCCAGCCCTGGCAATTGGTGAGATCGCGCACAGGCGCGGCGCGGGACGAAGTATATCCGGGAACATGATGGTCGCCGCCCTCTAACGGAGTGCCGCCCAATGGCCTGCGGGCTTACTTCCGCAATAAGGTCGGCTACACTCGCGTGACCCAATGCGGGCTGGCATTTCGAGGGAAGCAGCTTTTGGAGTGGACGCAGTGGGCAGTGACAAGCGGTGCGGGGATCGGAACCACAATCGAGCCGCCCGAATGAAGAGACCGTGGCGCATCGCGGGCTGGATCGCGCTCGTACTCGTCGCAGTGGTCGGCTACTCAGGCTACCGCAGTGTCTGGGGCAAGCCGTTTAGCATTAACATGCTCGCGAACCGGCAGGCCCTGGAGTTCTTGTTCCAGAATCCCGAACTGTTCACTGAAGTCGGAATCGCAGACGGCACAGTCTTCGATACCTACTCGGGCAAACTGGCGCCCTACGGCGTCAAGAAGCGCGACCACGACTACGCGCAGGCGGCTGCGTTCCTCAAGGAAGTGCGCGAGTTCGATCGCGCCACGCTCAATCGCCAGGATCAGATTACCTACGACATACTAGTAGATCAGTATGAGACGGCGCTGTCGTTCAAGCGATTCGACTGGCTGCCGTCTGATGGGCTGTACCCGATCAGCCCCATGTTTGGCATGCAGGTTGAATTGCCCAGCTTCATGCAGACCACACACGTCGTAAGAAACGACAAAACCGCGCGCAATTACGTCAAGCGCCTGGAGGCCATGGGCGACAAACTCGACAGCGTCACCGCCGAGATGCTGCGGCAGGCGAAGGCGGGCGTGGTGTTGCCGGCGTCGCTTCTCGATCGCTCGCTGATCGTCATTCACGATACGGTCGCGGCACAGCCCGAAGAGAACGCACTGGTGACGACGTTTGTCGCGCGTACGAACAGAGTCAAGACGCTCGACGGCGCCCGCAAGAAGGAACTCGAGCAAAAGGCTGTCACAGCGCTCAAGACGCGCGTCTACCCCGCGTATGGCCGCATGACCGCGGCTCTTGAGGCCCTGAAACCGCAGGCTGCCACGCAGGGTGCCGGCGTCGGTCGGCTGCCCGACGGCGCCGCCTACTACGCAGCAATGCTGAAGCAGATGACGACGACTGATTATTCGCCTGAGAAAGTCAATGGACTCGGTCTCTCGGAAGTGGCGCGCATCGCTCAGGAGATGGACAGCCTGTTGAAGGCCCAGGGACTCTCGGCCGGCAGCGTCGGTGCCCGCATGGCAGCGCTTGGCAAGGATCCGCGCTTTCTTTTCCCCAACAGCGACGACGGTCGCAAGCAGGCCATCGCTCGCTATCAGCAGATCCTGGACGAGGTCAGTGCACGCATGCCTGAATACTTTCGCTCGCTGCCAGTTAAGCGCCTGACCGTCGAGCGCGTTCCTGCCTCTCAGGAAAAAGGCGCCTCTGGTGCTTACTACCAACCCGCAGCGATGGACGGCTCCCGGCCGGGAACCTTTTTCGCGAACCTAAGGGATCTGAACGAAACTCCAACGTGGGGCATGAGGACGCTTGCCTACCACGAAGGCATTCCCGGACATCATTTCCAGATTTCGATCGCGCTGGAGCTGAAGGGTCTGCCGCTGATCCGCCAGCAGACTCTTTACACCGCGTACGCGGAAGGTTGGGCACTCTATGCCGAACATCTCGCAGCCGAGATCGGCATGTACAAGGACGATCCGTGGGGTGACCTCGGGCGGCTGCAGCTCGAGCTTCTGCGGGCTGCCCGGCTGGTGGTCGACACAGGCCTTCACGCGAAGGGCTGGTCACGTGAACAGGCGATCGACTATATGGTCAGCACCACCGGCAGGGCCGCACCCGATGTGACGTCGGAAGTCGAGCGTTACATGGCGCTGCCAGGTCAGGCGTGTGCATACAAGGTCGGCGAGCTCAAGATCCTGGAGTTACGAGAAAAGGCAAAGGGCGCGCTGGGACCAAAATTCAATCTGAAGGATTTTCACGCTGTGATTCTCGAAAACGGAGGCGTGCCGCTGACGTTACTCGAGCAGCTGGTTGACGAGTGGATCGCGCGCGTAGAAGGCACCACGCGAACGTAAGCTTGTTGCGCGTGGCGCGCTGCGCGCTATCCGCCGCGCGCGGTGGACGACTTCCGGGACATAAATATGAATGCGATCACCGGGACAGACGTACCGTACCGCGTCGGCGAATGGCTGCCGTCGGATCAGGCCTTCCTCGACAGGTGGCTGGAAGCGATGATCCGCAAGACCCATGCGGAGGTGAAGGCGCTACACCCTGTTATCGCCGGCTTCCAGGATCTCATCGAGAGCGATTCCGGGCTCTTCTTGCTGTTCAACCAGATGTTTGAGCAGGTCCCCAGAAAGCCGCCGTACAACAAGGACCCAACCGGCAAGCCGCAGGTGAGGGACTATCGTCACATGCTGCAGCTGTTGAATGCGCTCCTGACGCACGCCCCTGAGTACGACCAAACCGGCCTGGTGGGATGTCCCATCAACACGATCTTCGATTGGTCGATGGGAACTGCAGCCGGATTTGCCGCATTCTTGAACGAGCGAGTGAATGCCCGGCTAAAGGAGGTGCTGAACGCGTGGGGCCGATTCCTCAGCTCGAGTGACTCCACCTACGTCCTGAATCAACACCCGCATAAGGGCTGGTTCGGCACCGATGCGCAGACCGCCATGCCGAACTTCGATAAGGAGTTCAAGTGCGATCCCGGCGAACCACACCATGGCTACAAGTCCTGGGATGACTTCTTCACCCGAGAATTCCGACCAGGAGTGCGTCCCGTCGCACGACCCGATGACGACGCGATCATCGTCAATGCCTGCGAATCCGCCCCCTACAGAATCGCCCGTCACGTCAAACACCACGACAGATTCTGGATCAAGTCTCAGCCGTACTCGAGCGCGCATATGCTGGCCAACGATACCTTGGCGCCCCTGTTCGCAGGCGGGACGGTCTACCAGGCCTACCTGAGCCCGCTCAGTTATCACCGCTGGCACAGCCCGGTGAGCGGCACGGTCATAAAAGCGTACGTGAAAGACGGCACCTACTATTCGGAAGCGCCATCAGAGGGGTTTGACCCGGCGGGTCCCAATGACTCGCAGGGCTACATCACGGAGGTGGCGACCAGGGCGCTGATCTTCATCGAAGCTGACAACCCGGACATAGGTCTGATGTGCGTCCTGCCGGTCGGAATGGCGGAAGTGTCTACCTGCCAGATTACCGTGTACGAAGGGCAACGCGTCCGCAAGGGCGACCAGATCGGCATGTTCCATTTCGGCGGCTCTACTCACTGCCTGATCTTCCGGCCAGGCGTGAATCTCGAGTTTGACCATCACGGCCAGAAGCCTGGTCTTAACTCACAGAACATCCATGTAAACGCAAGGATCGCGACTGTGAGAAGGAATTGACGCCCAGGTCGGCGGGCGCGGTGCGACAACTCGCCACCACGACCCTAAACTCCTTCCGTTCACGTTTGATCGCATGAGGTGATCGCATGGCCTCTGGTGTAGAGAGCTTGCCGCCTGCACCGCACGATTCGCGACCATCGGCGGCTCTCGCCGAGAACGGTGCCCCGCCGCAGATTGCCGGGAGCCTGCCCTTACTGAGCCTGGCCGCGCTCGGCGTGGTGTTCGGGGATATCGGTACCAGCCCGCTGTACACCCTGAAGACTGTGTTGAACCTCGCGGGCGACAAACCCGATGCATTCACCGTGCTCGGGTCGCTGTCTCTGGTGATCTGGACGCTGATCATCGTCACGTCGGTCAAGTATGTGACCTTCGCCATGCGCATCAACAACGACGGTGAAGGTGGAATTCTGGCCTTGATGTCGCTGTTGAGCGTGAAACGCCGCAATCGTCCCATCATCGCCGCGGTCGGCCTGTTCGGCGCCGCCCTGATCTATGGCGACGGTGCCATCACGCCAGCGATTTCCGTGCTGTCGGCGCTCGAGGGCTTGAAGATGGTCGCGCCTTCGTTCAATCCTTACGTACTGCCTGCCGCCGTGGCAGTGCTGATCGGATTGTTCGCAATTCAGCCCCAGGGCACCGCGAATATCGGCAAGGCGTTCGGGCCGATCATGGCGCTCTGGTTCGTGGTGATCGGCACGCTCGGCGTCTGGGGTATCGCCCAGCACCCTGCCGTGCTGTGGGCGCTCGATCCCCGGCACGGGATCGAGTACCTGTTCTCCGGCGGCGCCACCAGCTTCCTGGTGCTCGGCGGCGTATTCCTGTGCGTTACCGGGGCCGAGGCGCTATACGCGGACATGGGCCATTTCGGCGCAACTCCCATCCGCCTCGCGTGGAGTGCCTTGGTTTTTCCATGCCTGGTACTGAACTATGCGGGGCAGGGGGCGCTGGTGCTCGGAGGTGCGCCTACGGCTGACAATGTCTTCTTCCGCCTGTGCCCCCCCGCCATGTTGCTGCCGATGGTGGTTCTAGCCACCGTCGCCACCATTATCGCCAGCCAGTCCATCATCACCGGCGCATTCTCGATGACCCGTCAGGCCATCCAGCTTGGCTGGATGCCGCGCCTTCCGATCAAGCAGACTTCCCAAGCGGGTTACGGCCAGATCTACGTGGGTCCGGTGAACTGGCTATTGATGCTCATTACGCTTGGTCTGACGGTGGGCTTCGGCAAATCGGACAATCTCGCCGCGGCGTACGGTATCGCTGTTTCCGCCACGATGTTGATGACCTCGGCGCTACTTTTCATTGCCATGCGCGAACTCTGGCACTGGAGTCTTCTGGCGGCCGGTGCGGTGGCCGGCGCGTTTCTGGTAGTGGATGCGGGCTTCGTAGCGGCGAATTTCATGAAAATCACTAACGGCGGATACGTGCCGCTGGTGCTGGCGTCGCTGGTGTACGGCGTGATGTGGGTCTGGCATTCCGGTTCTCAGTCTGTGTCGGCACACCTCCAGGAGCGCCTGATGCCTATCCGTGAACTGTTGACGCAACTCGCCGAGCGGCGCATCCCGCGTGTGCCGGGTACGGCGGTCTTTATCACGCGCGCGCAAAAGGACGCCCCACCGGTACTCGTTTGGCACATCAAGCACAATCGCGCCCTGCACGAGCGCGTGCTCATCCTCACCGCCGTCACCGAATCGGTCCCGCGGATACGCCGCGGCGAGGGGCTGAAGGTGGAGGAAGTCGCGCCGGGAATGTGGCGCGCCATGGCCCGGTTCGGCTTCATGGAGCGGCCGGACGTCCCGGCTTTGCTGCGGCAGGCCAATACACTGGGTTGCAAACTGAAGCTGGACGACGTCACCTACTATGTGGGCCATGAGACCGTGATCCGCCGCGCCGACGGGAAGGGCTTGCCGCGCGTCGTGGAAAGCATGTTCGCCTTTTTGCAGCGCAATTCCATGCACGTGAGTGACTACTTCCGATTGCCGGCAGATTCCGTGGTAGAACTGGGCCGGGAGATCGCAATTTAGCCACTCCCTGGCTGAGAGCGGCAGGCGTCAGAGCACGGAACCGTCGAGCGTCGGCGCGTGACCGCGTCAATCGTCAACGCGCGGGACCTGCAACTCCGATGAAGAAACGCCGTGGTGACGCTTGTCGGGACGTCGAACACCATTGGCTCACATCGGACGTCCAGGATTGCTTGACTTGAGTTGCGTCCGCTATGGAGCCGCGTGTGCAATCGTTTCGGTGCCGGCCGATCGCGTCAGCGCCAGCAGGTCACGCAGTGCGAGATCGAACTGCCCGGCGTGATCGAACCGACGCCACTGCGCTTGCAGCAGGCTGCGTGCTTGCGCAATCTCGCCCATCCGGACATGCGCGGCAGCGGTTACGGTCGTGAGATATGCGAGGTCGTCTTCCGAATTGGACGTGCGTGGTTCGAGCAGCTCTGTACCGAGCTTGACGATCTCCGGCGCGTTCCGATGCGCGATCGCCGCAAGCAAATCCGCCCACGCTTTGTGTTCACCCGTCACATAGCGATAACAAGGGCTGGATATAACCTTATTCGAGATTTCCTCAAGCTCGGCCGGATTCAGATACGCCGCCGTACCGTCGTTGATATTCCGTACCGCACTTTTCCAGGCATTCTGCGCTATCTTCGCAGCACACCGCTCCCGACTCGTGTCAATGAGCCACAGGTATCTCGCGCTGAGCGGATCCAGGTTGTCGAGGCTGCCACTGGATACGGCACGGCGAATTTCGAGAGCCCTTCGCACCAGGCGATCCCGAAACAGCGCGCTGTTCGCGGCAGGCTCGACTGTTGGACCCCGCGGCGCAGCGCCGTCGAGTAACTCCAGGAACGGAATAGGCATGACGGTGAGTGCAGGGAGTTCAATCGCGTTCTCCCGCATATAGCGCAAGCGTGGTGCAATCAGATCCACGAATGGGAAGAAGTCTGAGTTCGGCGGAACCGGTATCGTCTGCAGCAACGGGCCAATCGTCAGATTATCGCCGATTCTTCGCGAGTTAAAGTCGGCAACCGATTGTATGCCGACCCGCTTGAGCTCTGCGCGCAGCTGCGGCGATTGGAGTAGCCGATCGTCCGGAGTCCGAAGCGCTGCGCCGCGAGTCGCAATGATCAGAATATCCAAATCGTCGGTATTGTAGAGCGCGTACGCGCCGAAGTGCGGAGCCAGCGCCTTGATGACCGAAGCTACGACTCCTATGTTCGTTTCATAGACCTGCATCCACTGCACGAAGTACCCATCGGTAGCAAGGTACTGCGCGATACGCGCGTAAAACTCGTCCGAAAATAGAGTGGCGACTCCGCTCACCCACGGATTGGATGGTTCGGAAACGATCAGATCGTACGGCTCACGTGCGCTTGCAAAGAAGGTCTTTGCATCCTCGTAAACAATGTGGCTGCGCGGATCCTCGAAGACGTTGCTGATACGAGGACCAAAGCCCTTGCGCGCAGCTTCCACGATGAGCGGCTCGATCTCGATCGAGTCAAGCCGTTTGACCCGCCCGGTCGTGAGGAGCGTATGGGTCGTAAGCCCCGATCCGAACCCGATGTTTGCGACGCGCGCCGGGTGCGGGTGCATGCTCAGCGGTATTGCTGCGGCCAACACCATGGTGCTTTCGTCGACCGTTGCTTCCCCCGGCCCCATTTGTATGCCCGCGTCCGGCTTGCCGTTTGTGGCTATCGTCACGGTCCCGGCCTGCTCAACCAGACTGATCGTGGCAGTCTTTCCGTCTCGAAGGTAAGTGACGGTCGCGCCTTCTGGCAGCGTTGCAGATCCGGTGCGGTACACACCGGACGTCATCCGCAAAGGATCCAAATTCACGACGAATACGGCAAAGCCGAACACCCCAATACACGCCGCCATCGCTACGGCTGAGGTTCGCGACCGGTAACGACGGCTGGCAAGGAGGCGCGACAGGCCTAAAGCCATGTGAATAGCAGCACCTCCGAGAATGACGCCCTTGACCCCGATGAGTGGCATGAGCAAGTGGATCGTCAGCAGTACGCCAACGATTGCGCCGAGAGTGTTTGCCGAATAGATCGTGCCTATGGCTCGTTCACCGGTGCCGCGACGCATGAGTTCGTGCGTTAGCAGCGGCAGGGTCATGCCCGCGCAAAAGGTCGCCGGAATCATGATCAGCGCGGCGATCAGTTGGCTTATCACGTTGAACGCCACATAGCCACTTGCGGTGCGTGCAAAGGTCCTCAAAAACCACGCCATGAAGTCAAACGTCAGGTTGTAAGCCAGCAAGGTCAGCGCGGCCAAGGCTCCCATGGCGACCATGACGTAGGCTACGTATGCCACCGGATCGCGGACTCGCTCGATGCGCCGGCGCACATACAGTCCGCCGAATGCCAGACCGAAGATGAACGCGCTCAGCATGAGCTCGAACGAATGTGTCGAGCTCCCGAGTACCAGGCTGAGCATCCGAATCCAGCCGAGCTCATACATGAACGACGCTGCACCACTCAGGAATGCCGCGACCGTGAACCATCTGGTCAACTTGTCTGTGCCCGGGAACGGTCCGGACGCAGCTTGCGGCGCAGAGGCGGGCTCCGTGTGCCCGCGAACAATCGCCCAGATCACCAACGCCAGTGAGATGTTGAGGAGTCCGGCGGTCAGGATGGTTCCGGGCAGGCCGACCGCATTAATCAGTACAAAACCGCTGACGAGAACCCCGATGGCCGCGCCCAGGCTGTTGGTGAAATACAGGGTAGCCAGCGTCTCGCCCGGTCGAGCCGGCCAGCGGCGGATCAGGCCGCCGCTGATCAGCGGAAACGTCATACCCAGAAGCACGGACTGTGGAAGGATGAGAAGAGCGGCCAGTGACCATTTGTAGGCATGAATCAGCAACCCGGCGGGAAGCGCAGGTATTACCGAGGCAAACGAGAAATTGGTGGCGGCAACGAATGTTTGATGGAAAAAGATGCCAAGTATGCCGATCAGCCCCTCGACCAGTACGTATCCCCAAAGGAGCTGTCTGATGCGGGAGGAGTAGTGCGCAACCGTCCAGGATCCCAGCGCCATTCCTCCCATGAAGATGGCGAGCACGAGAGTTTGCGCGTAGGCGGCATGGCCGAGAAAGAGTTTGAGGTAGTGCGACCAGATAGACTCGTAAATCAGTCCGGTGAACCCGGATACGACAAATACCGCGAGCAGAAACCGCCGTCGCACGAAATCGAGCATTTGCATGGTTGACCTGCAATCCCCGTCTGCCGTGGCGCGAGCGCAGTACAGCATGACGTAAACACTGGACAGAATGTGCTCGTGTACGCGTCACGATCCTCCTAAGAGGCGCGCAGCCGAGTTTTAGCTGCCACGATTTGTCGATTTGTCTGGAAAGCTGAAATGATCTCGTTCGAATGGCCGGGAGACAGGTCAGCAAACCGGGACGGTAAGTCAGAGCGGGACCGCCCAAGCGCGTTGGCGGCCAGCGCAGTCAGCCGATTTGAATGGTGGCCAGGGGCGGAATCGAACCACCGGCATGCGGATTTTCAGTCCAGGTCCGAAAACGCTCTAAGCGTTTGACCATACAGCAATTTTGGCAGGGAGACTTCTGGAATATTCGCAGATGAGTCCCTGATTCTGCCGGATTGTTCTCGGCAGAATTCCATGCCCGGAGTGACGATCTGCAGCCATTCTGAGCCTTCGCTTGACTGCCAAAGGTTGGCCGCAATGTCGCAGTGGATTCCAAGATCAAATTACGGCACACCGCGAACGCCGTTCTGAAGCACTCCGGCCTTTCCGCGCTCCGCGGGGATGACCGCCCAAGGAATGTCGGGAACACCCGCTGCGACGCTCGAGGGAATAGATCCTTCAGTGTCGAAGTCCTCATGCATACGAGAAGACCCCGGCGTGCCTCACGCGCGACCGGCTTTCACGCAATTGCAATGGAGGAAGTAACTCATGCTGCGATTCTGCATCTCGCTCGCACTCTTGTGTGCCACCCCGCTTGCGTACGGCAGCGCTTCTGCGCCTGACTCTGCGGGATCGGCTGATGAGGTAATACAGTGGAACAAGACGCTTCTGGCCATCGTCCGCACGCCGGGAGCGCAACCCGCAACCGTACATTCGACACGTAACTTCGCGATCATGCACGCTGCGATTTATGACGCAGTCAATGCGATCGACGCGACCCACAAGCCGTACCTCGTGCGCATCGGACATGTATCACCGCGCGCCTCGCAAGAGGCGGCGGTCGCGGCGGCGGCACACGAGACGCTCATCACACTGTATCCCACGTTTCAAACCACACTCGATCAACAATTCGAGCAATCGTTGCTACAAATCCCCGACGGTGCGGACAAAACCACCGGAATCGACGTCGGAAGAGCGGTTGCGCTAGCCACCCTGGCTCTGCGCAGCAACGATGGGTCGGCGGCGACACCGATTCCTTTTGTTTTTGGTAACGCCCCCGGAGACTACCAGTCGACACCGCCCAATTTCCCGAAGCAGCCAGTATTCACGCATTGGCCTCGAGTAACCCCTTTCGCCCTCGAGCGCGCCAAGCAATTCCGCCCTGGGCCGCCTCCGGCACTGACCAGCGCCGAGTACACCGCCGTCTTCGACGAAGTGAAGTCGCTGGGCATCGCCAACAGCACCGCCGCTACGGCGGACCAGAAGCTCATCGGGCGGTTCTGGAACGGAGCGATTCAGAACTACTGGAACGAGATCACGCAGACGGCGGTTCAAGCGCATCACCTGACGACCGCGCAGAGCGCTCGTGTGTTCGCGTTGCTGAATCTCACTTTCGCTGATGAAGTGATCGCATTTTACGATGCCAAGTACACGTACACCCTGTGGCGGCCGGTGACTGCGATTCGAGCCGCGGCTACCGACGGCAACGACCAGACGGCGGCGGATCCGAATTGGCTTCCGCAAGCAGGTAACACCGCGGCCGACCCGTCCTACCCCGGCGCACACGCCACGATCAGCGCCGGCGGCGCGTTCGTGCTGAGCGCCTTGTTCGGCGAAAAGCCGTTTCAGTTGAACGTCACCTCTGAAGTGCTTCCCGGGGTCGTCCGCTCCTTCGACAGCTTCGCGGCCGTTGAGAAGGAGGCGAGCCTCAGCCGGGTCTACGCAGGCCAGCATTTCCGCTCAGATGAGAATGCCGGCGAAAAGCTCGGCAGCGCAGTGGCCGACTTTGTGGTCGACAACTTCCTGACCCTGGTTGGAGACGCAGACGACTACTGATCGCCACAAGGCTTGCGCACGCTCCGCGCGCGACAAACAGTGTCGCGCGCGGGACCCCGCACGGAGAGACTGCTGTACCGGGCTAGGACTATTGCAGATGAAACCCGCCGCTGCCGAACAGTCCCAAGAGGCCGATAATGATCAGATAGACCGCGACGATATAGTTCAGGAGTCGCGGCATCACAAGGATCAAAATGCCAGCGATCAATGACACGATCGGTCCGAGCGTCAGATGGATATTCATAAACACCTCGCGACTGGATTGAGGGGCGCCGACGCGGATTTTGGTGCAACTCCGCGCCCGGTGTGCAAACAGATTGGAAGCATCGCACTCGTGAGCGACTCCATGGTCAAGGCTAAGGTGAAGATTGGGTGGCCAGGGGCGGAATCGAAGCACCGACACGCGGATATTCCTACGTCTGATCCAGCAGCTGCTCGCGTGGAAAATCCCTCAAGCTCTTGATCGCGACGGCTACACCGTCGCGGGCCAGCAATGTCTGGAATGCTGCCGGCGGACCGATCGCGACGATATAGCCGATACCGGCGGCGTAGGCTGCGGCGAGTCCAGAGATCGCATCTTCGACCACCACACACTCACTCGGGGCGAACCCAATATTCCGTGCGGCCGCCAAATAAATATCCGGTGCGGGCTTTCCGGGGCGAATGCCGTCGTCGTAAACAATCTTCGCCACATCGAACCATCGGTCCAAGCGGAGGTGTTCTATGAAGAAATTCACATTCGTGATCTCTGAGGACGTCGCAATGGTCCGCGGAATGTTGCGGCGGGTGAGCGTCTCAAGAAGACCTCGCGCGCCGGGAGACAGCACGAGGCGGCGTGGGTTCAATAGGCATAATTCGCGATAGAACGACTCCTTGACTTGAATCAGATTGAGAAGTTCTTGCCCCACAATCGTGCGGCCGGCCAAGTAGCTCAACACGTAGGAGTTCGGACGACCGTGCATATGAGTGGCGAGCTCATCGTCCGTCATCTCGTGTCCCCGCAGATTCTTCGCGATACCCTGCCACGATTTGACCTGTAAATCGGCGTCCCAGAACAACACGCCGTTGAAGTCAAAGGCAATGCCCTGATACCTCATGCTGCGCAGGCCCGTCGCGATCTAATTCGCTTGGTCACGCGAAAGCTTGCAGCAGTGGGCAGTCTCAGGCAGGCCACGACCGCAAAACCGGTAAGCGCGAGCAGCAAACCATCGGGTTCGGGCACGCCAACAGGCTGCGGGCCAGACCATTGACCGCGCGCGGTCGTGGCCGAAGCGACGCCGCTGGCACCCACTCCCGGCGGCGGAACCTCGTTATACGCCTGTCCATCGTCCGCATAACACGCCGGCGGCAACCCGACCACTGACAGGCACGCTTGCGGCCCTGCAGCGGGTATTGCACCGATGGTCTCAATGATCGACTGCGTGCCCGGGATGAAGACCGGTTGCGCATTTAGGGAAACGAACCAGTTCTCGATCTGACCCGTCGAGTCAAACATGAAACCTGAGCTACTCCCCAGGAGAAGGCTGGGATTCCCCGCGGTCGCGCTGGAAATTGTCGTCAATCCATCGCTGAAACTCCAAGAGACGAACTGACTGAGGTTATAGACCAACGGCCCGCCCAGTGGGTCGGTGCCACCGATTACTGGCGCTGTAGCGACAAGCTCACCCGTGACTTGCGTCGGAAGCGAGCCGACGGTCCCAAAAGTCGTCGTGACATCCAGCGCAGCGCCGGAGTAGTAGTACGCGACATCGGCCCCCGCGGGCATCGTGGCAAGTCCGAATGCGGCAACGACCAACACGCGAGAGAGTTTGTTCATGGCAGCTTGACTCCCTGAAGTCATGATGACGGGCTGCCATTCTTTTGCCGGTTCTGAGCGATGTTGCAGCAGTCCGCCAGTCGGATAATAACAAACCCCGGATATGGCCATCGCCGTTGCGATGAGCGAACAGTCGCAACGCTCAAGTCCGCGTAACGCGCGCGTCCGATTAGGCTGTGCCGAGCGGCGGGACTGTTGGCGCGCCCGCCGCTCTGCGATCCTCCTCTGCTGCGCACAACCTCCACGCGAAGCGCGCTGATCGGGAGCGGGATCGGACTAGAACGGGCAGTAACCGGGACTCGCGGCATCGATGCGCCGCGGAGCGCCCATGGGGATGATCTGGAACGCTACAGTCACCAGCGGTTCGGTCCCTTCATTTCGCACCATGTGCACGTGCCCGCCGCCGGCGTCAATGAAGCCGGAACCTGCCGCATACCTGACAGGCGTGCAGTTTGGGTCGTCGCCGTCATAGACCGTTGCCGTGCCCGACTTGACGAGCACCACACTTGGACCCGGGTGCGTATGCCAGCCGCTGTAACCGCCCGCCGCTACCGTGTTGTTTACGACATAGACGTCCGAAGGCTCTTTCGCGGTGATCTTTACCTTCGCGTCCTTACCTTCTGCGTCGGTTCCGCCGAGAACCCGAATGTTCTCGAAGAACGATCGCGCAACATCACTCACGAAAAGCCTGCACGGCGTTGCCGATGCGGTGCCAGGCCAATTCAGCATGGCCGTTACACCGCAAAGCAGGATCGCTCCGGTCGACGCAGACAACCAGCTTCCTGCTTTGGCGCTCATTTGGTTCTCCTCCCGGTCTGTCGTCACTGGGGGGCAGTTCCGCCGGCGCGAGCAGCGACCGGCATGCGCCCGGTCGGACCAGGCGAGCACCCCGGCAAGCTGCAAGGTACGGCACGCCGGGAATCGGCCAGCGCGCTCGTGCAAACGGTGCAAGCAGCCCGGCGTGGCCCGGGCTTTCTTGCCTGTAGCTGCGCCTTCAAGTGCAATCGTTGTGCAGCACGCCCGTAGCCGGCCCCGTAATGCAGGGAACGGTGCTGAGATATTCGTAGATGGCCCGCAACTCGTGCTCCGTCATGTGCCGCAACCCGGGCCAGGGCATGATTTGCAACAAATCCCCGTTGAAGGGGAGGTTGGCCGGGTAGCAGGTCGTGCTCGCGGTAATCGACGGGTCTGAACAGTTCGGATGCAGGTGATCCAGATCGGTGCCCGTCTGGATGATGAAACGAAACTCCTCGAAGGTGCGGCCTCCCTCGGGCAGCCCGGTTTTGTCGGGCGTCAGATTCCGGGAAACAATCAGGGGAGCCCCTGGCGCCTGCTGCGGGAAGACTCTGCCGCCCCCCAGGTAGGTGGCCTGGTTGATGACCGTCGGCTGGTTACCCTTGAAGTAGGGGTTCCCGCCCTTGGCGAATTCAGTGGCGGGACCAGCAGAATGGCAGGTATTGCAATGGTCAACCACGTTCACCAGGTAGCTCCCAAGTCCTACCAGCGCCCGATTCTTGCCCGCCAAGTTCAGCGGAACCGGTGCGATCTCGAAGCCGATGCCAACCTTGGATTGCTCGCCGTCGTCATCGGCTAGCGCCCGCGCAGTTCCACACAAGGATCCAATAGCAACAACCACAGCAAACGTGAACCCCGCTGTCAGAGCGGTGAGTAGCTTTTTGGCGTTCATGGAGATTCTCCCAGAGATAGTTCCCGGTGCGACAAGCGCACCGACAAACGCACGGTCGGACCAGATGAGCGCTCCGGCAAGCAGCAAAGCACGGCAAGCCGCCGAATCAGACGGCACGCCGTGCAATGCCGTGAATTGCCGCTCCTTAGATTGCGTGCAAGAATTGCTGACGCTCATCTGGCAATGGGCTGGAGCGCGCTTTGGACGATCCTCCTACCAGCGCAAACGGTGCATCCATTGGAGGCCAGCCGAATGACCGGCTCGACTCGTGGAAGAAAATCGCGTCGTACCTGAAGCGTGACGTCAGTACCGTGCAACGGTGGGAGCGGCGCGAAGCGATGCCGGTTCACCGTCATCTGCACGATAAGCAGGGATCGGTGTTTGCATTTCGCTCGGAGCTCGACGCCTGGTGGGAGAGTCGGCGCACGCAACTCACGCGGGAAGGTGCGGATGAGAGTGAGCGCCCCCCACAAGTCTTACAAACCGCCGTGGGCGCCTCTCGCACGACTGCACCGCGCGCCCATCCAACCAGACTCCTGCGGTTGGGCGTTGCAGCCGGAGTCATGCTGATCGCGGGCGCGCTGGCCTGGTTCGCGGTCGAAACGGATTACTTCTGGCGTAATCCGCTTGCCAATGCCAAATTCACTCGCCTGGTGGACTTCACCGGGACTGCGCAGGCGGCAGCAATCTCTCGTGACGGGAAATTCGTGGCATTTCTGGCGGACCGGGACGGGCAGATCGATGCCTGGGTAAGCGAGCTAGGCAGCGGCACCTATCGCAATTTGACGCATGGCGACGTACGCGACATGGCCAATCCTTGGATCCGTTCGCTCGGCTTCTCTGCGGACTCGTCGCTCGTTTCGATCTGGACACGGCGACCGGATGGCTCGCAGCCCGGCGACGTGAATATTTTTGCCGCGCCGACCGCCGGCGGTCCTCTGCGGCCCTACCTGCGGGAGGCCGGGGAGTTCGATTGGTCCCGCGATGGCAAGCGACTCGTATACCACACGACCGCACCAGGCGATCCGTTGTTCGTGAGGGAGTCAGGAAAGCCCGGGGACCGCAGAATCTATGTGGCACCGGCCGGGGTGCATTGCCACTTTCCGGTGTGGTCTCCCGACGATACTTTCATCTATTTCACTCGCGGTGTGCCGCCCGATGACTGGGACATCTGGCGTATTCAACCGTCCGGCGCGGGGCTCGAACGGATAACAGATCACAACGTGCGCATAACCTATCCAGTGATGCTCGATCGGCGCACATTGGTCTACCTTGCAACCGATACGGACGGGTCCGGGCCGTGGATGTATGCCGTGGACGTCGAGCGGCGCCTTCCACATCGCATTAGCTCCGGGCTCGAAAGCTATACATCACTTGCCGCGAGCGCTGACGGCGCTCGTCTTGTCGCGACCATCGCCAACGCCCGCACAAGTGTCTGGCACATGGCGCTCACCGGGGATAGCGCCATTGCGACTGCTGCAGGTGGCCCGTCACTCGTTGCAGCGAATGGAGTCACACCGCGGCTGGGTGCGGACTTTCTTCTGTATGTTTCCTGGCGTGGCGAAAGACAAGGCATTTGGGCGCTGACGCACGGAACCACCCGCGAGATCTGGAGCAGCGCACACGCGCGTATTGTTGGAGGACCGGCTATTGCACCCGATGGGCGACGCATCGCCTTCTCGGTTGAGTACAGCGGTAGAACGCTGTTGCACATGATGGACAGTGATGGCTCGCATGTCAGGGTGCTGGCCGATTCGCTCGCATTGCGGGGCAATCCGGGCTGGGCACCAGATGGACAATCGATCGTGTCTGCAGCTGTCCGCCAGGGCGAGCCGCGTCTGACGCGCATCTTCCTGAACGGCGACGCTCCGCTTCCTCTGGTGTCGGAGTATTCCATTGATCCAGTCTGGTCGCCGGATGGTAGATTCCTGATCTATTCAGGCGCAGACGTCGGGACGACCTTTCCTTTGCGGGCCGCCGCGGCAGATGGCCGGCCGTATCCGCTACCGAGCGTGTTGCTGACGCGCGGTGCGCGACGGGTCGCCTTTTTCCGTGACCCGCACGCGCTAGTGATTCTTGGTGGTGAAATCGGCCACAAGAACTTTTGGCTCCTCGATCTTCGAACGGGTGCCCAGCGCCTCCTCGCCGAGCTTCCGGCGGATTTCGTCATTCGCGACTTCGACATATCAGCGGCCGGCACGGAACTTGCGTTCGATCGCGTACAGGTGAACTCCGATCTGGCACTGATTGAGCGAACGCATTGAGAACGGTTTCGGCCGATTGACCCTGAATTCATGGTGGCAGGATGGACCCGTCGTCTGGCGGATGCATGCGCGGCGAGAGGGCTGTCCAGCGTTCTCGGGCGTGAATTTTCGGCTCACCGCCTGCGGGACACCATCAAGGGTTAGTGGACAAGACATAAGCGGTGACGTTGTTCCCTGACGGAACAACGAGCAGGCCGTCACCGGCTGAGAGTCCCGAGTAGATACTGATCGTGCCTGATGAGGTGGTGGGTATCGGGGCGCCAAGGTTTTTTGTCCACACTTGGCTGCCCGTGGCGCCATCGAGCGCGTAGAGGTTGCCGTTCGCAGAGCCTACGATGACGTAGTTGTTCACGGCTATCGGGGACGTGACAAGCGCGCCATCGCCAGCAAAACTCCACAGGATCTGGTTGTTGCTGCGTGCGATACCCTGCATGGTTGAGTTGGTCAGGAAGAACCCGGTCGTGGCGGTGAAGGCCGGAGGGAAGCTCGCGGCGAAGTTCCCCTGCAGCGTGCCGCTCTCGGCATCGTACACCGCACCGGAGTATTGTCCGTCGATCGGAGAATAAACCACGCCATTGGCCACGACCGGAGTGTTCCCGCCGCCGCCCTCGCAACCCGTGTTGTTGGTCCACAAGACCGTGCCCACGAGCGGTTGCAAGGCATAGGTCGTGCAAGGCGCCGAGGTGTAGACCCCATCGACAGAGAGGGCGACCGTGCCGAATGTTCCTGTGACACTCTGCTGCCACAGCGTCGCACCGCTGGTTTCATCAAAGGCGCTGACCAGACCGGCGTTGAGTGCATAAACGACGCCGTCGGCCGCCACCGGAGGTGCAGGGAACCAGCCGCCGCTCACTTGTGCGCTCCACTTCGGGTTGCCGTTCACCGGGTCGATCGCGGAAATAATCTGCGAAGTAACCCCAGTGCCGCTGATCACGAACAGTGTTCCTGCATCGTACGCGGCATTGGCGGTACCCGAGAGTGCGATCGGCCCCCATAGCGTTGCCCCCGTGGAGGCGTCAAGGGCCAACAACTGCGCGTTGCCGTTGACACCGACGGTCACGAATACGCGGCCGCCGACGATGAGAGCGTAAGACGCAGTACCGCCCACGTTGGTGGACCAGCTGCTCGATGCCGGAAAACTCACTGACTTGAAGCTAACGGCGCCGGTGTGCGCCGGGTTCACCTGATACGACACTGCATCGATCGAGGGCGCGTCGATCGTGAGATTTAGCGCGGCGGATGCGCCGCCCTGATTTGGCGGGTTGACCACTGAGATCGGCACGGTGCCCGTGCTCGCTATCTGTGCGGCAGTCACGGACGCGCGCAATGTAGTGTCGGAAACGTAGGTCGTCGGCAGGTTCGACCCGTTCCACGCCACAGCAGACGACGCGGTGAATCCGCTGCCGAAGACAGTCAGCGTGAAGGCGGTTCCACCCGCGTACACCTTAGTCGGCGAGAGCAACTTCAGCGCGAGTGGGGCAAGGGGCTGGACGGTAAACGCGATCGGGCCCGAGTTGGCGCTCCCATCAGACCTGTTCGCCACGGTCACCGCCACGCTACCGCCCACAGCAATGTCAGCCGCCGAGATTTGAGCCGTGAGCGTATTCGCGGAGACGTAGCTCGTCGGTCGTGGACTCCCTCCCCACAGGACCACGGACTGAGCCAGGAAATTGCTGCCGCTTACGGTCAACGTGAATGCGGGCCCGCCGGCGGGTAAGGAAGCCGGGCTCAGGCTGGACAACTGCGGCTTCGGTACGGTAACTGTGTATGTGACTGCAACGGTCTGCGGGCTGTTGGTGACCTGCTGCGTGCAACCCTGATCGTAGCAACCCTTTAAAGTGAGCGTGTCGCTATACGTGCCCGCCCCAAGCGACTGGGGCGACTTGAACTGGATCGTTACGTTATCGACAGTACCGTTGGCTGCGGAGTTCACCGTGTCGATGCCATTGCGGGTCGTCGTGCCCGCTACGTAGAACTTCGCCGCGGCGCTTGCCAGCACTGAGACTTGCACCAGCGCAGAGGGCGCCGGGTCGGCAATCGACGCGCTAACCCTGACGACGGTGGGGGAAACCTGCAGCGAGGCCTGGCCGTTGCCGTTGCCGCCTCCACCCGTACTGCTCCCATCGCCCCCGCCTCCACCACAGGCGCTTAGGATCGCGGCCAAACAGCCGATCCATGCGGCTAGCGAACGCTTGAGTCCCGTGCGCACGGCCGCTGCGCGGCTCGTCGCGCCACACTTCGCCCGCTCGGTGTCCAAGACCTGCCCTCACCTGCGCCCGCTTCGTTGTTATCGAGGCTCTGGCCGGCGCGACAAGGCTTACTTTAGCAGTCTTGGGGGCGCGTGGGGAACGCCGCCGGCGATCAGTGTTGGTTGTGTACAGGGCGGTGCGGCACGCCTCGCGGCGACGCCGCACTGAATCCTCAGGTCTTCATGGCCGAGGTTCGGCAGCCCTGGCTCGAGCAATACACATCCTAGACCCCCTCGGGGCCTACTACAGACTGTAGTGAACAACAGATTCATCTCACCTAGCGACCCAGGTTGCCTTATGGCTCCTGATTCCCCGAGATGGTGCCTCAGCCAGCTTGGTCGTATTCGAAGTTCGGTTGCTGGTCCTTTTTCGTAGAACCAAATGAATAGATTAGGCCGACGTAGAGAACCCGGCCCCGAACGGTACGCAGGTAGACGCCCGTGAATGTCGGCGTGCTCTCGAATCGTTCAAAGCGTTGACCATTGAAGATGTCCGATACCGTGACAATCCCTGTCAGGTCTGGCTTCATCTGACGTTTGTACCCAACATTCACGATGTTGATGGCACTTACGTAGCCCTGTGGCGTCAGGCGTTTGTCTGTCCGGGTCACGATCAGCTGCACTGAATCTGCGGACGTGGGACGGTAGTCGAGCTTCAGCTTAGCGTTGACTCCGGTGGTGGATTTCAATCCCGGTACGCCGAAGGCAGTCGCATCGATCTGGCTGTAGAACAGGTTGCCGCTCAAGCTGTAAGCGAGCTTCGGCACGATATGACCGTCCGAAGTGAACTCCAGTCCAGCCGAGTCGTTCTTCGGCAAATTCGCCTTGGTCGTTAGGGAGAAGCCGTTGCCGAGGTACTGGGTGACGTCAGTCACGCTGTCCCGGTTGCGGCGGTAGTACGCGGTCACCTGGCAAGCGCGCCTGCTCCCCTCGAATCCGTAGCCCATTTCGTACGACTGGGTGTACTGGGGTTGCAGGTTGGCGTTGCCCGCGCGAAGGTTCGGCGTGTACTCATGATCGACATACGGATCCAGATTACTCGGGTCCGGGCGGCTCACGCGCCGGCTCGCGCCGAACGAGAGCGTCGTCTCATCCGACACACTGCGATCCACGTGGATGCTTGGATAGATCCCGAAGTAACGTCCGCTATTCGAGACATTGTTAGTCAGTTGCTGTGCATCGGTGCGGGTCAACTCCAGCCGCAATCCAGCGAGCCAGTTCCAGCTCCCGCTAGTCGCCTGATAGCTCGCATAGCCGGCGTTGATTTGCTGCCGGAACTTGAAATCATTGGTGACGTTGGGATCGACGGTCTGGATCCCGGTCCCGGGATCGACATTGCTGCCGTCGTTGCCATAGCGGAAGTCGTCCTGTTCGAACGCGTACCCTGCCTTCAAGGAGCCCACCCTCGAGAACGGCACCACGTAATCCACGCCGAACTCTGTTGTCGCATGGTCCTCGCGGAGATTTAGGTTGTTGTAATAGGTAGCGGCCGCGGGAATTAACGGGTCGTTCGTGTAATCGTAATGTTCGCGCTGATGCGAAGTCGATCGATGTACCGAGATGTCAATTTCCTCGCCGGGGCGAGCTAGCTTCCTTAAGAACCCCAGTCTCTCGTCGTAGTCAGTTTCGGGATCATGTCCAGCGCTCATGCGCCGTGACGAGCTGCTGAGCACCCCCGATGCAGTGCTGCCGTCGTTGAGCTGCGTGTACGTGCGGAGCCCGCCGCGCTTGTTCCAACGAACCGATCCGCTGACGGACTGCCGATCGTCCAACGCGTATTCTGCCTTAACGCCGACCGTCGGGACCTGACGGCGAATCCGTTCGCTTAGGGAACTATTGTTGTCGAGCAGCTGTGTCGGTGGCGTGTTCGGCGCACGCACGTCTGATTCGAGCAGTCGCTGGCGCAAGTCGTGACGGAAACCCGCGGTGACCGACACGTTCAGCCGCCCGGAACTGTAGCTTGAATCCGCGCCAACGACCGATCGTCCGCCGCTACCAAGACTGCCCTGCAACGAGCCCGCGAGCCCGTCCGGCCGCTTCTTCCGAGTGATGATATTGATCACGCCCGCGGCGCCGTCGGCCTTGAACTGGGCCGGCGGAGTCGTCATGACCTCGATTCGCTCGATATCCCTTGCGGGAATAGATTGCAGGTTGTCCCCTGCGGCGGAGCCGGAGAACTGGGTAGACGGTTTGCCGTCTATCAGGATCAAGACGTTACTGTCGCCGCGTAGCGAGACGTTGCCATCCGGGTCCACATCCACGGATGGAATCGCACTGAGCACGTCACTCACGGTGCCGAAGGTGGCTTGCACATCGTCCGTCACGCTGTACACCTTGCGGTCGATCAGGGTTTCGACCGCAAGCTTATGGGCCGTGACGACGACGGATTCCACTGCAGGGGCGGAAGTTGGTGACGGCGGGTCTGCGGCCCCCGCAGCTTGGCACACCGCGACGAGAGCCAGCGCCTGAAGGCCGGGCCAGCAACAGAATCGATAAGGCGGATTCGCCCGTCGGGTGCCGATAACTTGAAGCTTGGAGGTCACCGAGGCCCTTCCCGCCGCGACGCCAGGGCGCCTATGCAATCTTGACGAACGAACCTGAACCTTACCCTAAAAGTGCCGGCGGTCCGTGAGCGGCATGTGTTACTTCCGAAAGCATGCGGGATCGACCAGCAGCGAAGTGGAGGATACACGCGGCCGATTGCAACCGCCGCGCGCTTTCCTTGGCCGGAGAATTTTTCACGGTCCGTCTATGTCGATCTGTGGGACGACCACCTTGACGCCGCCTGAGATGACGGCGGCGCAGCCGAGCCTGGCGCAGCTGCCGGGCTTGCCACGCGATCAAGGCGGCCCGGTTTTTGCCGAGCCGTGGCAGGCCTCGGCGTTCGCTCTTGCCGTCTCCTTGTCACGGCAGGGGCACTTCAGCTGGAAGGCGTGGGCAGTGGCGCTCGCCGAGGAACTCAAGGCGAGTTCGGCTCGAGGTGAGCCGGACGACGGTTCGCACTACTACCACTGTTGGCTCACTGCGCTTGAGCGCCTGGTTGTAGCAAAGCGCTTGAAGTCTGGGCTTACTGTGTGAGTGATTTTCCGTCGCGTCGGTCATCGGCTCGGCATATTTGTTCGCCGACTGCATCGGAAGATCTCCACAAGCACGCCTCGCTTTATTGGACACTTTGCTTTCGGAACGCAGTTCTGAAGCAGTCCGGCCTTCCCCGGTCCGCCGGATAACCGCCCATATTCAGGAATGTCGGGAACACCCGCTGCGACGCTCGAGGGAATAAATCCTTCGTTGTCGAAGTCCTCATGCACACGCGAAGACTCCGGCGTTCACCACGCTCGACCGGCTGTCACGCAAATGCAATGGAGGAAAAACTCATGATGCGTAGATCCGCCGTTGTCTTTATTTCTTTGTTCGGACTGCAGGCACCCCTATTGGCGCAAAGTGCGCCACAGTTGCCGACCGAGGCGCCTGCTGGCTTTGACACGCCGACCCTCGTCCAGAGTCCAGGCTCAAAGAGCTCGAGCAACGGAATTGCCGAGCCGCCCGGCGACACTTTTGGGCTCGATCAGCAGATCTATGAGACCGCGCACGATGTGAACAGCGGACTCGGTCCGGTGTTCAACGCCCGAGCATGCGCCGAGTGCCATCAAAACCCGGTAAGCGGCGGAGCGAGTCAATTCACCGAGCTGCGGGTCGGCCATCGCGACGCAAACGGCAACTTCGTTAATCCCACGGTGCCAATCAACGGTGGCGCTGACCAGATTGCCGGCCGTTCCATAGTGAATGATCGCGCCGTCATCCCGGAGGCCCAGGAACACATTCCAGTCACCGAGAATATTCGGGCACTGCGCGCGGCGCTCAACACTCTGGGAGATGGATTCGTCGAAGCGATCGACGACAGCACGCTGCTGGCAATCGCCGCACGCCAGCCCGAAATCAGCGCGGGCAGGATCCACGGCGAAGCCATCGAGGTGCCGGTTTTGGAGGCAACAGGCGAGTCGCGTATCGGGCGTTTCGGCTGGAAAGACCAGCACAGCAGTCTGCTCTCGTTCATCGGCGATGCCTACTTGAACGAAATGGGCGTGACCAACCGCCTGCGCCCGAAGGACACCACGACCGTTGGCAAGGTGACGGCAGACCCTGAGGACGTTCCTGACAATCTCGGCCTCGCCGATATCGATCATTTTGCGCAATTCATCCGGGGCACGAAGGTGCCCCCTCGCGATACGGTGCTCGCGAAAACCGCCTCCGTTCTCGGTGGAGAACGCTTGTTCGCCAGCATCGGCTGCAGCACGTGCCATGTTCCCTCGATCACCACGGCCCGTCCCGGAACGGTCATTGATGGCGGAACGTTCGTCGTACCCGAGGCGTTGGGCAACAAGATCATTCATCCATACAGCGACTTCCTGCTGCATGACATCGAAACAGGTGATGGAATCGTGCAGGCGGGGCCGCAGGATACAGCGAACAAGCTGCGCACGGCGCCTCTTTGGGGCCTGCGCATGCGCCCCCGATTCATGCACGACCTCAAGTCGCTGACGTTGCAAGATGCCATCGAGCGGCACGAAGGCGAGGCCGAGCACGTGATCAGACAGTTCCAGGAACTGCCGCACGCTGACAAACAGCAAATCATCAGCTTTCTCGAGTCGCTCTAGCACTCCTCCGCGCTGAGGTTCTTGGCCTTGCATTCGGCGTACGAGCGTTGCACAGCGTATTGCTTAAGAATGGTACCGATAGGCGTGTCGCGCACGGGTGGCGCGACCGCCTGTCGGCGGTGCTGCGTCGTGCACGCCACGAGAATGACACTGATAAGGGCGATCAATGGCCGGATCATTGGGAGACAATCCTCGTTATATGACTCACGCCTGGCTGCTCCCGCGGCGTCGGCAGCCGACATTATTCCTCCGGCTAACGACTTCTCGGACGATTGCCGCGAAGGTCCATAGTCTACGGAACGCGGCACGCACGGGACGGTCGAATCTCCAAATCCAGGAGGCCAGCCATGACGGATACGGTCCAAGGGAAAAAGTTCAGCGCCATTTGGCGCCACTACCGAGGCACCCTATTGTTTCTGTTGCTGATGTTCGGCTTTCGCTCTGCTTGGGCCGACTGGGTCACCGTGCCAACGGGATCAATGAATCCAACGATTCTCGAGGGCGATCGCCTCCTGGTCGATAAGCATGTCTTCGGGCTCCGTATTCCTTTTACGCTGGTGCACCTGACGGCTGGTGAGGATCCAGCGCGCGGTGACATAGTGGTGTTTGACTCCCCCTCCGACGGAAAGTCGCTCGTGAAGCGAGTGATCGCGGTGCCGGGCGATACAGTGGCGTTGAACGGAGAGAGCCTCATCGTAAATGGCTATCTCGCGGATTACACCGTGGGAGACTTCAATCATTTACATGGGCTGCTTGCATCGACCGCCGCACTGAACCCGGTATTGCTGCGCGAAGCAGGCGTAGGTAGGGCCCACGACATCATGATCTTGCCGAATCGCTTATCGAAGGGGTTCTTCGGCCCGCTGACGGTTCCCAACGGCATGTACTTTATGCTGGGCGACAATCGAGATAACAGCGCGGACTCTCGCTACTTCGGATTCGTACCCCGCCGCAACATCGTCGGACACGCCACCCGCGTTGTGGTTTCGCTCGATCCGGCCGATCGCTACACGCCTCGTCGAGATCGCCTTTTGGTCCCACTCAATTGATGGCGGAAGCCGCCCCTCGCCGCTTGATCGAGAAAAGGGTCCGGACGTCTCACTTCATCTTCGTCCGGACCCACAACTCGCATCACATCGCGGCCAGCGTTTCCGGACGGACTCCGATCTTTATCTGGTAGTAGGCGGTGAGCGCGGGCAGGTCCAGCTGTTTAATGACCCCAGCCTCCGTCTCCTTAGCGCAGGTCGCCGAACTCATCGCACGCGCCAGGCCACGCTCCCCGTCCACAGAGCACACGCTCTGTACGGCCGAATGAATGCGCCGGTAGAGCACCTGAACGCCTGCGGGCGTACCGACATTGAGATCGTGGAACTTGACGGTCTCGCTTCGCGCGGGCTCACCCGCAAACGCGCTGGAAAACAGCGTGCAGGCCACGAGGGAGCAAACAACGAAAGCCGTGTTACGGGTCTGAATGTTCAACTTCATGAATATCTCCTATTGAAAAAGCTGGATGTTAGGACTGCATGTTCGCGGGTCGGCTGGATTCAATCCGTGCGCATATCGGCGGTTCCAACACAGCCAAGCTTAGGCACGTCACAGTTCCAAAGTGACCGGTCAATTTGCTTTTGACGTGCCCGGATCTCTGCCTATGCCTCTCGGTATAAACCCTTATGCGTGGAACCCTCCGGCCCACGTGTTGGCGCTCCGGAGTTCGAGTTGTCGTTCGCAACGCAAGGTCAAGGGCGCCCGGGCTTTGCAGCCGGCGAGAATCCTTTCATCGACCCATGCCCTCACAGAGCTGGCCATGTACGCGGGCCAAGGCTTCGATGCGATTCGCGACGTTCCGCCGGCCGGCGAGCTCGTGGCGAGATTGTGGAAAGAGTGCCTGGATGCCAACTGAGCGCTGGGCGGCACTACCTGGTTAGCCGCCGTGTGATTTTGCTGGCTGGCGGCGGAATCGAACCACCGACACCCGGATTTTCATTCCTCCCACATCTGCATCCACGGTCACGCAACCTCAGCCCGCGCCCGGCCTGAACCGCAATGACCGTCCGCTTGGGCCCATACCGAGAAGCTCGGAAGGCCTGGTTGCACCGCGGGAACAGATTGGACCAAGGCTATGCAAGGGCCACCCCGCGAGACTCCAGCTGTTGACTCTTTGGACCCGAGCTTGGATCGTTCACCCCCACCATGTCTGCCATCGGCCCCGTCGACTCTCCGCGCCCCCCACCCTCCGTGTTCCTCAGCTACGCGTCGGAAGACCGCCTAGCGGCGCAGGCCATCAGGGACGCCCTGCCGGCGTTTGGACTTGAAGTTTGGTACGACGAGAGCGGGCTGGACGGAGGGGACGCCTGGGATCACAAGATCCGGAGACAGATACGCGAATGCGATTTCTTCATGCCGCTCATATCCGCCCAGACCGCGGCGCGCCCAGAGGGTTATTTCCGCAGGGAGTGGCGGCTGGCCGTCGAGAGAACCCTCGACATGGCCGACGATCATACTTTCCTCTTGCCCGTCGTCATCGATGACACCACTCAGGCCGCAGCCAGAGTTCCGGAGAAATTCCTCTCTGTTCAATGGTTGCGGGTTCCCGGCGGGCGACCTACAGCGGCATTAGAGGCCCTTTGCCGCCGACTTGCCTCGGGCCAGCCTGTCGCGCTGCAGCCTGCAAGGAAGACCCCGGATCAGCCCGCCGCAGCCCGCTTACAACCAGGCGCACGCGAATATCCGCAATTCCCGAGGGAAGAGCCCGGACAGAAGGTACGGTTCTGGGTCCAGGTGGTCGGCTGGGGGTTTCAGTCTTCCTGGAGATTCTTCCAGCGATTTCCCAGGTGGGTACGGATTGTTGTCTACATATGGGTATCCATCGCCTTGCTGTCCCGAGGTTGTATGCCGTCGCATGAGCGTTCGGAGAGCATCTCGTCTGCTGACGCCAAGAAGCTCAAAGAGATCTCGGCGAACTATCAGGGCAGCTTGAACAAGGCCGATATCGCGAAGCTGGGCGCGCAAATTGCCCGAGAATTTACTGATGGAGCCGGCGACAAGCCGGAAGAAGCGCACCCACTACTGGCGATACCATTCAGCGCGCCTTCCGGCGATCCTGTCGCTCAAAGACTTGCTGACTCCACATTCGCGCAGGTCTACGGGAGAATCGCGCTATCCCACCACGAACGTGTGGGTTTGACGGATGAACCGCTGTCTTCGCTCGATTCGCCGGCGGCCGTGGAGCAGGGGCGCGCGCACCATGCGAAATACGTTCTTTACGGCGCTGTTGATGAGCAATCGGCGGCGCACAGTCTGACCGTGAGGATGATCGTGGTGGCCGACGGCTCCATCCTTTGGACGGGATCGTATCCCGTGGCAGGCGCCGACCCCGCCAAGATCGCGGCGCAGGTGGACTCCAGAGTGCCCCGCATAGAGGACGATTGAAGATCTGCCGCGTTATCGTCGGATTTGAGTCGCCAGACGCGCGTCGGAAACGGTCACAGGCGATCCGCCTCACCAATTGATCCAGACTGCGGCGCCGACCGCGTCGGCATCGGGTGGTGGCCAGGGGCGGAATCGAACCACCGGCATGCGGTCAGCCCGATTTCGTCGCCCCAATACCGCGATCCCGGTTGCGGATCGCGAGCGACGTCACCAGCCAAACTGGAGCGGCACATGGCCAGGTTGGCTCCCGACCCGCTTGAGCCATGCGACGACTGCCGGATAAGCGGCAAGATCGAATCCGCCGTCCGCAGCGCAGTGTGTGTAGCCATAGAGCGCAATGTCCGCGATCGAGTAGCGCCCGCCGGCGAACCAGTCACGCCGTGCAAGGTGAGTCTGCATGACGCCAAGCGCGGCATTGCCCTTTGCGTGCCAGTCAGGGATTAGATGTCTCCTCTTCTCAAGTTCCTCTTTCGGCGCGAAAGAGAGCCAGAAGCGAGCCACCGCGATGTAGGGTTCGTGACTGTATTGTTCGAAGAACATCCATTGCAGCACCTCGGCGCGGCCCCAACGGTCAGCAGGCAACAGGAACGTATCCTCGCTCAAGTACCAAAGGATCGCGTCCGACTCCGCGAGCACACGTCCGTCCTCGAATTCGAGCAGCGGAACGCGGCCATTCGGATTCTTAGAGAGAAAATCGAGCTTGCGCGTAGCTCCGTCATGAAGCCCGTACTCCTTGAGCGTGAGTTCCACGCCGAGCTGGCGCGCGGCGAGCCGGACTTTGTAGCAATTGCCGGATACCTGCATCTGATGAAGCACGGGCATGTGAAGAATCCTCGTGAGCGTCATGGAGAGTATGGCCACGGGGCGAGCCCTCCGTCGAGTCTCTGATCGGCCCGTGGGCGGTTCGGCGGCCCGGGCTCGCAAACAATCCAGGAGTCTTCAAAACCGGCGCGGCGCCGGCCGAAGCTCAGGTGGGCGGCGACCGCCTCGAGGACGCGCAGCGCGTTCAATGGCAGCCGGCCGAGGCTTCGCGTCGCTTCAGTTTTTCTTACGCGTCGTTCAGACATCGCGTTTGCTGGTCGGAGGTGGGGGCGCAACACTGCACGCCATGGACACGAGGAACCATCTCATGCAATCCACCAATTTCGTTGCGCTGATTGTCGGTCTACTGCTGACTGCGGCTGCGTTGCTGGCCATTTACCACGACGCGCGGCATGGTGTCGCGCTCTATCAGGCCGGGGTCACCACCGCGCTTCCGGCGCACAGATAGTCTGATGAAAGCGCTATTCGGGCCCTTTATTGGTCGAGTGCCCGTCCTGGTGCGCAGCGTCGGTCCTTACGCCGCAATTGAATTGCTGCTGCCCGGTGGCAGCATGCTGGCGCTGCTTTACTGGTGGTATCGCCATCGGGTGAGCGCAGGGCACACGCGTGATATCCACGAATGCGTTGAGACTCACGGCGGGTACGAAAACGCCCGTGACGACGCGGGTGTTGCATTCGTAGGTTCGATTTGCCGGTCGACCGAATTTGGTCTGTCGCTCTCAGACACCGAGAGGGCCTAAGGCGCAGGCGAACACTGCTGCTTGCGTTCGGTAGCGAACAGACTCTCCAATCCTGTGCGAGCATGGTTGGTCGGTGTCCGGATAGTCGACCTGGAAAGCCTCGGCCGGACTTTCTGCGAAAGCAGTAAGGATAGGTCGACTGCTCGCCGGGCGACCCTTGCCATGAGAGCGCCGCCCTCAGCGGCGTTGCGTGTACGCGTGATGCAGCAACCTTCCCCCAGATTCGCCAGCCTTCGCGCCAGGAAGCGGCAGTTAGACGTATTTTCTCGTAGCAGTCGGGTGCGGTATTTCTGTAAACCGAAGCACACAACTATTCGGCTTCGAATGGTTCACGTAACGTGCCCCGAATGCGGCGAGGAGGTTTCTCCGCCGTCGTCAACATGCTCGAAATGCGATGCGCCGCCTGCCAACGCTTCGCGCGCTGCGACACCACAATCTGTGTCCGCGCAGCGCCACAAGACTCACCCGGTTACCTGGGTGGTTACCGCAGCGATTATCCCGCTCCTTTGCTGGGATGCATGGCAGACATACAAAGAAGCGAGGCTTTCAATGATGTCGGTGGATGCGAAGTTCGCTCGCGTGGCACGGGAGTCGGGCCACCCGCCGCGATTGGACGAGCAATTGCCAGACCCATTGCCGGTGAAAAGGGCTTGGATAGATAAGACGACGCCGGCCGCAATTCCTGCACAAATCGCGAAATAGCTTCTAAATCGTAAGCCGCACTCTGATCGCTGGAGATCCGGGCGGCATCCGAGTCACGACCCGCCAGCGAGTCCCCGTTCCTCGCGGGACCTTGAGAGCCACCACAGGCCCACTACAATCAGCATAGCCACCGCGAGATCCCAGACGCAGGCGTCATCCATTTTGTAGTAGGGCATGTAGCGCCAAAATCCGCTTCGATTGATCACAAACTCTTCGAGACACATCCACGCGGTGAAGAACGCGACCCCTGCCGCCACCTTGACGACCATTGGCATTTCTTGGAATGACACCGTTCCCATACGTCCACCTGCTTCAGGCTAGAACCATGCTTTCAGGCGCAAAGTATACGAGTTGAAGTGCAGTTTAAGTCAACCCTGAACGACCACGGCGACCCGCGCACCTTCGGCGCCACCCTACGCGTGAAGTTCTGAGGGGGACCTGCGCGCCGAGTCACACTAGACTCATGGGATCAGCAGCTCGTCAGGGATGCGCGTCGGCGTATGAGTAACGTGGACTTCGAAGTCAGCGGCGCAGTTGCCGTCCTGCGCCTGGATTATCCTCCGGTCAACAGCCTCGGCCACGAGCTGCGCCGTTCGATCGTGGACGCGCTGGCGCGCGCCGAGGACGATCCGGCCGTGAAGGCCGTCGTCCTCATCGGCTCGGGTAAGGGCTTCTCCGGCGGCGCCGATATCCGTGAATTCGGCACGCCGAAGTCATTCGCTGCCCCGAACCTCCACAGCGTACTGCGCGCAGCCGAGGACTGTACCAAGCCGGTGATCGCGGCCATCGATGGCGTGTGTATGGGCGGGGGGTTTGAGCTCGCGCTCGCCTGTCACTACCGCATCGCCACCCTGGATGCGCAGATCGCGCTTCCGGAGGTGAAACTCGGTCTCCTGCCCGGGGCTGGCGGCACTCAAAGGCTGCCGCGCGTGGTCGGAGTCGAGCGGGCGCTGAACATGATCGTGTCCGGCAATCCGGTGCGCGCGGGGGAGCTGCGCGGCACGGCGCTGTTCGATGCGATGGCTAGCGGGGATCTGCGCGCGGCGGCGCTCGATCTGGCACGCGCGCTGATCGCCGCAGGGCGCGGGCCGAAGCGGGTGCGCGACCTCAAGATCAAGAGTCCCAACGCGGAAGGCTACCTGCAATTCGCCCGCAATACGGTCAAGGGGCTCGCCGGCCCCTACCCGGCGCCGCCGGCCTGTGTGGAGGCGCTCACGGCTGCGGTCAAGGAGCCCTTCGAGGCCGGGTTGAAGCGCGAACGCGAGCTGTTCGTGACGCTCATGGCTTCCCCTGAATCGGCGGCGCTGCGGCACATCTTTCAAGCCGAGCGCGCGGCTTCCCACGTCAACGGCATGCCCGATTCGGTCGCCACACGCCCGATCAATCGGGTCGGCGTCGTCGGCGCAGGCACGATGGGTGGCGGCATTACGATGAGCTTCATCAATGCGGGATTGCCGGTCACGCTCCTGGAGACGACGCAGGAGGCGCTCGACCGAGGCCTCGTCAACATCCGCCGCAATTATCAGGGCGCGTTGCGCAAGGGGTCGCTTACCGAGGCGAGCCTCGAGCAGCGCCTGGCGCTGATCACGCCGACCTTGCAGTACGAGCCGCTGCGCGACGTGGACCTGGTGGTCGAGGCCGTGTTCGAGAATCTCGAAGTGAAAAGGAAGGTGTTCGAGAGGCTCGACGAGATCGTCAAACGAGGCGCGATTCTCGCGTCCAACACCTCGGCTCTGAATCTCGATGTAATCGCCCGGTTCACGAAGCGGCCGAAGGACGTCATCGGCCTGCACTTCTTCAGTCCCGCGAACGTCATGCGGCTGCTCGAGGTCGTGCGAGGAGCAGAAACCGCGAACGACACCCTCGCCACGGCAATGGCATTGGCCAAAACGATCGGCAAGATCGCGGTCGTAGCGGGCGTTTGCGACGGCTTCATCGGCAATCGGATGGTGGCGCGCTATGGGCTCGCAGCGCACGAGCTGCTCGTCGCAGGCGCGCTGCCGCACCAGATCGATGCTGCGCTGCAGAATTTCGGGATGGCGATGGGCCCGTTCCGCATGGCGGATCTCGCCGGACTCGACATCGGATGGGCAATTCGCAAGCGTCGCGCGGCGGAATTTCCCAACGAGGATTTCTCGAATGTTGCGGATATTCTCTGCGAGGCGGGTCGATTCGGGCAAAAGACCGGCGCGGGGTTCTACCGCTACGAGGCCGGTGCACGCGTGGGCGTACCCGATCCGGCGGTGACTGCGATCGTCGAACGATACCGCGAAAAAAAGGGTGTGGTGCCGCGCACAGTCCCGGATGCGGAAATCGTCGAGCGCTGCATCTATGCGCTGATCAACGAAGGAGCCAGAGTAGTCGATGAGGGCATCGCACAGCGCAGTTCGGACGTCGACCTCGTCTACCTCAACGGTTACGGTTTTCCGGCTTACCGGGGCGGCCCCATGTTCTATGGGGATGGCGTCGGTTTGATCACGGTTGCTCGCGCGCTGAGCCGCATCGCGGCAGTAGACGGCGCGGACGCGGCGTTCTGGACGCCGGCGCCGCTGCTCGCCCGACTCGTCCAACAAGGAAGAACATTCAGTGAATTCAGAGGATCCTCCACTTGATTGAAGCCGTGATCGTCTCCACGGCGCGCACCGGGCTCGGCAAGAGCTGGAAAGGCGCCTTCAATATGACCTATGGCGCGACGCTCGGCGCTCATGCCGTGCGGCATGCCGTGGCGCGTGCCGGCATCGACGCCGCCGAAGTCGAGGACGTGATCATGGGATCGACGTTCGGGGAGGGCACCACGGGCGGAAACATCGCGCGGGCGATCGCACTGCGCGCAGGGCTGCCCGTGACGACCGCGGGATTGAGTATCAACCGCTTCTGCAGCTCCGGATTGCAGTCGATCGCGCTCGCAGCACAGCGAATCATGACCGAGGGCGCGCAGGTCCTGGTCGCCGGCGGTCTCGAGAGCATTTCCTGCGTCCAAAATGAAGCCAATACCCACATGCGGGCCGACCCGTGGATTCTCGAACACAAGCCGACGCTCTACTGGTCGATGCTGCAAACCGCCGAGACCGTGGCCAAGCGCTACCAGATCTCGAAGCAGGCGCAAGACGAATACGGTGTTCGCAGCCAGCTGCGCGCGGCCGCGGCGCAGGCTGCCGGCAAGTTCAAGGACGAGATCGTGCCGATGACGACGACCATGGGCGTCGTCGACAAGGCGACGGGCGCTATTATCACGCGGGAAACGACGATCGACGCCGATGAGGGCATCCGGCCCGATACGACGCTCGAAGCCGTGGCCAAGATCCGGCCGGCACTGCCGGGAGGGGTCATCACGGCGGGCAACGCGAGCCAATTCTCCGACGGCAGCAGCGCCTGCGTAATCATGGAGCGCAAACTCGCCGAGCGGCGCGGCCTGCAACCCTTGGGGCTGTTTCGCGGATTTGCGGTTGTCGGTTGCGAACCCGACGAAATGGGCGTGGGTCCGGTTTACGCGGTCCCGCGGCTGCTCGACCGTACCGGTTACAAGGTCGGCGATATCGATCTGTGGGAGCTCAATGAAGCATTCGCTTGCCAAGTGCTGTATTGCCGCGATCGCCTCGGCATTCCGGACGAGCGCTTGAACGTCAACGGCGGCGCGATTGCGGTCGGACATCCCTACGGCGTCAGCGGCGCACGCCTCACGGGTCATGCACTCATCGAAGGCAAGCGGCGCGGCGCGAGGCTCGTGGTCGTGACGATGTGCGTTGGCGGCGGCCAGGGGGCGGCGGGCTTGTTCGAAGTGACCTGACGGGTGGCTGCAATGCATTTTTCGCACAGCGATAAGGTCCGCGAGTTGCGAGCGCACCATGTCGGATAGGCACTTCAAATTCTGGCCCGATCATGCGAGGCAGCACCTGGACGCGCCGGCCACCAACGTGTTCTACAACCTCGAGGTGTCCGCACGGCGCTATCCGGCCAAACCCGGTCTCGTCTATTACGACACGCCGATCGGCTTTGCCGAGATTCACGACGAAGCGCAGCGGATCGCGGGCTATCTCGAGCGGCGCTGCGGTGTGCGCCAGGGCGATCGCGTGCTGCTCTACATGCAGAACAGCCCGCAGTTCGTGATCGCCTATTACAGCATCTTGCGCGCCAATGCGGTCGTCGTGCCGCTCAATCCAATGTATCTCACGCAGGAATTCCTTCGCTGCGCCAAGGACGCCGGAACCACGACTGCGATCGTCTCGCAGGAGCTGTACTCGCGCATCGAACCGCTGCTCGATTCGAGGGAACTCGAGCATGTGATCGTCGCCGCATATTCGGATTACTTGAAACAGCCCACCAACCTCTCGGTGCCGGAGTTCATTGCGGCGCCGCGCGTCGAGCTTTCGCGGCCCGGTGTCACGCTTTGGGCCGATGCGCTCGCGAGCCGCCTGCCTCCGGGACCCTTGAGCGCAGGTCCCGACGATTTGTGCGTGATGCCGTACACCTCCGGCACCACCGGCGAGCCCAGGGCCTGCATGCATACGCACCGCACGACCATGTATACGCTCGTGGCCTCGATGCGCTGGTTCACGGTGCAGCCTGAATTGACGATGCTCGCGGTCGCGCCCTTCTTTCACGTGACCGGCATGCAAGGCAGCATGAACGGCCCCCTCTACAACGGCAATACCGTGGTTCTGCTGCCGCGTTGGGACCGCGTCGTCGCCGCGGAATGCGTGCAGCGCTATCGGATCGCGAGCTGGACCGCGGTTCCGACGATGATCCAGGATTTCTTCATGAACCCGAACATCGAGCGCTATGATTTGTCCTCGATCCGCAGATTGAGCGGCGGCGGCGCCGCGATGCCGGCCGCCGTGGCGCAGCGGCTGCTGCAGCGGGGCATCACCTATTACGAAGGCTATGGACTCTCGGAGACCATGGCGGCCACGCACATCAACCCCCCCGATCGTGCCAAACAGCAATGTTTAGGGATACCGATCTATGGCGTCGATTCGCGCGTCGTCGATCCTGCGACCGGCGACGAGCTCGCCGCAGGCGAGGTCGGCGAGATCGTGACTCACGGCCCACAGGTGTTCTTGGGCTATTGGAACAAGCCGCAAGACAGCGCTCAGGCGTTCATCGAGATCGACGGCAAACGCTTCCTGCGCACCGGCGATCTCGGCCGAGTCGACGAAGACGGCTACTTCTTCATGGTCGACCGCCTCAAGCGCATGATCAATGCGTCCGGATTCAAAGTGTGGCCGACCGAGGTCGAATCGCTGATGTATCAGCATCCCGCCGTGCTCGAGGCCTGCGTCATCGGCGCGAGCGATGCGCATCGCGGCGAGACCGTCAAGGCCTTGGTCGTGTTGCGGCCGGAATGCAAGGGACGCATCGAGGCCGCGGCGATCGTCGATTGGTGCCGCGAGAACATGGCGGCGTTCAAAGTCCCGAGGATCGTCGAATTCATCGATGCGCTGCCCAAATCGGGCAGCGGCAAGATTCAGTGGCGCGAACTCCAGGATCGCGAACGGCGGGCCGAAGCCGAGCGCAGCGCCGCGGCCGAGCGCGGTGGCTCAGCATGAGGGCGCTGCTGAGCCGCCGGCCCGGCGGTCCCGAGACTCTGGAACTCGACGAGATTCCCGAGCCAGTGGCAGGTTCCGGCCAGGTCCGGGTCGCGGTGCGCGCTTGCGGCGTCAATTTCCCGGATTTGCTGATCATTCAGGATCTCTATCAAGTCAAGCCGCCGCGACCGTTCGCGCCCGGCGGCGAGATCTCCGGCATCGTCGATACGCTCGGCACGGGTGTCGAGGGCTTGCGCGTCGGCGATCGCGTGCTCATGAGTCCGGTACAAGGCGGTATGGCTCAGAAAGTCGTCGGTGCCGCGGGAAACTGCTGGAAGATTCCCGATGCGATGCCCTTCGACGAAGCGGCCGCGCTGCTTCTGACCTATGGCACCTCGCAGCACGCGCTCAAGGATCGAGCACAGCTCAAGCCCGGCGAGACGCTGCTCGTGCTCGGCGCCGCGGGCGGCGTCGGCCTCGCCGCGGTGGAATTGGGCAAGGCCATGGGCGCTCGCGTCGTCGCCGCGGCATCGACTGAAGCGAAGCTCGCGCTCGCGCGCGAACATGGCGCCGATGAGACCGTGCAATACCCGGCGGTTGCGCTCGACAAAGCCGCTGCGCGCGCGCTCACGGATCACTTCAAGTCCGTCTGCGGTACGAACGGCGCCCAGGTGATCTTCGATCCGGTGGGCGGCGATTACACGGAAGCGGCGCTGCGCGCGGTCGGGTGGCAGGGACGCTATCTCGTCGTCGGCTTTACCGCCGGTATCCCGAAGCTGCCGCTCAATCTGACCTTGCTCAAGAGTTGCCAGATCATCGGTGTGTTCTGGGGAGAGTTCACCACGCGCCAGCCCCGGCAGCATGCCGCCAATGTCGCGGCGCTCATGGCGCTCTATCTCGACGGCCGCATCAAGCCGGCGGTCACCGAGCGCTTCCCGCTGCAACGGGGAATGGACGCGATCGCGAGGCTCGGTGCGCGCGACGCGCGCGGCAAGGTCGTCGTCATGATCGAATGAGAAAACCCTCGTGAATCTCAACTACACCGCCGAAGAAGAATCCTTTCGCGCCGAAGTCCGTGCTTTCTTCGAGGCCGAGCTTCCGGCCGACATCCGGTCCAAAGTGCGCTTGGGAAGGCGAATGCACAAAGACGACCTCGTGCGCTGGCAGAAAATCCTCCACCGCCGCGGCTGGGGCGCCGGTATGTGGCCGCGGCGTTACGGAGGCGCCGATTGGAGCGTCGTCGAGCAGCACATCTTCGACGAAGAGGGCGCGGCGGCCGGCGCGCCGCCACAGATCCCGTTCGCGTTGCGCATGGTCGCCCCGGTGCTCATGAGCTTCGCAACTGCCGCACAACAGAATTACTTTCTGCCGCGCATCATTTCCGGCGAGGACTGGTGGTGCCAGGGGTATTCGGAGCCCGGTTCGGGGTCCGATCTCGCATCGCTGCGCACGAGCGCAGTGCGCGAAGGCGCTCATTACCGCGTCAACGGCCAAAAGACCTGGAACACGCTCGGCCAGTATGCCGATTGGATCTTCTGCCTGGTGCGCACCAGCAGCGACGCGCGTCCACAGCAAGGCATTTCGTTCCTGTTGATCGATATGAAATCGTCGGGCATCACGGTGCGCCCCATCATCACGATCGACGGCGAACACGAAATCAACGATATTTTCTTCGACAACGTGCAGGTGCCGGTGGAAAACCTGGTCGGCGAGGAAAACAAGGGCTGGACTTACGCAAAATTCCTGCTCTCGCACGAGCGCACCAATAATGCCGGCATCGGCAATTGCAAACGCGCATTGCAGCGGCTCAAGGAAATTGCAACCGGCCAACTCCATAACGGCCGCCCGCTGATCGAGGATTCCCGCTTCCGCGATCGCATCGCGCAGGTCGAGCTCGAGCTCATGGCGCTCGAGATCACGAACCTGCGTGTGCTTTCGGCGGTCTCGACGGAATCCCGCGCTCCGGGGCCCGAGGTCTCGCTGCTCAAAATCAAAGGATCGGAGATCATCCAGCAGCTCGCAGAGCTTCAAATGCATGCGCTCGGACACGATGCCCTGCCCTACTTGCGCGAGGCGCTCGAGGTGGACTGGGTTCCGGCGCCGTTGCTCGCGGATCACTATGCCGCCTTCGCCCCGCCGCTCACGGGCCAATATTTCAACTACCGCAAGACCACGATCTATGCGGGCTCGACCGAGATCCAAAAGAACATCATTTCGAAACTGATCCTCGGTCTCTAAAGAGAGCTGCCATGGATTTCCGCCTAACGGAAGAACAACTGGCGCTGCAGGAGACGCTGCGGCGTTTCATCGCCAAAGATTACGATTTCGAGCGGCGCCGCTCGCTCGCGCGCTCACCGCTCGGCTATTCCGCGCAAGCCTGGGCCCAGTATGCCGACCTCGGCCTGCTCGGCCTGCCCTATCCGGAGGAATTCGGCGGGCTCGGCGGCAGCGGTGTGGACATCATGGTCGTCATGGAACTGGTCGGCCAGGGACTGCTGCTGGAGCCTTACCTGAGTACGGTCGTGCTCTGCGGTGGGCTGCTTCGCGATGCCGCTGCCCGCGCGATCAAGGAGGCGCTATTGCCGCAGATCGCCGCGGGAAGGCTGCAGATCGCTCTCGCCGCCTATGAGGCGGCCGGGCGCTATGAGCTCGCGCACGTCGCTTCGAGGGCCGTCCGTGACGCCAAAGGCTGGCGGCTCACGGGCCGCAAGTCCGTCGTGCTCGATGCTCCATCGGCCGATTATTTTCTTCTCTCGGCGCGCAGCAGCGGCAATCGGACCGACGCCGAGGGTATCTCCCTGTTTCTGGTGCGACGTGATGCGCCGGGATTGACGCTGCAAGCCTATCCCACCCAATCCGGCGGCAGAGCCGCGGATTTACATTTGCAAGATGTGCCTATCGACGACGACGCCGTAATCGGCGCACCCGGGCGAGCGCTTCCCGTCATTGAGCGCGCCGTCGACCAGGGTATCGCCGCACTCTGCGCCGAAGCTGTGGGTATCGTGACCGCGCTCAATGAGGCGACTCTCAATTATTTGAAAACCCGCAAACAGTTCGGCACCGTGATCGGCAGCTTCCAGGCGCTGCAACATCGAATGGCCGACATGTTCATCGCCGCCGAGCAGACCCGTTCGATGGCCATCATTGCGGCAATCCAAGCCGCCGGCGACGAACCCGCGGCACGCCGCCGGGCCATATCGGGCGCGAAGGCCTATATAGGACGGGCCGCGCGCTTCGTCGGCCAGCAGGCCGTCCAGCTGCACGGCGCGATGGGAGTCGTCGACGAGCTCAACGTCAGCCATTACTTCAAGCGCCTCACGATGATCGATATGACATTTGGCGACGCCGACCATCATTTGGCGCGCTTCAGCGATGCACTTCGAGTCGAAGCGCTGGGAGCTGCCTCATGAAGTTCAACCGCCGCCGCCTGATTCTTGGACTCTATGTGCTCGCGCTCATCGTCATCACCGAGCTCGTCACCGGCCATCTCGGGCTGCCGGTATGGCCGGCGTTCGTGGCCTGGGTCCTCTTCTTCGGCGAACACATGAGCCCGAAGAGGGCGCCGCATATTCTGATCGGCGCCGCCGCCGGTATCGGACTCGTGATGCTTGCACCGATCGCCATCGGCTTGCTCGCGCACCTCATCGGCGCCGAATGGGGCCGACTGATTTACATTTTGGCCGCCGTTTACGCGATTTTCGCGTTTGGCGAAATGATTCCGCTGGTTCTCAACAACCATACCTTCATGTTCTTCACGGTCGCGGGCCTCGCGTTGGCGGCGCGAAATCCCAATCCTCAGCTATGGCTGCTCATGGAGGCGGCGGGCGGCGGCTTGCTGATCGGCACCACGATCGTCGTCGGCAGGATCATCGGCGCACCTGGCGCGGCGGAGGCGGCGCACTGAATGAAACACGAAACGGCCACCTCGGTGAGACAGCAAGTCAGCGCCGCCGAATGGGACGTGCGCGTGAATCTCGCGGCCGCGTATCGGCTGGTTGCGCTCTACGGCTGGGATGACCTCGTCTTCACTCACGTGTCGGCGCGGGTTCCCGGATCGGAGCATCATTTTCTGATCAATCCCTACGGCATGATGTTCGAGGAAATCACGGCTTCCTCGCTCGTCAAGATCGATCTCGGCGGCCGGAAGATCATGGACTCGCCCCACGAAATCAATCCGGCCGGCTTCACGATTCACAGCTGCATTCATGCGGCGCGAGAGGATGCCGCGTGCGTCATGCACATCCATTCGCTCAACGGCGTCGCCGTCGCGGCACAAAAGCAGGGGTTGCTGCCGATTTCACAGCAATCCCTGTTCGTGCTGTCGTCGTTGGCCTATCACGACTACGAGGGTGTCGCGCTCAGTGCCGCCGAACAGCCGCGCTTGGTCGCAGACCTCGGCGACAAGTCCTATCTGATGCTGCGCAATCACGGGCTCCTGACGGCCGGCTCGTCGCCGGCCGATGCCTTTCTGTACATGTATCTCTTCGAATCCGCGTGCGCGATCCAGGTGCGTGCTCAAAGCGGCGGACAAGAATTGCTCCGAATACCCGAACCCATTCTCGGCGGCATTCGGGCCGCGGCCAGCCAGGTGACGCGAGGATTGGGAAGCAGCCTCGCATGGCCGGGTCTGCTGCGAAAACTTGATCGATCGAATCCCGGGTATCGGGAATAGCCGCCGGTTGCGCGCAGTCGGGCGGGGTTGGTTGCGACGGAGAGCAATCAAGTGCCCGGAATCAGCGGACCTGCTGCTGACTCATTTCCGTCGGTCGCGAACATCTGCTCTCGGGTAGGCCAATGACACTGTCCGCGCGTCGTGACTGCGCGATTCAGGCACCTTTGGCGTGCCTAGTAACGCCCGGTAGCGGGGGTCGCCGTGCAGTGCTCGGCGCGCTCTGTGTCCTTCACCGCCAACGCTACGCCGGCAGGGAGAGCGCGCACCGCACTTTCCAAGACGCGCGTCACGCGCGTAGTCTTGGCTCAACCGTCCGCGCCATGGCGCGGCACGCACAGACAGCCAGGCCTTTCGCACCGGACCGATGCCGGGGCCACGCCAGCGGAGAGCACTATGGGTGAGGGAATCACGCGGCGGGACTTCCTCGACGGCGTCGCCTGCGCCATTGTCGTCAGCAGCGCCGCGCCGGGCCTGAGTTCCGCTCGGGGCGGCAACGCGCCCTATCCGCCAGCGCGCACGGGCTACGGCGGCAGCCGGCCCGAGGATTTCTCGATCGCGCACGGCGTACGCGATGGTCTCCACTATGATCTCCGCGGCCAGCCGGTCGCCGAGCGCTACGAGGTGGTTGTGATCGGCGGCGGCATCGGCGGTCTCGCGACCGCGCACTATCTGCGCAAGGCGCGGCCGAAGACCCGCATCCTGATCCTCGACAACCACGATGATTTTGGTGGTCACGCGCGCCGCAACGAGTTCAACGTCGATGGCCGCTTCCTGCTGGGCTATGGCGGGAGCGAGTCGATGGAAGGGCCCAAGACCCGCTGGACGAACGTAGCACGCGCATGCGTTGCCAGCCTCGGCGTTGACCTCAACCGATTCGAAAAGGCCTTCCACCTCCACCTCTACCCGGGGCTTGGTCTCTCCTCGGGGCTGTTCTTTCCGCGCGAGGTGTATGGCGTCGACCGGCTCGTGACCGGCGACCCGGTGCGCTCGCTGCCGAGCGACGTGCCAGCGCACCTGCACAATGGTCGGCCAGCCGCAGCCTTCATCGCCGACTGTCCCATCGACACGGCGCAGAAAGCGCGCCTGCTGACGCTATACACGGACACGCGCGACGTGCTCGCCGGGAAGAGTCCCGCCGAGAAAGAGCGCCTGCTGTCTACCACCTCCTACCGCGACTATCTGCAGCGTTACTACGGTCTCGACGAGCGCTCGCTGGCGATGTTCGACGGACGCACGCTCGACCTGTTCGCGAGCAAGAGCGAGGCGGTACCGGCGCTGCTCGCATGGGGTTGCGAATACCCGGGATTCCAGGGGCTCGGCTTGCAGATGCCAAAGGCCGGGATTCTAGAAGGCGATCCCTACATCTACCACTTCCCCGACGGCAACGCCTCGCTCGCGCGGCTCTTCGTGCGCGAGCTGATTCCCGGCGTAGCGGCGGGTCGCAGCATGGATGACATCGTCAGCGCTCGCTTCGACTACAGCCGGCTGGACCTGCCCGAGCACGCTGTGCGCCTGAGGCTCTCCTCGACGGTGGTCGCGCTCACGAACAACCAGGCTGGTGTCGACGTGCTGTACGCGCAGGGGAAGATGCTCACGCGCGTTTCCGCGGACCGCGCGGTCTATGCGGGCTACTCGGCGATGCTCCCCTACATCTGCCCCGACTTGGGCGCCGCGCAGCGCAAGGCGGTGTCGAACCAAGTCAAGGCGCCGCTCGTCTACGTCAACGTGGCCATCCGCAACTGGCATGCGTGGGTCAATCGCGGAATTCATTACGTGAATAACCCGGCCGGGTTCTACAGCCACCTGAAGCTCGACTACCCGGTAAGCTTCGGCGACTACCGCTGCCCGACGCGCCCCGAGGAGCCGATGATCCTCCACTTGCTCCACGTACCGTGGCCCGAGGGCCCGATCAAGGACCTGCGCAGCGCCTGGCGCGCCGGTCGCACCCTTGCATATGCGCTCCGTTTCGAGGAATTCGAGTCACACGCGCGCGACGAACTCACGCGGATCCTCGGTCCGGGCGGCTTCGACGCAGATCGGGATATCGCCGCGATCACCGTCAACCGCTGGGGGCATGGCTACGCCTATGACGCGAACTCACTCTACGATGACGCGTCTTCGGCCGAGCGCGAGACGAAGGTGAGCGCTGCACCGTTAGGACGGATTCATTTCGCCGGCACCGACGCCGCGTGGATGGCCTATGCGCACAAGGCCATCGATTCTGCGCACCGGGCTGCGACCGAGATTACCGGCTAGAGGCGAGCCACTCAGCGCGCCTGCCCGCGAACACGGGGGCTTGAATCGGGAACTGATGGTGGCCAGGGGTGGAATCGGACCACCGACACGCGGATTTTCAGTCCAAGGTTCAATTCGATCTGTGTCGCTGAAATGATAACGAAAACTTACGCCACGGTGTCCAATATTTCTGCGAGATACGGGCACTCAAGCTCCTGTCTCCTCGAGATAGCGCCACTTAATATTGGACACTTTATTGGCGCGAACCCCTGGTTCCGCGGCGGCCTTATGCAAGCTTCTCGTGCGCGGCGCGATATTGAGCAATGAGCTGGCACCTGGCGTGCGACCGCCGCGAGGTTCACCTGCGCAAGCGACAACAACACAGGAAAGATTGTCATGAAGGCTGCCTTGGCTGCTTCCCTACTTCTCGCTGTTCCGACGATGGCGAACGCGCAGCGAGTGTTCGATACGCACGTCCACATTTGGAATGGCGAGACATCGGTGCGCGCATACGAAGCACAGCTGAGGGCGACCCACCAGGGCGTGACCCGGTTCGCGGGTATCCTGATCGCGGAACGCGGCAAAATGGCGGAGACTCGGCGCAAGAACGATGAATTGATCGCACTGGCCGCAAAACATCCCGAGATGTTCCCGATCGCATCGGTGCACCCGTATGACGATCAGGCAGCGCTCGACGAAGTGCGACGCATCGCGGGGCTGGGAGTCACTATGATCAAGCTCCACCCGCATACTCAGAAATTCGCGATTACCGATCCGCGGGTAGCCGCTCTGTGCCAACTGTCCGGCCAGCTCGGCATGATCGTACTGTTCGACAACGCCAACATCGTCCCTGGCGACAGTCAGGACCTTTTCAATCTCGCCGTGAACACGCCAGGAACGAGATTCGTCTTCGCACACATGGGCGCGACCAACTTTCGCTTCTGGAACACAATTCTGTTCGCGCGAACAGCAAAGGATTTCTACAAAGACAACATTTATTTCGATATATCGGCGACCGTCACCCTGGTTGCGGGTTCGCCAATCAAATCAGAGTTCGTATGGACGATTCGCAACATCGGGGTCGATCATGTGATGCTGGGTTCGGACTATCCGCAATTCACGCTGCGCCAGACCGTCGATGCACTCGAGAGCCTCGATCTCGAGCGCAGCGAAAAAGACAAGATTCTCTACGAGACCGCGCGCAAGCTACTGACCCCGAGAGCGCCCGATTGATCCGGGCCACTCGTCGTTCTTCCGGAAAGTGACCTGAGCGCGGGGCCGGGAAAGCCGCGGCAGCAGGCAGTTCCATTGGCCTGCGTGGGACAGACGGCACCGGTCATTTGGGACTGGTGGCCGTGGAGCGACTGCCTGAGCGATTGCCGTGCGCGCCTGATCGGGGGGCGTCCTCCACGATGATTTCCTGCACGAAATCCAGGAATGCCCGGATCTTCGCTGGCGGCAGGTGACGCGAAGCGTAGTAGGCATATAGCGGATAACGCTCTTCGCTCCAGTCGGACAGGATCGGCACAAGCTTGCCTGTGCGCAGCCAGGGACTCAGACCCAGCTCTAAGCTCTGGAACACGCCATAGCCCGACACACAGGCCGCTATCGCCGTTGACGGATCATCGGTCACCAGCCGTCCGCGCACCTGGACATCGACCACCTTCCCCTTGCGGTGGAATTCCCAAGGGAAGGGCCGGCCCGTCTGGGGGTCGCGAAAAAGCACCGTCTCATGTTGGATCAAATCTTGGGGCAGCAGCGGTTCACCATGCTGCTTCAAATACGCCGGAGCTGCACAAGTCAGTACCCGCGTTTCAACGAGCTTACGGGCGATGAGCGACGATGGTTCCGTTGGACCGAAGCGAACGGCCACGTCGACTCCTGTCATCATTTCCTCGCGATAGTTGCTCACGCCGAGCTCGACCGACAGCGACGGATAGCGACCCAAAAACTGCCGCAATCTCGGCGCCAATACCATGCGAGAAAACCAGGGATCGACATTGATGCGCAGGCGACCGCCGATAGTGGTTGACGCGCCGGCGACCTGTGTCGCGGCTTCTTCGAGAGAAGTGAGCAGCGGCGACACCTGAGCATGAAATTGTCGTCCCTCCTCAGTGAGCGCCACTGAGCGAGGGTTGCGATCGAAGAGCCTGACCCCGAGTCGCGTTTCGAGGCGGCCGACGGCACGGCTCACCCCCGAGGGCGTCATATCCATCGCCTCCGCAGCGCCCGCAAAGCTGCCTGCCTCGGTGACGGCGTTCAGTACACCGATACCTGTCAGGATTCGTGCATCGAAACTCACGACCTCACGAAATCTCCTGGGGGTAGTCCCCGCCACGACCAGCTATTAGCGTCGCCTCCAAGGATTCACGCCAGAGGAAGTACGATGACTTGGTGTCATCTTAGCGATGACGTCGGTGCTGTTCAATCACGCCACTGTTCGGTCTACAAATTCCCCCGAGGTTTTGAATCAACGCGACCGATACAGCGAGGGGTTAGTCTATGAACGACATGACGCGGCGGGCGGTACTGACCGGCGGGGCCGCACTGGCGGGAGGCAGGCTTCTGGAAGCGGCCGGGCTGAAGCCGGCATTTGCGACCCCGGCCCGGTTCGGGGCCGTCGATAAAGCATTGCATCGGGCGGTTGAGGACGGCGACGTCGCCGGTGTGGTGGCCATCGGGGCGACGCCGAATGGCATCGCCTTCGAGGGTGCGTCCGGCAAGGCCAACATCCACCAGGGCACGTCGATGGCAACAGACACGGTGTTCTGGCTCTTGTCGATGACCAAGGCGATCACGGCGACCGCCTGCATGCAACTCATTGAGCAGGGACGTCTGCGCCTCGACCAGAAGGCCGGCGACATCCTGCCCCAACTTGCATCTCCGAAAGTGCTGGAGGGCTTCGACGCCGATGGCAAGCCGCGCCTTCGACCAACAAAGCGGCCCATCACGGTCCGTCATCTTCTGACGCACACCTCCGGATACACCTATGCCAACTGGAGCGAGGCACTGACCCGCTACGAACAGGTGACCGACCTACCGGACATCGCGACGCTGCGCAACGCGGCCTTCGATGCTCCGCTCGAATTCGATCCGGGGGATCGTTGGGAATACGGCATCAGCATGGACTGGGTAGGCAAGCTCGTCGAGGAAGTCAGCGATCAGTCACTCGAGATCTATTTCCGCGAAAACATCTTTCAGCCGCTCGGCATGAAGGATTCAGGCTTCCTGATCGGCAGCGAGCAGAAGCGTCGCGTCGCGACGCTCTTCAATCGCCAGCCGGACGGCACTCTCGCACCCGCGCCGTTCGAGATGCCACAGCGTCCTGAATTCTTCATGGGAGGGGGCGGCGCGTTCAGCACCCCGCAGGACTATATGAGGTTTCTCCAGGCGCTGCTCAACGGCGGCAGCCTGGGTGGAGTGCACATCCTGCGACCGCAAACCGTCGCAATGATGATGGTGAATCAGATCGGTGAGCTGAATGTGCACGAGATGCGCACCGCGCATCCGGAGTTCTCGAACAGCTTCGATCAGTTTCCCGCCCAGCCCCACAAGTGGGGCCTGTCTTTCGACATCAACGAGCAGCCGGGTCCGAATGGACGCAGCGCCGGAAGCATCTCCTGGGCGGGCCTGCTCAACTGCTACTTCTGGCTTGATCCGGTGAAGAAAGTGACCGGCGCCATGTTCACGCAGATCCTGCCGTTCTTTGACGCCAAAGTGACCTCGCTCTACGGCGAATTCGAACGCGGGCTATATAACGGACTCGAGCGGACCTGATCGTCCAAGCTTCAGGCTCAGCTCACATCGAAAGAGAAGGGATTGAGAGGATCACATGCACACCAAAACTGAACTTGATGTAACGGCTGACAGAAGGCTCCGTCGCATTTCGCCTGATAGCTTCGTCGGCGGTGCCGCCGCTATTGCCCACGCGATCGGATATCCGACGGCGGCTTGGACCCGCCGGCAGTTACGCGAGGCGCTTGGGGTTGACCGCCGATACGATTATCGGATCCACGACCGGATGACGCACCTAATCGACAACCTTGGAACCCTAAGTATGTCAAGCCTTAAGCGGTGCCTAGCGGTCGCTGGGTATTGGTCGATGGCATCGATCGTCCCCACTTTGCCTGCCGCGAGCGCCCTACCCGCGGCGACGCAACCTTCTTCTGGAGACTTTAACGAGTTGACCGATCTGGCCAAGACGCCTCAAGCCGATTGCGAGCGATGCTACTATCTGTACGCGTTTCGCTTGACGTTTGGTACACGACTATTGGGAACAGCGCGCGCAAGAACGGATGCGCTTCGTTCATGTCACCTCCGGTCAACTGCTAGAGGTGTGGATCCGTGCTCTATTCCGTCGTGCGCGAGGCCGAGTTCGTACACGTTACGCTGGGCACATTGGTAGATTCACCGTCGATTCGCCCAAGCGCGCACATTTTTGTGGGCTCGAAGGCAGACTGGTACAGCATTGCGGACGATCTGCCGCAACATCATGAACATGAGCTCAGATCGGGTGACTTAGGTCGACGTGCTGCCGCCATAGTCGCGGCATGCCCATCTAATCCGAAAGGGGGTCGCGATGACGGATGCAAAAAAGCTGGGCATTGTTCTCGTGGTCGCGGTGTCACTGCGTCTTTGCGTGGGCTCGCAACCGGCAACCGCTCAAGCAAATCCGACGGTGGGCGGATCTGGCTCAAACACGTCGTACCCGGGGCGCTGGGACCTGACCATAAAGACTCCGACCCAGGAGCGGGCGTCGTGGATCGAGTTGTCTGAGAATAAAGGTCGCCTGGAAGGTTTATTGATCGGACTTTGGGGACATGCGACTCCGACGGAGATTCAAATCAAAGACGGGGAAATTGAGTTCGCTGTGCCCAAAGGCGAAGGCTTCCCTGAGGGTACGCTGTTCCATGGAAATCTCGCAGGTGGTGAGCTCGTCGGGACAGTGACCACGGTCAACGGCGCTTCATGGCAATGGGCCGGCCGAAGAGCACCATCCCTCGCACGTAAGGGCGCGCCGAGATGGGGTGAACCCATTCCCTTGTTCGGCGGCAAGGACCTTACCGGCTGGACGTTCACCGATCCGACTCAGGCGGGCATTTGGGGCGTCGAAGACGCCACGCTTATCAAGCACGGCCGGGGCTCTGAAATCGTTACGACCTCCATGTTTCAGGACTTCAAGCTACACATCGAGTTCAATTGCGGGCCCATGGCCAACAGCGGTGTCTATCTCCGCGGCCGCTACGAGGTCCAAATCGAGACCAACGCGGCGCAGGAGTCACCGAACCGTCGCATGGGCGCTGTGTACGGGTTCATCGCACCGGAGCCCGCAGTCCCTCGCACGCCGGATGTCTGGCAAAGCTACGACATCACGCTGGTCGGGCGAACGGTCACCGTAGTTCACAACGGTCAAACGGTCATCGACCGCCAGGAGGTTCCCGGGATTACCGGCGGTGCCATCGACAGCAACGAAGGGTCACCGGGTCCCATATACCTGCAGGGCACTGAGGACGGACGAGTAGCGTTTCGTAATATCATCATCACGCCCGCACAATAGTTAAGCCGAATCGGAAAGAGTCGAGCGAAGACTCGTCGTACATTTCGACGCAAGCAGGAGATTCGCATGGATAAGAACGAAATTTCTCGTCGTGAATTCGTGCGACGCTCCACGGAAGCCAGCATTGCGCTGGCAGCGTCGCCCTTTTTCCTGGAGCCGGGTCCAGCGGACGGCATGACGCAAACGGTCTCCTCGAGCGACCGGGTTCACTTCGGCATGATCGGCATCGGGATGCAAGGCTCCGGGGTATTAGACGCTGCGGTGCGGCTCTCTGGTGTCGAATGTGTGGCTGCGTGCGACCTTCATGACGACCGCCAAACGCTCGCCAACCAGATCATCGGCGCAGCGACGAGCAAGACGGTGGCCACCACGCGTCGCTACCGGGACCTGCTCGACAACAAGGACATTGATTGCGTGGTCGTTGCCGTCCCCGATCACTGGCATAAGCAAATCATCGTGGACGCCTGTAACGCCGGTAAAGACGTCTACTGCGAAAAGCCGATGACTCATAAGGTCGAGGAGGGATTCGAGATCATCGAGGCGGCCCGCAAGAATGGCCGGATCGTTCAGATCGGTAGCCAGCGAAGGAGCTCTATCAGCTTCGCGAAGGCCAAGGAACTGATTGGGCAAGGTACCATCGGCGAGGTCAACTTCGTCGAAGCAGTCCTTGGAAGGAATTCTCCGTGCGGCGCGTGGGTCTATCCGCCGCCGCCGGGACTTTCACCGGAAAACCTGGACTGGAAAACGTGGCTTGGCGATGCGCCCACGCGAGCCTTTGATCCCATTCGTTTCGCGCGCTGGCGTGCTTATAAGGACTACGGCGAAGGTTTATCGGGAGATCTTTACGTTCATGCCCTCACGGGCATCCACTATGTCATGGACGTGGAGGCGCCCCCGCAGCGTGCCCAGAGTACGGGCGGCCTTTTCTACTGGAAAGACGGGCGCGAATTCCCCGACGTGATGAGCACGCTCTATGATTATCCAAACCTGCGCGTTGCGGTTTCGATGACACAATGCACTAATCGGGACGGCGTCACCCGCTTCTTCGGTCCCCGAGGGGTCATAGAAATCCATGACGACGGCGCCCAAATGACGGTGACACGGCAGGACGGCACGGACGATGCACCTTGTTATTACTGCGCCAGCTATCCGGAAAAGATGCGCGATGCTTACAAGAAAGCGTGGCACGAAGAGAACGATCCGAAGCCGGGAACTGCCAAGGCGATCGAGGGCACAGAGACCTATATCTTCCCGCCCAATTACCGCGATCTCAACGACCATTTGTGGAGTTTCTTCGAGTCGGTAAAAACCCGAAAACCATCGGTGGAGGATGCGGCCTTCGGAAATAACACCTCGATTGCCTGCCACATGGCCAATCACTCCTACTTTCACAACAGCGCCGCGCTCTGGGACGCTAGCCGAAAGCGGATAACGGCGTAGCAGCGATCATCTCCGAGCGTTCCTCCGCGGCGAATTGGCTGCGGGTGAGCGGGTGACCCAGGGTGGATGTTCTTTGCTTGTGCACTGCAGCGGCTCGCGCCTAACGAATCCTGGTGGTTGTCATCTGCTGCCGCACGCGCGGAATTCGGCGACGAACTCAGCAATAGTCGCAGCCACGATGATGAAGACTAAGCTCAAAAGACTGTGCTGATTTCTGGAATCGGTGACGGAGCCTTCTACTCGGCCGATGGTCCGGCGATAGGTTTGACGGGCTTCCGAGCCAGCTACGTAATAAGCATTGGTCTGGCAGGCAACGGGGCCGCGGCCGAAAATCGGCTAGAGCCTGATGTAAATGCCTTTGCGATCCATCGCACAGGCTACCGTCCAGCAACCCAGCATGTACACGACCGCATACAACAACGAGCCGGGCTTTTCACCGGCCCAGGGCGCGAACCCAACCGCATACAGCCCCTCGAATAGGCTTTGCTGGCCTATGCGCGTGATCTGGAGCAACTTCTGTCCGACCTCGCTGAGGAGGTAAATGACCAGGGTGTTGCGGCCGAACACTTCGAAGAAGTACGTCCAGCGGCGGTTGTGCACTTGGGGGACCAGGTAGACGATGATCGCGAGAACGCCGAGGTCGATTCCCACCGTGCACAGCACATAGGAGCTGGTCCAGAGCTTCTTGTTGATCGGGAAGACTGTATTCCACCACAGGGAGAGGACAACGCAGGCAGTCCCCGCCAGCAGCAGCCTGACGATCGTGCCGCCGTTCGTACCATGGTTGCGAATGAAACGACCGGCTAGATAGCCGGCGAGCACATTCACAATGGCGGGTAGCGTGCTCAGGATGCCTTCCGGATCGAAGGCCACGCCCTCACCATGGTACATGTGTGCCTCGCCGAGTACGAGCTTGTCGAGCTTGATCGCGGCATTGCCGGCGAGCGAATAATCGCCGAAGGCATGCATAACCCACCAGTAGCCGAGCAGTGCGCTAAGCCCGAAGCTGATCGCGCCAGCCCGCCCTCCATAGTGCACGATTAGGGCCGCCGCGCCGTAGCCGAGGGCGATGCGCTGCAGCACGCCGAAAATGCGCGTGTATGCAATCGGCGCGAGGACGACGTGCCCGGTGCCATCGACCCTGAAGAATGGAAACCAGTAGAGCAGGTAACCGCACAGAAAGATCAGGGCAGTGCGCATCGCGATCTTGCGCAGGACTGCCGCGTCGCCCAGAGGTTCGTACTTCTCAAGTGTGAGAGTGAGCGTGGTTCCGACCACGAACATAAACGTCGGAAACACGAGGTCCGTCAGCGTCAGGCCATCCCAACCCGCGTGCAGCAGTGGCGCGTAGGATTTGCCGTCACCGATCTGCATGTTCACGACAATCATCAGCGCGAGCGTGAGACCACGCAGCACGTCCAACGCCCGAAACCGGTTGCCCATGTCACTCATCGCGCCGTGTTCTCGCACGATACGCCGAGTCGGCGCTCGGTAGTGAGAGCCATGAAATATTTGGACCCCTTGCGTGCATATACGTACCTGATTTGCATAGATCCGGTCACTTGATATTTCACGGCTTCCGAGGACCGCGCGACTGGGCCGGTGGTCACATCATCCGATGACGCCGGCGCCCCGCTGCTGCCTGTAAGTAGCTTTCGCGTTCAAGTGGACGTTGTGGTGGTGGCACCTGACACATCTATGTTCTGGTCCGTCGCTTGGGCGCGCTCCCGTCTCGGTCCAGCAGGCAGTCAATGAAAGCGCGGAGCGCGGGTTGAGGGTGGCGACGATTCGAATAGTAGATATAGAGCCCAGGAGTGGACATTGACCAGTCAGCCAGCACGCGCTTGAGCTGTCCTCGCGCCATCGCCTCGTCAACGCGATCGTCGTCGTAGGCGTACAGGATGCCGAGCCCCTGCAAGGCTCCTTCGACTACGATGTCCTGGTGACTCGCAATCAAGGGCCCGTCCACAGGGATCTCGACCTTCTTACCCTTCTTCTCGAATTGCCAGCGATAAATCCGGCCACTGCCGGGAAAGCGCCAGTTGATACAGGCATGGCGGTGCAGATCGGCAGGCGTCTTGGGCTCACCGCGTCGTGCAAGATAATCGGGCGAGGCGACGGCGAGCATCTGCACGTCTGGGGTCAGGCGCACAGCAATCATGTCCTTTTCAAGGTGCTCACCGACGCGAATGCCGGCGTCGAACCGACCGGCGACGATGTCGCTCAGCGCATCATCGATCACGATGTCGAGCACCACATCTGGGTGCGCCCGGTGAAAGCGGGCGAGGCGCGGCGCGATGATCTTCTTCGCCGCCATGCCCAGCGTGTTGATTCTCAGCGTTCCCGCGATCCGGCCTGTGTCGGCGACGGCCTCGGTGACCGCGGCATCCATCTCCTCAATCATCGGTGCGATGCGTTCGTGGAGGCGAGACCCCGACGCCGTAGGCGCCACGCTCCGCGTCGTACGATTGAGCAGCCGGACACCGAGCCGGGCTTCGAGTTGGCGGATGGTCTGGCTCAGTGCCGAGGGAGATAGCCCGAGATGGTCAGCGGCGCGCGCGAAGCTCGCGCGCTCGACAACAGCGGCAAAGGCTTTCAACTCGGCGAACTCGGACCCGCGCACTATGAACTGATCCCTAAATAGTCTGATCAGATTATAGACGTTTATCTTACCTTCCAGAGAGTGTCATCGTGGGCCCCATCCTGGAACGCTGGAGACCGCCATGACTAGGCTGAATCTTCCCGCAGGAATAGCTGCCTACTTCGACGCCGACAAGCGCGACGGCGACGCCGTGGCGCGCTGCTTCACGGAACAGGGCGTGGTCAAGGATGAGGGACAAACCCACGCAGGTACCGCAGCCATCAAGGCATGGAAAACTGCCGCGTCCGCCAAGTACTCGTACAGCAGCGAACCCTTCGCCGTAGAGCAGAGGGGCGGAGGCTACGTCGTCATGAGTCGCCTCATAGGCAATTTCCCCGGTAGCCCAGTCGACCTGCGGTTTTTCTTCCGCCTCGAGCGCGGAGAGATCGCGTTGCTGGAGATCACGCCATGAGCTTCGATCTGCAGCTCGTGAATCGGCGCGCCCTGGTCTCCGGCGGTACCAGGGGCATCGGTGCGGCGGTCGTGCAGACGTTCCGTGATGCCGGAGCACAAGTTGTGGCCACGGCACGCTCCGCGCCTGCCAGACCGGTTGAGGACGTGCGCTATCTCACCGCGGACCTTTCCACCGCAGAAGGGGCGAGCATGATTGCGGAGTCCGCACTAAAGCACCTGGGCGGCATCGACATACTTGTCAATGTGCTCGGCGGCTCCAGCGCACCGGCCGGCGGCTTCGCGGCGCTCGACGATACGGAGTGGTCAAAGGAGCTGAACCAGAACCTGATGCCAGCCGTTCGTCTCGATCGTGCCTTGCTGCGGTCGATGATCGCGCAGCACTCCGGTGTCATCATCCATGTGACCTCGATCCAACACGTTCTGCCATTGCCCGAGTCGACGATGGCCTATGCGGCAGCCAAGGCGGCACTGTCCACCTATAGCAAGGCTCTCTCGAAGGAAGTCACACCCAAGGGGATTCGGGTCGTCCGAGTCTCCCCGGGCTGGGTCGAAACCGAGGCGGCGGTTGCGCTGGCTGAGCGACTCGCGACTTCAGCAGGTACAAACTACGAGGGTGGCAAGCAAATCATCATGAAGGGCCTCGGCGGCATCCCGCTCGGCCGCCCCGCCAAACCAGAGGAAGTCGCCGACCTCATCGCGTTTCTAGTCTCGCCGCGGGCGGCTTCGATTACCGGTGCTGAGTACGTAATCGATGGCGGCACTGTCCCGACTGCCTAACCGTCGACGTCCCCTTCTGGCCGCACGACGCCGGATGGCGCCATCGACCCACCGCCGTCTCTCACGAATGGTCATGTGCATCAAGTCCGAGGCCTCTGGCAGAGCGAAGGCAGCTCATTGCGATTCCCATAAGCGGCGAATCGGCACGGCGAATAGCCATCCCCAAAGCTCACGCTTGCCGTACCGTCGTAGAGCACTACTCCCGATCTGAACCGCTGACCGGCGGCTTCACGGAGTTTTCGTAGCCCGCGAAAATCCGATTCAACGACGGTAGCTGCCGCCTTCACCTCGATACCGGCTACCGCGACGCTCCCGAGCTCCAGCACGATATCCACTTCAAAGTCATCGCGATCGCGATAGTGAAAGAACTCGATTGGGTCCGGTCGCCAGCTGGCCTGCCGTCTGAGCTCTTGCAACACGAAGTTTCGAGCAGTGGGCCGAGTCGCTCACGTTCCTTGTGAAGTGCCGCAGCATCGATTCCGAGCAGCGCGCAAGCCAGGCCCGTGTCGCGGCCAATTGCAAGTTTCAGTGTCGGCCAATTACTAGATTAGGTGTCGGCCAATTGCTAAAGTTATTTGGTAAGGTCTCCTTTGTTATGCCCAGCTAAGGTTAAACACATGGCCGGCCATCTCTATGTTTCCTTCTGGGATTTGTGCCTCGACAACCTGCCGGAGGGGCGGTTTGAGCGCCGCGTGATCGATTCCCGTGAAGCCAGCGCGATGATCCGCGCCGCGCGCACCGACAAAACCCTGCTATGTGTCAGCAAGGACGATCTACTTGCGCCGTATCGGACAAAGGAGCGCAGATCCAGAGCATCACGCCGTTACAGGTAGCTGAGCTGCAGCCGCGAGATCGCTTGCTGGTCGTGACATGCGCCTATCAACTCGCCGACAAGACCGAGGCCAGCGACGACATGGAAGACCGCTTTGTTTTGGCGGCGGACTCCTTGGGCTTCCATCTGATCACGGCGCTATTCTCGCAGGAGACAGCTACGTCCTGAACCGCTGCGGCGGCAGGCTGCCTTGTCAGGGTAAAACGCCGCTCGTGCGAGCGCACTTCTACCGATCTTTCAGATCCACTCAATGCGAGACGCATCAACTGAGTACTGCCGCTCACGATCCCATGGGTTTCCGCCAAATGGATCGAAGATCCCGCGCCAGGGCTGCGCGACCTCGGCGCCGGCGGCTAGCGCCAGCGCGGAGGATCTCGTCGCGTCCGGCAGCAAAGCGGCGCAGCCACCGCCCCGCAGATGCCTGGACACTAGCGCGCTTTCTGATGTGACCGTTACTGTACTGTCGGTGGCCGCTTCGCGGTAACGCGACGCGGCTTGGGCAGCAGTCCATTCACTTCGAGCAGCGCGTCGACAGCCGTGCGCAAGAGTACGGCCTTGGGGATCAGCGTCGTTTGCGAAAGCGTGGCCAGCAGGGCCGCCTTCTCTGGTTCGAGATAGATCGACTGCTGCAACAGGTCGCGTTTTGCTCTGGCCACCGAATGACTATAAATGACCCGTCATGACGCTTGAGCTCAATCTAACGTAATCTGCCGCGGGCAGCTGAAATTTGCGAGGTGCGTCACTGGCGCTATTCGCGACCGGGTGAAGAGCGGTAGGCGGGCGGGCGCCTTACCTTACGTCGCGACTGCGTAATACACCCCAGCCGGATACTAAGATCGGGCTGACGTCGTCCCGCTGCTCGCAATCGGGCGTGCCAGCAAGTGACGTAGACGCGAAAACCCGGGCTCATAAGTGCGTCAAGCATGGACTTTGAGTGTCCGCTCTGCGGCAACCTGACGCCGACGTCCAACGGACGGCTATTTTGGATTGAGCCGGATCGCCTCCTTGAAGTCCGCGATCGCCCGGTCCTTCTCGCCCTTGGCGCTCCATGCGTTGCCGCGGTTCCTGAACGCTACGGCAAGGCTTGCTGCTGAAAGCCTTCCCGACGTGATCGCACTCGTGCATGCGGCGCCGACCGCTCGGCGGCATTAGCGATCGCGGCGCTGGGTATTGCCACCAAGTTCAACAAGCGTGCTGAGCACTTCAGGCCAGCGACGCTCGAAGTCCGTATCCCGTTGTAGACCGCGCTTTAACAGAGCCTCGATTCGCTGCTGCGTTTCGTTCCATGTCAGCGCGGTCTGGAAGGAATTGAGTGCGTCTAGGAGCCGGTCGGCGGACGGCAGTGAGACTTGGTTGACGAGATTCTTCGCCGCCGCCACGGCACGCCGGTCGAAGGAGGCAATCCGTCGAGCGAGCGTGTCGACGAATACGTCCAACTCCGTGTCTGGCAGCGCGCGATTTACGTACCCGTATCGTTCCGCGGTATCGCCATCAAAGTCATTCGCCCCGAGAATGATTTCCAGCGCGCGACCGCGACCCACCAAATGTGGGAGACGTTCCGTTCCACCGCCCCCGGGATGCAACCCGACTCCAACTTCGGGTTGACCCAGGCGCGTGTTTTCGCGCGACGCAAACCGCATGTCGCAAGCGAGCACAAACTCGCTGCACGCGCCTCGAACACAGCCGCGAATCTTCGCGATACTAACCACTGGAGATCGGGTGATACGCACAAACGTATCCGCGAGGACAGGAAGACCTGAGGGGCCGACGGCCGTCATGACGTTGCCCAGCTTGCCCGTTAAGTCAAAGTGACTGAGGTAGAAATCACGGTTCGCGCTCTCAAACACGACCACGCGCAAGCTTGGATCGACGTTTATGCGTGCGAGCAGGTCTTGCAGAGCTTGGAACATCGTTCCGTCTGCAACGTTGAAAGGCGGATAGTCGAAAATAATCCGCCAGTACGCAGGCGTTACGTCAACAACCCGCAGGGGCCCAACTGACTCAGCCACCACTCGGATTCCTTGTTTCAACCTCGATAGAGTGTGATAGCACGAATGTACACGTTTCTTCGATGACCCTGAGATGCGCCTCTAACCCCGTCATGAGTCGTCCTCTTTGCTTCGACGACCATACGGTGCGGGGGGAAACTGATGTTCTCCTCTTCATGGTGTGTGTCATCCGCCGCTGGCAGCCTGCAAGATAGTCTCCAGTTCGGCATCCAATTCCCGACCGACCTGAGTCACTCGCGCATCCTCGAATTGCTCAAACAGCGATGACGGGCGGTCGTACTCAAAGATCGCGCGGCCCGAGGCGTCTTCGTAAAGAACGACCCTTAATGGCGCATAGAGACCGGCCGCCAGTACATGTCGGGTCATCCGTTCGGCTGTGAGGGGATTGCCGATCTCGTACTGCATCGCTTTCGATTTCAGCCCGTCTGCGGCAGTCAATTCGCCGTGGTTTCGCACGAGAAACAGCCATAGCTTCGGCCCATCGCGACGTGCGCTCTCCGCCTTATCCTTCTCGCCTCGAGTTAGGATTTCCGACAGTTCCGGCTTCAACGCTGGTAGCGAATCGACCAGCGTCCCATGAACCTCTTCAAAGGGCCGAGCGCATTCCAAGGCACGATGTTCGATCGTCAGTTTCCGCAACACCCGTGGCGCCACCATCTTCATTTCCTTCGCCTGGCTGGATTTCAGGGCTCTCTTCGGTTTCGCGAGGCGTGAGGGAAGCACGCAGGAGGGTGACGAAGCGCGTCAGGCGGTCTTCAGTCCCACATTCGATTGCGAGGCACGGCCAGCCGCTTCCAAGATCAGATTCGCTGCCTCTTTCGGGCGCGCCAGCATCGCGACATGGCTCGATGCGATCTCGACCGTCTTGGCGTTAATTGCCTTGGCCATTGCTCTTTCCAGGCTTGGTGGTATGGCGCGGTCCGCCGTTGCAACGAGATACCAGCTCGGCTTGTCTTTCCACGACGCCACCGAAACGTTTGCGCCAAATGCGGCCGCAGCCGTTGGCGCTTGCGCCGCAAACAAGATGGCCTTTTCGGTAGGGGTCAGATCCTGGGCGAAGTCGTTCTTCACGCCCGATTCGGTTAGCTTCAAGAAACCCTGTGAGTCGGGCCGGACCTCTGATCCCATAGGCGCCGGTTCGACGCTCGCGCCGAGGGAGCCCACCGATTGGCCCACATCGGGCGCGAACGCGGCGATGTAAACAAGCCCCGCCACTTTGGGATCACCACCGGCTTGCGTGATGACAACGCCTCCATAAGAGTGGCCCACCAGGATGATCGGACCATCTTCAAGCGCGATCGCACGCTTCACCGTCGCCACATCGTCATTCAGAGATGTCAGCGGGAGTTGCACTGCAGTCACGCGAAGCCCGCCGTCGAGCAGAAGCGGTATCACTTTCGACCACGATGAGCCGTCTGCCCACGCTCCGTGTACGAGGATTACGTTCGAGGCCTTGGTCATTCTAATTCTCCATTCATACCGCCAACAAAACGACGCATAGGCGTACGTCCGAGCGTCCACGTGCCAACAATCCGGCCCCAATTGAGCAGGTGACAGTATTCGCTGATATCGCTAAGCTGCCCCGCTCGCCCGGACGTTTCAATTGCCGGAAGCGTCAAAGTTTTGACCGGGAGGGACAATGCCATGTCCGCAACTACTGCATACGAAATTGGCATCGTGCATTATCCTGGCGCGCAGGTAGCCTGCATCTTGGGCCTTACCGATTTGTTCGGCGTCGCTTCCAGGATTGCGCGTGATCAACAGCGATCTGGCCAGAGCGCACTTCGTGTCACGCATTGGCGACCGCTCCATAGCGGCGACGCGAATCTTTCTTGCGTCTTTGACAGCACTCCGCGCGGCAGCCCAAAGCCCCGGACCTTGATCATCCCCCCGACCATGGTGGACCTTCCGGATCCTGACGTCCCGGCCGGCGTAGTGTCCTGGATCCGTAATCGCCATGCCGTCGGTGCCACGTTGGTTTCACTGTGCTCGGGGGCCTTTATCCTCGCCGAAACCGGTCTCGTCGATGGAAAGTCGGTTGCCACCCATCAGATTTGCGCAGAGGTTCTCTCGAAACGTTTTCCGCAAATCGTGGTCGATGTGAATCGGCGCATTATTGATCATGGCGACATCGTTACTGCGGGCGGATTTCTCGCATGGGTCGATCTTGGCCTGTTTCTCGTTAACAGAATTCTTGGCCCGGATATGAGGGCGGAGACGGCCCGATTTGTTCTTTCCGGTTCAGCGGCGGGTGACGCACGCTATTTCACCGGCTTTGCTCCTCCTCAGACGCACAGAGATAGAGCCGTGTTGAAGGCTCAGGAGTGGGTGCACATGAGGGACGGACGAGGCGTCTCCCTTACGGCCATGGCGACCGCTGCTGGGCTGGAACGGCGCACGCTGCTGCGGCGGTTCGCGAGTGCAACGGGCATGACTCCAATCGAGTATTGTCGGGCCGTTCGCACTGCGCGAGCCCGCGAGCTCCTGGAAGGAGGAGACACCTCCCAGAAGCAGATCGCCCAATCGCTAGGCTATAAGGACGTGGCCTCATTCGCACGTGCATTTCGCAAGGCTGTGGGCTCGGCACCGGGAGCCTATCGTAAAGGGTTTGGCCGTAACGGTATCTCGCCAGCCGATTTCAAGGGCGCCTCACACCTCACAAACACATTCGCTGGTCAGGTCACCGGCGGCTAGCCTGTCGCGGTTGACTCACCGGTTTCGGACAAGCTAGCTGCGCCCGCGCAAGACGGCTCATGGCCGACAGCGAGCGACCCGATAGGAGCGCTCTGGTGCAGTAGCCACGGGCGACGACCGCCACAAACATGACGGGGCGCGCGGTCGCCAAGCACGGGGCTGGTGCAACTCAAGGAGATGACGCCGGACCGCCAGCCCAGTTGCCGGGCAGCCTCAACGTGTCGTGTGTTCAGTAATTCTCGAAGAATGATGCCGCGGCTACGAGACAAAACGGGGGCACGAGGTCGGCGTGATAGACCTGCAGGACGGCAGCGGCGCCACCGTCAGTGGCCCCGCCGGCCACGGCAGCGGCGGCAATTGCCGACTTGGCCGCGGCAAAAGCCAACTTGACGTTCGCGTATGGATCGCCACTGGACACGGGCGAATCGACGTCCAGAACCGTCACCTGGCTGCCCGGCGCATTCATTGCCCAAAGTTCCTGTATCAGACGCGTATTGAGGTAGAACACCGACGGATCCGCGTTGCCGGCGCAGAGCAGCATGGGCGCAGTAGGCGACCAGTTCCTGAGATCATTCGTCTTCAAGTCCTGCCGCAGCGTGTTTGCCGGACTCGCGGGCGGCGCGCCTGTTGTCCTGTTCGGGAATCCGCCGTCGGGCGCAGCCTGGGCATCGCGCAGGTAGCTCAGACGATAAGCGTTGGTCACCAGATTGCCCGTGCCGAATCCCGCTGCGAACACCGCGGCCAGCGTTGCCGGCTGCGTCGCCGGAGTGATGGAAGCGAACTCGGGGGCCGAGGGGGTGCTGCTGAACAGCGCGCTCTTGGGGAAGCGTCCCTGTGCGATGAGAGTGCTGACGTCGGTCACGCTGGGGAGCAGGGAGTCGATTCCGGATGCATAGGCAGGCTCGAAGACTTCGGTCGGATTGGAATAGAGATTGCCGTACGCGTGCTGGTAGCTCGATGCCACCATGATGAAATCCTCAGTGGCACCGTCATCCACCTGGCCCATGAAGATGGCGTCCCCGAAGGCGGACAGAGCGTAGGGACCCGACATCGGCGCAGAGGCTGTCACGGCGACACCGGCTGCTTGCAACGCGCGGTGAGTGGCCATGGCGACATAACCGCCTTGCGAATAGCCAGTCACGAACAGTTTGTGATTGTCTGAAATGTTCAGAGCGGACAGTCCGCTGTGTGCCGCAGTCAGCGCATCGATCATGTCGTCGGATTGTTGGACGGCATTGAGATACGGATGGTAGCTCAGAGTTGAAGTGTCATATCCGGCGTAGTTCGGAGCGACCATAACATAGCCACGAGCCGAGGAGACCGCGGCGAGCGCCAGGGCTTCCCAGCTCTGGTTTGTCAGATCGGCAATGTTGAACGACTTGTTAACCCGCTTGCCGTGTGCGTAGAGCACGATCGGGTGCGGCGCCTGGCATATAGGGTCGGAGCCCGTGGGGATCATGAGTGCCGCGGAGGCCGTGGTGGCCTCACCCTGGGCCCCGACGGTTTGGTACTCCAGATAATAAGTATCAACGGAGCATGTCGGCGCGAGGGCGAACTGCAACACCACTTGGCCTTGCGTGCTGCTGCTCAGCGTGGAGAGCAGCTCAGAGGCTGAGAGCGAGCTCAGTCTGCTCGGCGGACTCTTGATGAGCTGCCCGCGCCCGGATGGCATCTGCGGTGGCGTTGACGGCGCGTTCCCGCCGCCTCCGCCACTGCACGCGCCAGTTAGCAGCGATCCAGCGATGATCAGCGGTAGGAGACGATTTGGTCGAAACACCACCGTCTGCCTTCGTCTGCCTTTGGGGGTTCGACGCCGAATAGGGGCTCGCGCCACGAAACCGCCTTTGAAATCCAAGTGTCTTCTCGTTACTCCCGCAGCTTACTACGCTAGGGTTCGGGTGGCCTCGATCACGCAAGTGCACCTAAACCTCTCCGACCTTGGATTTGCCTCTGCATCCTGATTCTTCGAGCAAATCCGACGACGGCCGTGTCCAATATTTCGCCGACCAGCGGATGGATAGCCCACTGAATGGCCGAGCAACGACCAGATAATATTGGAGCAGCCCCATCATCCGCCTGCCGTGAAACCCATCTCCAACACCGCCTTCTACTGTTGCGGCATCCGCATGCGCGACGCCGAGACCCCGCATCCGATTTGCTGGGATAGGTTCGCGAAGCTCTTCATGAACGATCACGGTATGGAGATCTTCAGCCGTTTCACGGGCGAGCGCGGCCCGAACGTGAGCAACGTAGCGCGTGCGCGTTACATCGATGACCTGCTACGAACGCGGCTAACCACCAATCCCAAGCTCAGAGTGGTGCTAATCGGCTGCGGTTTCGACCGCCGTGCCTTTCGCCTCAAGGGCGGGTCGTGGATCGAGCTCGACGAACCCCAGCTCATCGCCTACAAGAACGAACGTCTGCCAGCGGCGAAGGCACCCAATCCATTGCGCCGGATCGCGATCGATTTCGAGGAAGAATCGCTTCAGAAAAAGCTGCAACCGCATGCGGGCGCCGCGCTGACCGTCTTCGTCCTCGAGGGGGTGACGATGTACATCACGGCCGAATCTCTGCGCCTGAGTCTCGAGATCCTGCGCTCGCTGTTCAGAAACCATCAGAGTGGATGTGATCACCATCTTAGTGGCGCGACGAATCATCGCAGCTCAGCTGCTTCCCCAACAAAAAGGGGCATTTTGTCGATCCTCTCCCGCCCATTTTCAGTCGCCGCCGATCATCCGGGCGGCCTACCGCCGCCGACGACGATGGATTCGCCAAGCGCTCGCAGATATTCCTCCTCGCTGATCGCATCCACCGAACGCAGCTTCGCGAGCAGCTCGTCGATCAGCGAGCGCAGCCCGGGCCCCGGCGTGCCGTGCGCGAATGAACTCTGGTATTTGATCGGCCCGGGAATGATCGCGACCAGGAAGGCTATCTGGGCCGGCGTCAGCGTGCGGGGTTCGCGACCGAAATACGTGCGGGCCGCGGGCCGCAGGCCACGCAGGTCCGGTCCCCATTCGATAATGTTCAGGTAGATCTCGAGGATGCGATCCTTGCCGAGCGCCGACTCGAGCAGGAACGTGATCGCTAGTTCCTGCAGCTTGCGTCCGAGCTGCTTGTCCCGCGACAGGAACAGGTTCTTGGCCAGCTGCTGGGTGATTGTCGACGCGCCGCGCGCAGCACCGCCGCGCGACCAGTTGGTGAGCAGCGCGGTGGGTAGTTCGCGCAGGTCGACGCCGCGATGCCCGTAGAAGCCTGTGTCTTCGGCAAGCAGCAGAGTGCGCACGAACAGCGGCGGAACGTCGCGCAGAGCGATGAAGTCGGGAGATGCGAGCGAGACGTCGATGGGGCGGTGCGCTCCGGGGCCGTCATCGGAGCTGAAGATGAAATCGCCTCGCAGGCGCACGATCGCCGGCGGCATCTGGCGTGGCGGCCTGAAGTGGATCTTCTGGCTCACCGAGAGCGAGGCGGGGTCCGCCGGGCGTCCGCCTATCCGCACGTCGATCGTGGCCGAGCCAAGATCATGGCCGCCGCCGGGCGCCATTCCCAGACTTTCGGGCACCGCGAGCCCCGATGTGCCCAGCAGCTGCGCGAAGTCTAGCCGCTGCACGCCGAGTGCGAGATCTACAACCGGATCGGTGTCGAGATCGCGCAGCGCGATCGAGCCAGACAGCGCCGCACCGGCCACCGTCGCGTGGACCTCGGGGATCTCGATCGTGCCCCCGGCCCGCCGCCAGGTGCCATCGAATCGTATGGTCACGTCCGTCGGATCGCCGAGCTGCGGTTCGTCGGCGGCATTATCCGCCAGCGCTCCCAAGCGCGCGCCGCGCGCGCCCATGTCCACGTGGAAACGGAGCGCATCAGTGCTGGCCTGAAGATCCACGCGGCCGTCCGCGACAACACCATCGAGCAGCGGGTGGGCGTCGCGCCGCACGTCGAGCAGGCGGCCGACGTCGAGCCCACGTGCCTCGACGTTCCACGCGCTGCCGACCGGATCCGCCAGCTTGCGGATGGACAGGCCGGCCTGTGGCTCCACCAGCGTGAGTTGGAGATCCTCGCCGAGAATGCCCGCCATGTCCCAGGCAGTGGCCAGCGAGCTCACCCTGACCCCTGCCGGGCCCGCGAGAGCGGCGGCGCGAACTGCGAGTCGCAGGCGGCCGGGCCACGTGGCCGCGATCATGTCGGCATGCAGTTGCACTCCATGACCGAGATCGAGATCGAATCCCTCCAGCCGCAGCAACGGCCAGAGGCCGACGTGCACCAGCCCGATTCGGGCAACCATGCCATAGCGCGCCGCCGCGGACTCGATCCTCGCACGCACCGCGTTCTCGAGCATAGATCTCAGCAGCAGCGCGGCAACGCTTGCGACCAGCGCCGTGGCGATCGCTACGCGCCACCACCGTCGCCCGCGGGTTCGAAACGTGCACATCGATGCAAGGATGCCACAGCCGGGTCGCGCGCCGGCTGGCGTCAGCTAGACCGGCGGCCGGCGTGCGTGCGCCCTTGTGCTGCTTCCCACTCCCGCATCCTTGCAGCGAATACATCTTTTCCCAGCGCCGCCTTCAACACCGCCGGATCGACCGCATGAGCGAGTAGATTGCGAGCGAACGCGCGACGCGACCTCGCCCAAGCGAGACTAACCACGGGGTATCGTCCCAGAGCAAGCGTCTTGCGCTTTCCGGCAAAGCGATAGCGAAATTTCCAGTGAAGGGCGCCCTTGGGCGTCACGAGCAGATACAAGCCCTGCCCGTCGGGCACCTTTCTCTGATAGCGAACCGGTTTGATCTCTCGGATCTGGGCCTCCGTCAGCATGCACACACCTGTTGGTGAGTTCTGGTGCAGTCGCGGTCGAACGTGACCCTGCGGATGGTCTCGCCCCTGGCTAGCGCATCGTCACTGCACACCAGGGCGCGTTCCCATGCGTGCTTGAGAGAAGCAAACTGGTGCGGACCGCGGGACCCGAACGTGAACTGGCTTTTGCGAATGCGATGCGCGAGCTCCACTCCCGCGAGCGTAATGGCGGCTGTGCGAAAGGACTTCATGGCCAGCATCGGCGCACAGCGTTGCTTGATCGCGCGATGGTCCTGCTCGACGATGTTGTTGAGATACCGACGACTGCGGATCTCGACGGACTGCCAATCGGGATTCTCCTGCCGCAGTACGCGCAAGGCCCGGTGACTTGCGGCGTTGCCGTCGAGATTGATCTTAGTAGGCCTCCGTGGGTGATGGGTCTCTAGGGCCTTGGTAAAGAAGTCTCGGGCCGAGAGCTCACTTCGATCTGCACAGAACAGAGAATCGACGGACTTACCGTACTTATCGACGGCCCGGTACAGGTAGCGGGTTCCACCACGCACCGAGACCACTGTTTCGTCCATCCGCCAGGACGAATGTACGCCGCGAGCGTAGCGAGACCACCGCCTCTCGAATTCGGGGATATAACGCTGCACCCAACGAAGAATGGTCGAGTGGGAAATGACGACGCCCCGCTCGGCCGCCATCTCGACGAGATCCCGATAGCTAAGCCGATATGTTAGATACCAGCGGACACACAACTCGATAACTTCGGGCTGAAATCTCCGACGCCGATAACTTGGGTCGCGCGCGAGAGCTTTGGTCATTGGGCCTTCTCACAAAAGGCCGAATTCTAGGCTGGGCCGCTAATGCACCAGAACCCAAAACAACCCCACCCCTTCTTGACCATTCCGGTCGGAATTGCCCTGGCTCGTACCGCGATTCTCTAGCCGCTACGGAGGCCGGCCATCGGAGCTCGAAGCCAAGCTGCTGCTTCTCGTGATGTTCGGCCCTGGGGGCGCCCGCCCTCTGGGCAGGTAGCGAGCCGGTCCTACCGGCGTACGTTCTCGGCATGATTCTGGCAAGCACTGTCGGACGGGATCACGCCCTGGTCCGCCGGCTGCGTACGCTGACTCTCGGCTTGCTCACACCGTTCTACTTCATCCGCGCCGGCGCAGGCAGTGCTGATTCCATTGTCAACCACTCGAAGCAAGTCCGTCGCGGTTGGCCTCGGTTGGATAAGATCGGTTGCGTTTTGGTTGCGCCGGCCAAAGACCTAGCCGAACGCCTGCTTAAAGTAACTCGTAGACAAAGTCGTAGCTCGTCGGCGTGGACCCGCGATCGTGCAGCTTCATCTGCCCCTTTGCACCGGCATACTTGCCGGTACCACCCGTGATCACCATGACGGAATCTCCACTGTCGAAGAACGGTCCCTCGATCGTGATCCCGCCATCTTTGAGTAGCAGCGTCCAGAAACACTCCCAGCTCTTGCCAACTGCGACGCGCACGCAGTAACCATGGTCTGAGCCGATTTGCACTTTGTTGGTTGAATCGAACACCGGATTGGCAAACGTGAGCATATCGCCAATCGAATCGCGCTTTGTGTCCGCACCGACATGAGTTGTGGTTTCATTGGTGGCGTGCTCGATGACGTGCAGTCGCTCGCCGGCGACCGCGGCAAGCGGCACAAGCAATCCGATTGCGAGAAGTCTGAATCTGTTCATCGCGAATCCCTCCTCACGGTAGTAGGCTTGTGAACTGCGCTGCTTCCCACTTGATGGGCTAGGATAAATCAGTCACGAGCTTGAGCCCGACCTTTGACGGATATCAGCAAGACTGCGAGTGGGATTTGCATGATGGCCGCCCCCCTCGCTTCGAGGCTCGACCAGCGACAACCAAGCGCCCCGTCACGAGCGATGCAGCCGAATCGCGTCGCCGGCCGGCGCATCGCCTCGGTCATAGGGTTTTGCGGCGATCATGTACAGCGCTCCGAGCACCACCACGACGGCCGTGGTCACAATCATCCCGTAATTGCTGTACCAAGGATCCTGCGGGCTACGCGGCCACATCATATTGACGATGGCGAAGATCCCGTAACCGAGCGCAGCTAGATTCACCGGCCAGCCCCAACTCCCCAGCGTAAACGGGCCTGCGGGCTGCCAGCCCCGCACGCGCGCAAACACCGCGCCTGCCACCACCATCTGAAAAGCGATGTAGATGCCGACCGAGGCGAAGCTGATGATCGTGCTTACCGCGTTCTGCAGCCACAGCCCGCAGAGCGCGATTGCAGCAGCGAGCAACGCTCCAGTAAGTAACGCCGCTACCGGCACGTGGGTGCGTGGCGAGATGCGGCTGAAGAGTTCACTCCCGGCGATCATCTGGTCGCGCGCGTAAGCGAACAGCAGACGGCTGCCCGCTGCCTGGATGCTGATCAGGCAGGAGATGAAGGACACCAGCACCACGACGATCACCATCCGGAAAGCCAGCTCACCCCCTGCGGCACGCAGCAGCGTCGGGATCGGATCGGTGTCCTTGCCGGCGACCACCGAGCGCAAATCGGGCACGGCAAGGATGAGTGCCAGACACACCAGCATCGCAGCTGCCCCGCCGACATAGATTGTCATGCGCATCGCCTTCGGGATCTGGCGGCTCGCATCTGGCGTCTCTTCGGCCACGTCGCCGCATGCCTCGAACCCGTAGTAACAAAACATCGCGCCGAGCGCTGCGGTGAGGAATGCCGGCAGGTAGTTGCCGCCGCTGCCAACGCCGAAGGTGTTGAACAGCGTGCTGAATGGCTGATGGCGAACAAACAGCAGCAGCCAGACGCCGACTGCGAGCGCACCGATCATCTCGCAGATGAAACCGAATTTCGCCACCCGCGCCAGGATATGGGTGCCGCTGACGTTGCACACCGTGGCGAGCGCGATCATGCCGAGCGCGACCGTCGTCGCGGTTGCAGGCCCCGGCGTGAATCCGAGCAGCTCCGCGAGGAACGGCGCGCCGCCGGTTGCGACTGCGGCGATGGTTACGATCAGAGCCAGCCCATACACCCAGCCGGCCATCCAAGCCCAGCGCTTGCCCACGAGGCGCCGTGACCACGGGTACAGCCCGCCCGAGATCGGGAACTGCGATACGACCTCACCGAACACCAAGCAGACAAACAGCTGGCCAATCGCGACGAGCAGGTACCACCAGAACATCGGCGGACCACCCGCGGCAAGCGCGAACGCAAACAGGCTGTAGACGCCGACTACGGGAGAAAGATAGGTGAATCCGAGCGAGAAGTTCTCCAGCTCGCTCATGGTGCGATCGAACTTCGAGGTGTAGCCGAGCGCTCTCAGTTGCGCCGCATCGGCATCCAACGTCGCGCGGGTCTTCGCGTCCGCCGCCATCGTCGTCGCTGACTCGTTCATTTGACTGTTCCGCGAGCCCGGATAATGAACGAGAGTACGCGAATCGGCAATTTGATGAGCCGCTCCGCGCTGCGCGATGTCACCAAACTCCAGCACGCTGCGAGAACATCCCGGGTGAATAAAACGCCGCAACCGAGGGACCCAACAGCTAGGAACCGAACAGAAGCCTTGCTCCAGTAAAATCAACTACTTAATGCCAATGCCTGCGCGTCACCGGCATCGAGGTCTGGCATGACTGGGACAGGCAGCTACGCGGGCAGATTCGCGACTGCACGCTGTTTGTGCCGATCGTCTCGGCAAATTCACAGGCTTGCCCGAAGGGTACCTCGCCCTGGAGTGGGATCTCGCCGACCAGCGGACGCATCTGACGGGGCGCAACCAGGCATTGGTAATGCCCGCCTGCATGCACGCACCGGGCACATGAGCGTCTCGCCGAGCAGGAAGCGACGTGCCCGGCTCGTTCCGCAGTGCAGTAGACGGGGCTGCCTGTTGCCGGGCGAAACATCCAAGACGCGGGGAGGTCCCCACATCAGGTCGCCGAGACGCCTAATGATGGGAGGCCACCGTGGTGATCGCCCGGGCGGTGGACTTTTTCTTTGTCGACAAGTTCTGGATCTCCAGGCATGCCTTCGCCTATCCTGAGCTACAAAGAAGAGGGATCGTAATGAGCGTTCGGTCTCGAATCATCGAGTCATAGCCGCTCGCGCAGCCGCCACACTGGCTGCCGGTCGTCGGGTTCACGAGATCCCGATACGAAACCAACGTGACCTTGGGGGACATAGCAATGACCACCAACGATGCTGCGACCACGTTCGAGTTCACTCGCGGAGGCCGAAGCATCGGCACGCTGACATCGATCGTAGCGCTGATTTGCCTCGGAGCATTCTCGCTGGCCGTGAACGCGAGCGCTGATCAAAGCCCGAATGCCGCGTCAGGAGCACAACCCGCCGCGGCAGAGGGTGGAGTGCTGCAGGAAGTTGTCGTCACAGCCCAGAAGCGCGAGCAGAACCTGCAGAAAGTGCCGATCGCCATCACAGCTCTCAGCGGCGATCAGCTTGTCCAGCGCGGCGTCTCGAACACGCTGGATATCGCGTCAGCCAGCCCCGGGGTGGTGACCAGTACATTCGGCGAAAACGGGACCTCGCCCGCCATCTACATACGCGGTGTGGGGCAGTTGGACTTTTCCCCACACCAGGAATCACCCACTGCGCTGTACGTCGACGACGCCTACGTCGGCTTCCTGGGCGCCACCTACTTGGGGCTGTACGACACCAAGCAACTGTCCGTGCTGCGCGGTCCCCAAGGCACTTTGTTCGGGCGCAACGCAACCGCCGGTGTGATCCAGATTCAAACCAATGATCCGACCGACCATTTCACCGGGTATGTTCAGCAAACGGCCGGCAGCTTCGATCAGATGACCACCGAGGGCGCAGTCAGCGGACCAGTGAGCGACAAACTGGATGCGCGCCTCGCGTTCCTCTACAACCGGAATACTGGCTGGTTGAACAACAATAACGGTCCCTCGGCCGGCGGCGCCAAAACGGCGAACGTGCGCCTCAAGGCGTTGTACAAGTTCGACGACGATACACGGAACCTGTTTGAGGCCTTTTATACCCGGGCCTTGCCGATGGCGACCGGCGCTTATCTTGACAAGCCGGCAGCCCCTAATCCTGCAAATCACGGCCTGGGCGAGAATACCAACGGTCCGTTGTTCAACCAGTTCTGCAACAGTCTTGGCTTCGCGACGCCCCCCGCGAATGCCGGTAACTGCCAGGGCTGGGTGCCGCCGAACGGCAATCCGTTTGACCTGACCTTTCAGTACTACGACCCACGGGAGGGACACTCAGCCAGCACTCTTTGGGGATTCACCGACAAGTTCACCCACAGGATGTCGTGGGCCGACTTCACTTCGATCACGAACTACGCCAGTTACGTTATGAATTACATCGACGAGGACAGCGGCAACCCCTTCCCGATAATTGGCTACGGGGAATCCGCCAACGCATGGCAGGGTTCCGAAGAGGCGCGGTTGAACGGTGAGACCTCCTCACTGCACTGGGTGGCTGGTCTATACGCTCTCCACATCCGCGGGAATTACACCAACGTAACACCCGTTTTCACCGGCATAGCGCCGTTACCGCCTCCCACCGGTAACTTCTCGTACTACAATCGCTTCTCTAACATCTACGACTACAGCATTCTGACCGGCTCGCAATTCCCTCAGGGCGTTTGGACCGAGGCCCTGTTTGCTCAGACTGACTACGCACTGAGCAGTCAATGGAGCGTCGCCGTCGGAGGGCGCGTGGAGAGGGACTCGAAGTGGGCCGACATGACGCAGTTCTGCAATGTCGTCCAACCGGTTACTACCTGCGCCGCCAACTTCCTTATCGACGGCAGCCAGTCCGCGCACGGGAACGTCAGCCAGACCGAATGGTCCGCAAACCTGACGTTCAACTATCAGTTGAGCCCCGACACGCTGCTGTACGCCGGCGTTCGCCGCGGTACAAAAGGTGCGGAGATAGATGCGAATACATACCCTGGATCACCTGGTCTCACGTTCAGTTCGATTTACGTGCAGCCCGAGGTATTGACGGATGTGGAAGGCGGCTTCAAGTCCGAGCTGTTCGACCATCATCTGAGACTGAATGCGGACGTCTTCTACTATCGCTATCACAACTACCAGGCAGAGAAGTTCGTAAACTTCGCAGACCTGACCTTCAATGCCGAAGCACGGGACTACGGCGGCGAGCTCAGCATGGATGCCCTGATCACGCCGACCGTGACTGCGTCGGTCGGTTTTGCTTACCTGCACACTAGGGTTGATAACGTGCAATTGCCGGATCTCACCTTCGCGGAACAGGTGCAGCCGCTTGCACCGAAGATTTCGCTGACGGCTGACCTTAGAAAGGAGTGGCGTGAATCGTTCGGCACTCTCTTCGCCGCAGGGAACCTGACCTACGTCGGATCACGCTACTTCGGCTCCGTCAACGCGCCCGAACTCCTCGCGCCCGGCTATGCTCAAGGGAATCTGAGCGCGGGCTATAACACACCCGATGGGAAACTCGGTTTCATCCTGAGCGTGAAGAACATAACGAACAAGGTCATCCTCGAGGACGCTTTCGACGTTACGTCGAGCGGAGGGTACACCGAATACAACGTTGCGCCGCCACGTTGGTACAGTCTTGCGGTGCGGTACAACTTCTAGTACGGCCCGACTCGTCAACGGAGGCTTCAAGCATTCGGGTTACAGCAAGGATGTGTCGGTAGAGGACCTGCAGTATCCCTTCCACGATCGCACCCTAACGGTCACGGCCTGTGGCCGTATCTGCATCGGAAGGCGGAAGATCAATCTCAGTCGGGTGTTCGCCGGCCAGAAAGTCGGTGTGCGCGAGGTCAGCGAAAACATCTGGCTGATCAGCTTCATGCACTACGATCTGGGCTTCTTCGACGATCAGTGCACCCGCGTCGAATGTGCCCCCAATCCCTTCAGTGCTAAGGTGTCAGCGATGTGCCCGGTATAAATCGTCAGCGATGTGACCGGAAAGGACCAAGCTTGGATGGTGGCCAGGGGCGGAATCGAACCACCGACACGCGGATTTTCAGCCCGCGACTCAATCCCGACCAAGTCACTGAATATCAAAGACTCTCGTTGCACGATTTGTGGAATATTTCGATCACTTACGCCGAGATAAGTACCTGTTTCGCCTGGATACGGCACCAGAATATTCCACAGCCTCATTGACCCTCGCCTCTGCGACGTCGAGCCTCTCAAAGCCGCCGTTCGCGTCTCGAGGGTGACCGAGCGCGAATGACCCTCTGCTGACTTTCGCGAGCGCCCGCTTCCGGGAACTCCGATTAGGTCTTCTGCTTCGCGGCAGCCTCGCGAGCGTCTTTGAGCTGCCTCCAGTTCGGCGCGTACTTCAGTGCCTCGACGTACTTCGCGAGCGCCTCTTTAGGCTTACCCTGCTTCACGAGCACATCGGCCCATGCTTTCAGCGGATCGGCCCAGTGCGGACCGCGCCGGTTCGCGTCCTCGAGCTTCGCCTGTGCGTTCGCGAGATCGCCGTGCTTCAGGAGGGCGACACCCCAGGAGTAGTACGCCGCGGGCAAGTCCGGCGCGAGCGCGACGGCCTCGGCATACGCCTTCTGTGCCCCGGGCCAGTCGCCGCGGCCGTCGAGAATGTCGGCACGGAACCGGTAACAGTCCACAAAGGTGCCACCGGTCTTGAGTACAGCGTCGGCCTTGTCGGGATGTCCTGCGGCTTCCTCTGCGGGTGCAACCCAGCAGTTATAGCCGGGGTTGTTGGAGGACACCTCGGGATCGGCATAGGCATGACCGAGCGCCTCCATCTCGGTTGCAGCTTTAGCCGCATCGCCCGCCTCGGCCGCCAACCGGCTGCGCACGAAGTGAGCCATCGCGGCGATGGTCGGATCGTGTGGGTCTTCCCTAATCGTCTTGAGCGCCAGGTCGGCGGCTTCTGGATCATGCAGCCGGGCCTGGATTTCGGCGATAACAGCCCCGGCTGTGGCAACTGCGTTTCCCGCCCCGCCAGCGGTTTCGGCGTCGGCCACTGTCTCATCCAGCCACGCCTGCAGGTTCCACGTGAGGTAGTCCCAGTTCTGGTACTGAATATCGGGCGCCCGGCCCGGGCGACCACCGGCGACTGTGCGCATCTCCTCACCGGCCCGCCAAGCGCCCTCCTCGTCGCCGAGAACCATGAGGGCATTCATGATGTTGCTGTGGGCGTTCCAAAAGTCCGGCTGGAGCTTCACGGCCGCGCGAAGAAGCGCCAGCGCCTCGCGGGTCGAGCCGCCGGTGCTTTCGATCGCATTGGACCAGGTACTGAGGAGTCCAGGGCGCTCCACGGGGTCGGCGCTTGCGACCGCCGTCCGGCAGAACGCAATCGCTTCCTCGTTGCGCTCCACGGTCGTGAGATAGGCGGCCCACCGTGCCGGCTGGGATTTCGAGTAGACGTACTCGGCCGACTCGACCGTGAGCCTCTCGACCTCCGTGGCCGAGGCGCTGAAGGTTTTTGCAGGCACACCGTTGCCGCGGACGGTGAGCGCGAGCCCCCCCGCAGCGGCCTCGATGAGGTCCCCGTCCACGTGCACGTCATGCCCGAATCGCGCCCTGAGCAGGCGCGAGAGCTCGCCGAGGGAAACACCGGTCTCTGGCACCTCGAGCTTGATGTCGCTCGCCCAGGCGCTAGAGAGGGTGCGCGCAGCGGCAAGGCTACGGGTGGCATCCTGAAGACGGCTGAGTTCATCGAGAAGTCCGGTGGCGACGACTTTGCCGGTAAGGCCTCGGGCCGCCAGTGCGGGCGGTGCGTCAAACGGCTCGATCACCACACGGCGTGAGGCGAAGGCGTCGCGGATCATAATCGCAGCTGCGATGCCGATGATGGCCGCGACAAGTGCCATGAACAACTGGAAACCGACGCGAAGACGCAGGCTAAATCGGCGGACTTTTTCCTCACGGACCTGGTTGCGCAGGTGGGCAACGCGCAGCGCGTGTTCGTCTTGGAGGTGCCTCGCCTGGAGTTTAAGCAGATGTGACTGGTCGCTGAGGAACTCCTCAGTCTTCCGAGCGACTCCAGGGTCGTTCCCTGCTAACTTTGCAGCTACAGCCGCCGCGAAAGCCTCGGCCCCGGCGAGCGCCTCCGGAACCTCGACTTCCGGCTTTTCGTCCTCGCCACCGAGGATCCCACCGGGTATGCCTTCAGCCATGTTCGTCTCCCGCTGGTTTCTGGGCCAGGTTCGTGGATGCGATCTGCGCTGGCACTTAACTCGTGGGTGAGTATCGCGGAATGTTCGCTTTGGAGTGGGTGTTTCGCTACGCCGGACTTCCACTACTGGCCGACTGTTGCCGGTGACGAGCCTACTTCGGTCTGGACCCGCAGCGGCCTTCTGCGAATGGCGGCTCTTTGGAAGGCTACTTGACGGGAGCGCGAGGCACGTAGCGGCCGAGGATGAACTCTACGGCCATCAGCGAGTGAAGACGTGTCGTGTCAAAGACAGGAATCCGCACATCCGATTGATCGATGATCAACGGAATCTCCGTGCTCCCTAAAATGATTCCCTGCGCGCCTCGTTTTCGGAGCTCTTCGATTTGCTCCAGCACATAGCGCTTTGTCTCTGGCTTGAAGATTCCCATGCCGAGTTCTCTCTGGATAATTCGGTGCAGCTCTGTCCTTACGGCCGCAGATGTCGGTACCAAGACCTCTACCTGATAGTGCTCGCGCAGCCACTGCTGCATGAATCCGTCTTCCATGGTGTATTTCGTACCAATCAGACCTACCTTGGTTAAGCCAGCCTGGTGAATCGCAAGCCCCGTGGCATCGGCGATGTGGAGGATCGGAATTCCGGTCCTCCGCGACACGTCGGCGTAGACCTTGTGCGGGGTATTGGCGCAAAACATCACAGCTTGCGCGCCCGCCGCGCGCAGCTTCATCGCCGCGTCCGACAAGATGTCCGTGATCTGATCCCATCGCCCGGAGAGTTGAAGCGCGTGAATCTCGTTCTGATTCAAGTTGTAAAGCACTAGCGGCGGATTGGTGTTACTGCCATAGAGGTCATTGACCTCCTGGTTGATGTATCGGTAGTACTCGACTGTAGAGTGCCAGGATGTGCCACCGACCAGACCGAGAACTTTCATATTTGCCGCGGTCGGAAGCTCGTGAACCTGTGCGAAAAGGACTGACGGCACGATCACGATGAGAAGCAGCAGCGCTGAAATTATAGCCTTCATCGATACTCCTGGAGGCTAGGGCCGTTGGAGGGCCGCGAACCCCTTTTCCGGTGCCCTTCCACTTGTGCGGCATCGTCGCGGAAGCTTTTGGGTTGGCAACTAAGGGAGTTGCGGCGCACGCGGAGCGAATATTCCACAGTTGCTGTTGGTTCGGCGCGCCTAAGTTTTTGATTTGATGGTGGCCAGGGGCGGAATCGAACCACCGACACGCGGATTTTCAGTCCGAGGGCGAAAACGACGCAACCGATTGACACAACAAGAGTTTGTTCATCAGCGCTGTGAAATATTTTGGCAAGTTACGCTCGGATAGGTGGCTGAATTCTATAGATACGGCGACTTGATATTTCACACCTTGCGACGCGCCAACAGCAGTGACCTCCGGCGCCAATAGCCTGGGTTCGACGGCAGCTCTCTTCGCGAAACCGGTCATCGGCAATTCCTCGCGCTACTCACCCTCCTGACCCTCTGCTGACCTTCGCGAGCGTCCGCTTCCAGGAAGTCCAATTAGGTCTTCCGCTTCGCCGCCGCCTCGCGCGCGTCCTTCAGCTGCTTCCAGTTTGGCGTGTACCTGAGCGCCTCGTCGTACTTCGTGAGCGCGTCTTGTCTCTTACCCTGCTTCACCAGCACATCGCCCCACGCTTTCAAGGGATCGGCCCAGTGCGGGCCGCGCCGGTTCGCATCCTTAAATTTCGCCTCGGCGCCCGAGAGATCGCCGTGATTGGCGAGCGCCACGCCCCAGGAGTAATAGGCAGCGGGTAGATCCGGAGCGAGCGCGACCGCGTCCGCGTAAGCCTTCTGCGCGCCTGGCCAATCGCCGCGACCGTCAAGGATGTCGGCGCGGAACCGATAGCAGTCCACGAACGTGCCGGCGGTCTTCAACAGCGCATCGGCCTTGTCGGGATGTCCCGCTGCTTCCTCGGCCGGCGCGATCCAGCAATTGTAGCCGGGGTTGTTGGTGGACACGGCGGGATCGGCATAGGCGGCGCCGAAAGCTTCCAGCTCGGTTGCCGCGCGTGCCGTATCGCCAGCCTCGCTCGCCAACCGGCCGCGCACGAAGTGGGTCATCGCGCCGATGCTCGGATCGTTGGGATCTGCCTTCGTCGTCTTGAGCGCCAGTTCCGCGGCTTCCGGGTCGTGCAGTCGGGCGTCGACGTCGGCGATTGCCGGCCCGGCCGCGGAGACGTTCGTACCCACCCCGGCATTCGCCTCGGCGTCGATCACCATGGAGTCCAGCCACGGTCCCAGATTCCATGTGAGCGCATCCCAGTTTTCATAAAAGACGTCGGCCGCCCGGCCCGGGCGGCCCCCGGCGGCCTTGCGCATATCCTCGCCCGCGCGCCAGGCACCCTCCTCGTCACCGAGGACCCAGAGGGAATTCATGACGTTGTTGTAGCCGTTCCAATAGTCCGACTTGAGCTTCAGGGCTGCGCGGTAAAGCCCCAGCGCCTCGCGCGGCGAGCCGCCCGAGTTGTTAATGGAGTTGGCCCAGACGTTCAGCAGGTACGGCCGATCTTCCTTGCTGACGCTGCCGAAAGCCGTCCGACAGAACGCGATTGCCTCCTCGCTGCGCCCGGCGTTCTGCAGCGTCTGCTGCCGCACCACCTCGACCCGCCGCAGCAGTGCCTGCACCCGCGCGATCAACTCGCGCATGGAGAACGGCTTCGTGAGGTAATCGTCCGCGCCCGAGCCGAGCCCGGCGAGCAGATCCGGTTCGGCGTCCCGCGCGGTGAGCA